>Ga0307515_10017299_pt1 | contig 13143 bp, 11 predicted proteins | sample 17_EM_MG_FD_194513 | JGI IMG/M metagenome (GOLD analysis project Ga0307515, IMG submission 194513) | Populus trichocarpa ectomycorrhiza microbial communities from riparian zone in the Pacific Northwest, United States - 17_EM | ecosystem: Host-associated > Plants > Roots > Unclassified | place...
TCGACTGGTTCGCGACGGTCTGGACGCCGCGCGGGTTCTCCTCGTCGCCGAGCGGCTTGGTCTTGAGCGCCGGGTTCTGGGCGTTGCGATACACGGTCGGCGCGACGAGGCCGATCCGGAACTTCACGACCTTGGGCAGCGTGGTGAAGTCGTAGGCCGGCCCCACGGACGTGCACCCCGGGTCGGTGAGGTCGCCATTCTTGTTGCCCTTCCAGGTCGCGGTGCCGACCAGCAGCGTGGTGTAGCCCTTGGTCACCATCTCCTGGTAGTCGGTGATCGCCGCGGCGTCGAGGTTGACGTTCTTCGCGGTCAGGCTCGCGGGCACGACCGCGAACCCGAACGCGTAGCTCGCGGTCGCGTCGAACGCGTCGTTGCCCTGCTTGTTGCGGCCGGTCAGCGCCGCGACCGGAGCGGCGTCCAGCGCGGCGCCGTCGGCATCGTCGAGCGGGCCGCCCTTGTGGAGATCGACCGCGAACGGGCCGTCGACCTGGGCGACCACCGAGCTGCCGGTGCCGCACAGGATCGCGCCGCCATTGCCGTCGTCGCACTTCGACTGGTCGGTCGCCGACTTGTTGGGGCCGTCCGACAGCGTGATGTGATCGAACGTCGTCAGCACGCGGTCGTAGGTCAGCGCCCAGCCGTCGACGAACGCGACGTCGTCGGGGGTGGCGGGGGGAAATGCATAGCCATCCTTCGCGAACGCCTCGCCGGACGCGGTGAGCAGGATCCCGTTGCCTCCGGGATCGCAAGGCACGTCGTGGGCGGCGAGGACGCCCATGCCGCTGTTCTGACTGCAGACCCGGGGTTGTGCGGGAGCATCGCTGCCGCCGCAGGCCCCGAGTGCGCCGAGCGCAAGTGATACGATGGTGGAAACACGGATCATGACATTCTCCTATGGGAACGAGAGCTGGAAGGTGGCAGTCGCGGCCCGCAGCCCGGTGAATAGATTCTGGCTCGCGGGGTTTGCGTTGCTGTCGGGGAACACGCCGTCCGGTGGCAGCGCGGTGAAGTCGACGTTCGAGAACCACAGTCGGGTATCGACGCGGATCACGAGCGTGCCGCCGTCGCGCGGCCGCAGATCGATCTGGATCGGTGACACGATCCGCTGCTTGCAGATCGGGTGCTGGCTCGGCAGCGACGGATCGCTGGGCGGGATGCCGCGGTTGCTGCTGCTGATCGTGACGATCGCGGTGAACGGCAGGACCTGCGCAGCGCGGGTCGCGGTCCCCGCGAGATCGGCGATGACGGTGGCATCCGACACGGCGTTGATGTCGCCGCCGGTCAGCCAGACCTCGCCGGTGACCGCCTGATCGTCGGTGCCGGTCCCCTTCGCAGGGAACGGCTGCAGCGCGCTCGACAGCACGTCGACGTCGAGCGCGGACAGCTCCTGGGCGGTGTAGACGCCGGGCTGGATGCAGTTGGTCTCCTGCGACACCGAGAGCGGCACCGACAGGTTCAGGTAGATCGCGCCGACGTGCAGCTTTGCCCGGGTCAGCACGACGTGCCAGCCGAGCGCGGTGTCGAACGTGCTCGCCCCGTCGACGCCCGCCGCCGCGACGTCGAAGCTGACCAGGTTGCCGCCGGTCGTGCCACAGCCTGCGAGGGCCGCGGCGGCGCAGATCAGGATGCGGTTCACAGCGCCACCTCGACGTGCAGGACGACGCTGCGCGGCGCGCCGGCGGTGAACTCGCGCGCGACCGTCAGCGTCGGCTGGTCCTGGCTGTGGAAGTCCGACCGGAAGTTGAACTCGCCGAGCCGGTACCGGGTGTCGAGCAGGTTCGATCCCTTGACGCCGAGCGTGTAGCGATCCCAGATCACCGAGACCGACCCGTCGAGCGTGAAGATCGTGTCGCTGCGCTGGCTGTAGGGCAGGGCGCGCGGCCCGACGAAGGTCGCGCCCAGCCCGGCGGTCGCCCGCGGCGATCTGCCGCCGAGGCGCCACGGCAGGTCCCCGAACACCACGCTGTCGGACCGCACGACGACGTCCGGGACGTAGGGGATCAACAGGCCGGTGCTGTCCTCGGTCGAGCGCACCAGGGTCGCGCTCGCGTTCTGATCGAACCACGGGCCGGTGACGCGGCCCGACAGCGATCCGCCGATCCGCGTCGTGCCGCCGACGAGCTGGTTGCGGCCCTGGGTCTCGCTGAACACCAGGTCCTTGTCGACGTGAGTCCGGAAGCCGGACAGCCGGAGCTCGAGGTCGAGCTCGCCCGGCGAGCCCTTGTAGGCGACCCCCGCCTCGTACGACTTGATCTGCGCGAACGCCGTCTGCGCGTCCTGCACGATGTTCACCGGATCGATCGAGCGCACGCCCTGGCCGTAGCTGATCGACGGCGACAGACCCGCGAATGGCCCGAGCACGAGCGAGACGCGCGGCAGGACGGCGAGGCCAGACGTGGTCGTGCGCTGCACCGGCTCGCGGAACCGTCCGAAGTCCTGCTGTGACAGGCAGCTGGCATCCCCGGGCGGGTTGATCTTCGACGGGTGCGCGACCTCGTGGACCGCGCAGTTGTCGATCACGTTGTACGTGAACAGATCGGCGCGAACGCCGCCGCGCAGCGCCGCCCAGCTCGCGAGCCTGGCGTTCAGCGCGGCGTACAGGCCGATGTCGCCGAGCGTCGCGTCGAGGTCATCGTCCTTGTGATACGGGTTCTTTGGCGCCGTGATCTCGACGCGGTACTGCTGCGACGAGTTGCGGTCGACCCGCGCGAAGTAGCCGAGCTCGAGCTCCTGCGGCAGATGCGCCAGCTCGGTGTGGCGGCGCATCCAGCCTTGCGCCTGCGCGGTCACCGAGTCGGACTCGAGGTCGATCAGATCGCCGCGCTGATCGTGCGGCTGCTGGAACGCGGTCTGCTGATCGTTCAGGTAGCCGGTGAAGTCCTCGCTCAGCCGCATGGTCTGCGCGGTGAGCGAGAGCTGGTGGTGGGTCGTGACGTCCTCGTGCTGGACCTCGATGTCGCCGAGCATGAACGCGCGGGTCGCAGCGCCGCCCTGACCAAAATCGTAGGTGTCGTAGAACCCCTTGCGGCCCGCGGCGTGGTCGTCCTCGCGGATCACGCCGGCCGAGTGGTAGTCGGTGAGGTAGGCCCCGGCGGTCAGCCGCCACAGGCCGTCCTCGCCGAGCTTGCCCTCGGCCTGGCCGAGCGCCGTGGCGCGCCGCGCGTCGCGGTTCTGGCCGAAGCCATCGGTCTGGTAGAGCTCGACGCCGCCGAAGTTGTGCGGGCCGCTGTCCGGCGAGCCCCAAGTCAGCAGCGCGCGCCGGGTGCCGAACGAGCCCTGCTCGTAGCCGGCGGTGAGGCCGCGCCGGGTCAGGCCGAGCTCGTAGTCGGCGCTGCCGGCGACCGCGAAGTTGCCTTGCCGCGGATCGTACGGACCCTCGACGACGCGCAGCGACTGGACCAGCTCGGGGATGACGAAGTGCAGATCGGCGTAGCCGTTGCCGTGGAGGTTACCGGCCTGGTTGACGACGTCGCCGTTGACCCGCAGCTCGATGTCCTGGCCCTCGCGCGCGTCGAAGCCGCGCAGGAAGATCTGTTCGGCGTGGCCTTCGCCGCCCTCGTTGGTGAGCAGGAAGCCAGGCGCCCAGCCGAGCAGCTCGGTCGCGTCCTTGTGCGGGATCTCGGTCGCCAGCTTGCCGGCCTCGACCCGGATGTCCTGCACGCCGACGCTGGGCGCGACCTGGTGGCCGCGCTCGAGCGCGTTCAGCTTGCCCTGGACGGTGATGGTCTCGCCACCCGGCGCGCTGGGATCGAAGTGCACGGTCACGTTCAGGTGGCTGGCGACCGCCTGGCCGGCGCTGCGCGCGGGCTCGAACGTCCACGACAGCACGCTCGCGATCGCGAGGTCGTCGAACGGCGGGTTCGGCGGCGAGATCACGCGCGGGTTCGCCGGTGCGCCGCCAGCGTCGACCTCGACGTGGATGACGACGTCGACCGGCTTCTGCCTGGCCTTGGGCACGTCGGGGTACACCGGCGGCACCTGGTGCGTGATCCGCGGCGGCTCCTCGGTCGACGGCGAGGGCGACGGCGGCGGTGCGGCCGGCGTGTCGGGAGGCGCGGAGGGCGGGCCCGTGTCCGCTGGCGCGGCAGGACCGGCGTCGGGCGCGCCGGCATCGGCCGGCTGCGCGCGGAGCGCTCGGGGGAGGGCAAGGACAAGCAAGGTGAGCATGAGATGGCGGGGACGGATCACGGTGACTCCTCGAGCTGCGAACGGCGCCGGCGGCACCGAGCGACCAGCTCGTACAGCGGGGCGCGACCGCTACGGCCGCGCACGAGTGCCGCAAGATCGCGGAGGCTGCGCTTCCCGCCTCCGCGATCTGCGGCGTCCGACCATTCACCACGTCAGCCGCTCGGTTTCCCGCACCGAGCGATCTAGATCCGCCGTGAAGCGAGATCGAGATCACCGGTGCGGGCGTCCCTACCAGGAGCGGCAGCTGACGCCGAACGGAGCACCACGAGTCACTTGCGAGGGAAACAGGGGGTGCGCCGCGGGGCCGTCATGCCGCCGACCCTCGCCGGCTGCGTGGTAAATGGCCGGACTAAGCGACGGGCGGTGAGGTCTTGGGCGCGAGGCGATAGATCGCGGCGGCGATCGCAGAGATCGCCGCGCGTGGAGGTGCCTGCACACAGCTCACACCCGCGGTGGTGACCACCGCGGGGCCGGTGACGGAGGCGCTGACCGGCTGGTGGGCCGCGGTCAGCAGCGCGCAGTCGCCGACGTCGGCCTCGGGGTTGCGCTGTCCGTGGATGTCGGCGTCGCGGCCGGCGTGGTGGCCGACCAGCGTCCGGGCGTGGACGTACGCGCCTGCGCGGTCGCGCACGTGGGCGACCGACGCCTCGTGGCGCATCGCCAGCACGCCGCACACCACGAGCCACACTGCAGTGAACGCCGCGATACCGCGGGTCCGCACCTGCAGGCGACTTGCATCAGCCACGTCACGTCTGTGGCATGGCACTGGTGATCTTGTCAAGCGTCGCATCGTGTCGCACGACGCGGGCATATTCTCCGCACCATCGGCGACAGGCTTCCTGGCACCGCAACCGTGCGCCGTGGCAACACCGCCGGCGTTGCTGTGCAATGCATCTGCCCGGCAATACACTGCGCGTGTGGTCCCGCGTGCGCCGCGATTGCTCGGCTGGCTGGTGGTGTCGGCGTGCAGCGCCAACGACGACGTGCCCGCGCCTGCGATCGCCGCGGTGTCGCCGGACCACGCCGCACCCGGAGCCAGCGTGACGGTGTCGGGAAGCTACCTGTGCCAGGATCCGCGGGCCGAGGGCAGCGATATCGATCCGCTCGCCTGCGGCCACGTCGGCGCGGTGATGTTCGACGCCGCTCCGGGCCGCGTCATCTCGTACACCGATACCGCGGTGCTGGTCGAGGTCCCCTCGCTCGCGCCAGGCAGGTTCGGCGTGACCATCTCGGTCGCGGGCCGCAGCTCGAACCGCTTCGGTTTCGTCGTCGAGCAGGCAGCCGCTCAGTCGCGTGGCTCGACCTCGATCGTCAGGTGCGCGATCGCACACTTCTCGAGGATCAGCGAGCGGTAGGTCGCCGGGCCGCGCGGCGTGGCCGATGCGAGCGTCACGATGCAGCCCAGCCGGCCGCGGCCGAGCGACCAGACATGCAGATCTCGCACGTCGACGTCGCCGAGGTCCTCCAGCGCAGTCCGGATCATCGCCTCGCTGGTTCCACCTCGCCGGAAGTCGAGCAGTTCCTGCGACGCGTGCCAGCACAGCCCGAACGCCCAGGACAGGATCACGATACCGCCAACGATGCCGGTCACCGGATCGAGCCAGCGCCACCCGAACCACCGGCCGGCGAGCAGCGCGGTGATCGCGAGGCAGCTGGTGAGCGCGTCGGCGATGACGTGGAACACCGCCGCTCGGTGATTGTGGTCGTGGTCATCATGGTCGTCGTCATGGTCGTGGTCGTGGAGTAGCCAGATGCTCAATAGATTCACGGCGAGCCCGACGACCGCGATCGGGAGCGACAACGAGTAGTCGATCCGCCGCGGATCGACCAGCCGCGACACCGACTCGACCATCATGATGATCGCGGCGATCGCGAGCACGATCGCGCTGGTGTAGCCCGCGAGGGCGTGAACCTTGCCGGTCCCGAACGCGAACGCGCTGTGCGACGCGAAGCGCCGCGACACCGCGTAGCCGAGCATCGCGAGACCGAACGCGCCGACGTGGGTCGCCATGTGCCAGCCGTCCGCGGTCAGCGCCATCGAGCCGGTGATCCGGCCGACGGCGATCTCGACGACCATCATCGTCGCGGTCAGCGCGATCACGGCGCGGACGCCGCGCTCGCGGGCGTGCGCGGGCTCCGGTTGCCGCACGCTGCAGGCATGGCTGGCCTGCATGATCAGGCCACCATCTGCCGGATGGCGATCTCGAGATCGGCCGCGGCGCGCGCGCGCTCCGCTGGCCGCGCGCGCGGGGCGCTGACATGGTGGGTCAGGTGCTCGCAGAGCACCTCGGCGGCGAGCGCGTTGATCGCGCCGCGGACCGTCGCGATCATCTGGACGACTGCGTCGCAGCCGCGCTCGTCGGTGAGCGCGCGCTCGACCGCGTCGAGCTGACCCCGGACACGGCGAACCCGGACCACGAGGGCGCGCTTGTGCTTGATGGTGTGCATGGCGCCTTATACCCCAGGGGGTATCTGCGATGCGACCATGGCGACGCGTCAAGTCGGGAGTGCAGTTCGGTTTCGGCGGTCCGACATCGCCGCACATGCCAGCGCCGATCCCGGAGTCGCGCGTGCGCCGGATGGAACGCGCGGCTGCAGGGCGTGCTGTAGATGACAATAAATTGCACCTGCATCCAGGCGTCGATAGCTGAGTCGAGCTTATAGCAAATCGTTTGCAAGTAGAATGGTCGGCGTGTATGAACCCGCCATGACTGATCGCGATCGGATCCCCGTCACCGTCCTCACCGGGTTCCTCGGCGCCGGGAAGACGACCCTGCTCAACCGGATCCTCACCGAGCACCACGGCCAGCGCATCGCGGTGATCGAGAACGAGTTCGGCGAGATCGGGATCGATCAGGCGCTCGTGATCAAGGCGGACGAGGAGATCTTCGAGATGAACAACGGCTGCATCTGCTGCACGGTGCGCGGCGACCTGATCCGCGTGCTCGGCAACCTGGTGAAGCGCCGCGACCGGTTCGACCGGATCGTGGTCGAGACCACCGGGATGGCGAATCCGGGGCCGGTCGCCCAGACGTTCTTCGTCGATGAGGACGTCCAGGCCGACTTCCGGCTCGACGGCATCGTCACCCTGGTCGACGCCAGGCACCTCGAGCTTCACCTCGGGCAGCAGCAGGAGGCCCACGAGCAGATCGCGTTTGCCGACGTGATCGTGGTCAACAAGATCGACCTGGTCGACGCCGCCAAGCTCGATGAGCTCGAGCGCCGGCTCCGCGGCATCAATGCGATGGCCAAGATCCTGGCTGGCTGTCGCGCCGCGGTCCCGCTCGGCGCCGTGCTCGACGTCGGCGGCTTCGACCTCGATCGCGCGCTGGCGACCCGGCCGAGCTTTCTCGAGCCCGAGTATCCGTTCGAGTGGGTGGGCGTGTACGACCTCGAGCCCGAGGACCACCAGCTCCAGCTGTCGCCCGGCCCCGACCCGACGATGCGCGTCGTGATCGAGCCGGTCGCCGACGCCGGCAGCGCGACCATGGCCGACGCCGCCGACCGGGTGGTCCGTCGCATGGTCGAGCCCGTGCCCTCGGTCGCGCCGGGCGGCGTGGTGCACGTGACCGGCCGACCGTTCGAGCTCGCCCTCCGCGGCGGCGACCCGCCGTGGACGTTCACGATCCCGATCGCCCAGGCCGGGCGCTACGCGGTGTTCACGCAGCATCTGCCCGCGGAGTTCCATCTCCGGCTGGCCCGCGCCGATGGCCGCGGGCTCACCCCGATCGGCGAGCGCGCGTTCGTCGCGAGCCACACCCACGACGACACGGTGTCGTCCGTCGGGCTCGAGTTCGAGCGGCCGTTCGACGAGGCCCGGCTCAATGCATGGCTCGGCCGGCTGCTCCGCGAGCGCGGCACCGACATCTTCCGGATGAAGGGCATCCTGGCGATCTCCGGATCGGACCAGCGGTTCGTGTTCCAGGGCGTCCACATGCTGCTCGATGGACGACCCCACACGGCGTGGGGCGACCAGCCGCGACGGAGCCAGGTCGTGTTCATCGGCAAGCACCTCGACCGCGCGGCGCTGCGCGAAGGGCTCGGGTCGTGTCTCGCCTGAACCGGCGACTCGAGCGCGCCGGGCTCGAGGGTCCGAGGGTCGCGACGATCGCGGCGTATCCGAGCGCGCTGGCGTGGTCGCCGGCCGGTGACCTGCTCGCGGTCGCGGGCGATCACGGCGCGGTCGAGCTGATCGACCCGCAGACCGCCACTGTTCGCCAGCGCATCGCCGCCCACGCCGGTCCGGTCCAGTCGATCGCGTGGCACCCCAGCCGCGACGCGCTGCTCACCACCGGGCAGGACGGCGCGGCGCGGTTGTGGGAGCGCCCGTTCGAGGCGCCGATCGAGCTGATCGCTCCGAGCGCGACCTGGGCCGATCATGCGTGCTGGTCGGCCACCGGCTACCGGGCGGCCGTCGCGCTCGCGGCGCGGGCGCACGTGCTGTCCGCCGAGGGAACCGTCGCGATCACCGAGCCGGCCGGATCGACGATCGCGGGGCTCGCGTTCACGCCCAGCGGCCGGACCCTGGGCGTCGCCGGCTACGGCGGCGTCCGGCTGTTCGATCCGGCGACCGGGCGCACAACGCGCAAGCTCGACTGGAAAGGATCGATGATCTCGATCGCGTTCGCCCCCGAGGGCGGCATCGTCGCGTGTGGCTGCCAGGACAACAGCGTCCACTTCTGGCGGATCGCGTCGGGCAAGGACGCGCAGATGTCGGGCTATCCCGCCAAGCCGCGCGGCGTGGCGTTCAGCCACAACGGCCGCTGGCTCGCGACCGGGGGCGATGCCGCGATCTGCTTGTGGCCGTTTGACAAGCGAGGCCCCGAGGGTCGCGCGCCGGTGCAGCTCGAGGGTCATGGCGATCTGGTCACCGCGCTCGCGTATGCGCCGCTGGTCGAGTTGCTGCTGTCGGGCGCCCGTGACGGCACGGTCGCGCTGTGGGCACCGCCGAAGGCGACGACGCCGGTGACGCTGTCGCGGCTTGGTGGCAAGGTCACCCATGTGGCGTGGGGCGCCGACGGCGCGGCCCAGCTGCTGCGCTGGGCGGCCGCCGACGAGCACGGCCGCGTGCTGATCGGACAGCTGTGATGCTCGCGCCGATCGTGCTGGGCATCGCGCAGGGCGCGCGTCACTCGCTCGAGCCCGATCACATCGCGGCCGTGTCGACCCTGCTCGGTGATAGCCGGAGCGTCCGGCGCAGCGCCTGGCTCGGCGCGATCTGGGGCCTCGGCCACACCGTATCGCTGGTCGCGATGTGCGTCGCCATCATCGGGTTCGGCGCGATGCTGCCGCCGGCGGCGGACCGCGTGTTCACGCTGGCGGTCGCGGTGATCCTCGTCGCGCTCGGCGTGCGCAGCCTGTGGCAGACCCGGCACCCCGATCCGGGTCGCATGATCCGAGGCCCGCTCCAGGCGCTGGCGATCGGCGCGATCCACGGCATGGCGGGCAGCAGCGCGCTGACAGCGATGGTGTTCGCATCCCTGCCCGGATCGGCCGAGCGGCTGGTCTACATCGCGCTGTTCGGCTTCGGCTCGATCGTCGGGATGGCGCTGATCTCCGGCTCGGCGGGGCTCTGGCTCCAGCGGATCCAGCGACCCGGGGTCATGCTCGCCCTCCGGATCGTGATCGGCGCGCTGTCGATCGCGATCGGCGTCAGGACCGCTGCCGGTACACTGTCGTCGATGTGATCGTGAGCGCCTGTTTGCGAATACCCCTGACGCCAAGAGCTCGAGGTCCAGCCTGGTCCGCAGCCGCGCTGGTTCGCGTGACGTTGTAGGACGAGCAATGGGCGCCCGAGTCGTTCCGCGATTCGCGGCTCAGGTGAATGTGAACACCGAGCAACGGAAGTTCGATCTCGATCGCCTCGCCCTGGTCGTGTTTCCAGCCTGGAACTATCTCGTTTGGCGACGTCGGCGCACGTTGGGCGCTGTGTGTGCCATTGCGATCGTCTCGCTGGCCGGCGTGCGAGGGGTGTGGATCCAATACTGTGACGTCACCAGGACGGTAACGCGCAGATTTGCAAAGTGAACGCCGGGATTCAGGACGTCAAAATCGATTTTTCCGGTCCGCTTGGCCCCTGCCGATCGGCACTGGTGGCATCGCCCTGGACGCGCCCATATGGCGCCATGCGCACGCTCCTGATCCTGTTCGCGCTCGCGATCGCTGCCTGCCATGGCTTGCCCGACGATCGCGTGGCCGTCACGCCGGTCTCCGAGATCCCACTCACCCGCTTCGACCCCGCTGGCGTCGATCCGGCGGTCGACCCGTGTACCGACTTCTATCAGTACGCCTGTGGGCGCTGGCTCGCCGCCAACCCGATTCCCGCCGATCGGTCGCACTGGAGCACCGTGTCCAACCTCAAGCAGTGGAACCAGTCCGTGCTGCGCGAGGCCCTGGAGCGCGCGGCGGAGGCGGGTCGCACGCCTGCCGAGCGCCAGCTCGGCGATTACTGGGTCGCATGCATGGACGAGCCCGGCGTCGAGGCCGCGGGCTTGGCGGCGCTGGTGCCCGAGCTGCGGCGGATCGAAGGCATCGCGAGCAAGGCGGCGCTGGCCGCCGCGGTCGCGCGCCTCCACCTCGCCAGCGCCACGTCGATCGCCGGCAACGATGGCGGGACCCCGGCGGCGATGTTCGGCTTCGGGCCCGCGCAGGACTACGTGGACTCGACGCTGGTCGTCGCCGCCGTCGATCAGGGCGGCCTCGCGCTGCCCGGCCGCGACTACTACCTGTCCGACGATCCTGTCCTGCGGGTGCAGCGCGACCGCTACCTCGAGCACGTGAGGACCATGCTCAGTCTCGCGGGCGAGCCCGCCGACCGCGCCGCCGCGGATGCGGCCGCGGTGCTCGCGATCGAGTCCGCGCTCGCAGCCGCCGCGCTGGACGCGGTCGCGCGCCGCGAACCCCGGCGCGGCAACAACGTCCGCACGCTCGCCGAACTCGCCGCGGCCACGCCATCATTCAACTGGACGGCGTACCTCGCGGCGATCGGCGCTCCGATGCCGCGCCATTTCCTGGTGTCGAGCCCCGATTTCCTCGCCGGGCTCGAGCGAGTTCTCGTCGCCGAGCCGCTCGACCACTGGAAGGCCTACCTGCGGTGGTGGTCGATCCACGCCGCCGCCGAGGCGCTGCCGCGCGCGTTCGTCGCCGAGCACTTCGAGATGTTTGGCCGGACGCTGGCCGGGGCGCGCGAGCTGGCGCCGCGCTGGCGGCGGTGTGTCGGCTACGCCGATCGCGACCTCGGGGAGGCGCTCGGCGAGGCCTACGTCGCCCGCGCGTTCCCGACGGACAGCAAACAGCGCGTCGAGCAACTTGTCGCCTCGCTCGAGCGAGCGCTCGCCGACCGCATCGATCGGCTCGATTGGATGAGCGACGAGACCCGCCGCGAGGCCCGCAAGAAGCTCGCCGCCCTGGGCGCGAACATCGGCTATCCCGCTCGGTCCCGTGACTACGCAAGCGTCGCGATCAGCCGGTCACACCTGGTTGACAACGTGCGCCACGCGGCCGCATTTGAGGTCCATCGCCAGCTCGCCACGATCGGCCGTCCGGTCGACCGCGGCCAGTGGGAGGAGACTCCGCCGACGATCAGCGCCTACTACAACCCGCGGCACCACACGATCAACTTCCCGGCGGGCATCCTGCAGCCGCCGCTGTTCGACCGGGCAGCCGATCCCGCGGTCAACCATGGCGCGATCGGCGTCGTCATCGGCCACGAGATCGTCCACGGATTCGACGACCAGGGCCGCAAGTTCGACGGCGACGGCAACCTGCGCGACTGGTGGACCGCACTCGACGCCCAACGCTACGAGGAGCGCACCGCGTGCATCGTGCGCCAGCACACCCAGGAGCTACGCGAGATCGGCGTCGCGACCGACGGCCGCCGCACACTCGGCGAGGACACCGCGGACAGCGGCGGTGTCCACCTTGCGCTCCTCGCGCTCGAGGCTGCCCTGGCCGGTCGCGGCCAGACCCTCGCCGATCGCGGCCCCGATGGCCTCACCTCCGCGCAGCGGTTTTTCCTGTCCTACGCATTCTCCTGGTGCGTCGCCGAGCGCCCCGAGGCCGAGCGGCGCGCGGTGCGGACCGATCCGCACTCTCTGCCTCGGTTCCGGGTCAACCTGCCGCTCGCAAGCTTCGTTGAGTTTGCACGGGCGTTCCGCTGCGGTCCTGCCGCGCCGATGGTCCAGCCCGCGGCGTGCCGGGTCTGGTGACCCGTGCCGATCGGCAGGGGCGGGGGCCCGGCCGCTTCGCTATGCTCGGCCATGGTGAAATTCCAGCGCTGGGCCACAGTCCTTGGCTTGGGGCTGTGGGCGATCGCCTGCTGGCGCACCGTGCTGGCGATCCTGGGTCTCACGTCGGGCCACCACGACGTCTCCGGGGCGCGCGGCGTGGCCTACCTCGTGGCGTTCGCGCTGTTCGGCGCCGCTCTCGGCGCCGAGCTCGGCCGGCCGCTGCGGTCGACCGCGGCCGCACGCGGTACTGTCGCGCTCCAGCTCGTGGCCGCGCTGGTCATGGTCATCGCGGTCCCGCGCTACCTCAATGACCTCCTCTTGGTCTACGTCGCCTGGCAGCTCGGCCTCTACTTCCCGGCGCGGCTCGCGATTGCGCTCACCACCGTGCAGGCCGCCGCGATGCTGCGCGCGATGGCAGGCGTGTCGACATGGAACGACGCCGCCAGCCAGATCGTGTTCCAGGCGATGGCGCTGACCACCTCGCTGATCGCAATGCGCGAGCTGCGCACCCGCCGCGAGTTCGAGCTCGTCAACGCGGAGCTCGCGTCGACCCGCGACCAGCTCGCTGATCGCACGCGCGCCGCCGAGCGCGGCCGGATCGCTCGCGAGCTCCACGACACGATCGGTCACAACCTCACCGCGCTGAGCCTGCACCTCGAGCTCGCGCGCCACCGCTGCGACGGCGAGGCGCGCGAGGCGGTGCTCCAGTCGCAGCGCTTGACCCGGG
>Ga0307515_10017300_pt1 | contig 13143 bp, 9 predicted proteins | sample 17_EM_MG_FD_194513 | JGI IMG/M metagenome (GOLD analysis project Ga0307515, IMG submission 194513) | Populus trichocarpa ectomycorrhiza microbial communities from riparian zone in the Pacific Northwest, United States - 17_EM | ecosystem: Host-associated > Plants > Roots > Unclassified | place...
AAACTCAGGCATGACCAGTTGAGTTCCACTCTTCAGGGTTAAGTTTTTATTTTGTAAATATTAATTGTTGTTTTTTAAAGTATTTTTATTTAAAAATAATATTAATTTTTATTTAAAATTTATTATTATCATAAATATATCAAAATAATATGAAAATATAAAAAATAATTTTTTAAAAAAATAAAGTTTTCAATACAATAACAAACATGTTTTATTTCAATTTTTGTAAAATATTTTTTATTTAAAAAATATTAAAATAATGTGTTTTTAAAATTTTTATGATATTATACGTTGATGTTAAAAAAATAAAAAATTATTTTAATTAAAAATTATTTTTAAAAATTATTTTTATCATATTATTAAATAAAAAAAAACTACTTCTTTTGGGAAAAATCAAAGTTGAAGCCTTTTCAACTCTTAAAATTTTTTCCATAAATAAAATTTTATTTAAAATATTTTTATATATTTTTTTCCAAGTGATTAAGGTAAATCTCTACCGCTACTAGAGGTTGGAAAATAACCCAAAAAAGAAGAAAAAGAAGCTTCCAAAGTATTCCATCCATCCAATTCCAAATCCGAAAAAACCATAAGATTAGATGACGCCACGTTTAAGACATCGAGCACCTCACGTGCCGCTATCAACCATAAAACCGGCAAACGTCAACAAAATAAATCTTAAACAGCACAAAATAACGACCTTATCCAATAATCTTCAAATTTCACCAATTTCTCCAACCGTTAGATCCATCATCCAATACAAAAATCTAGCGGCCCAAAACACCCCACCACCATCTTCAATTTTCAACATTTCCCAGCTCAGAAAGAAAGAAAGAGAGAGGAAAACGCTTTATCTATTCAAAGAGAAAAGGCAAAAACCAATAAAGCAAAAGCCTTTCTTTATGTTTTTGCAAGAACCTGAGCTTTCTTTGGCTTCAGAAACAATTGTTTTGTCTTTTTTTTTCAAATTGTTTTGAGAAATTATGACAGAGGTTTTGAGCAAGACAAATCTATTTTCTTCTGGTAATTATCAAACCCGGCAACACAATACTATTTCTGTGTTTACAAAGAGTTGCAGGCTTAAAGGGTTTCCTTCGAGGGTCAAACCACAGGGTTTGAGATCTCAAATTTCAAGATCTTCGTCTTGTAGTGATTTTTATGGCAAGAGGGTTGTTGTTCATGGAAATCAAAGCAAACCCAGAAGAGGGTATCTTCCTCAAGCTTCGGTTGTGGCTCTGGTTAGTCAAATTTTTATGGTTTGGATTTATGGTCTCTATTTTGATTTTGTTTTTTGAGTGATTTTTTTTATTTTCTTGTGGGGTTGAATTTTTAATTTCTTCCCTGTTTGTTATCGTAATTGTTGGTTTATTTTTAATTATTGGATTGCTTAAATTACTTTGATTTCGCTTAACCATTGAATGAATCGAAGGAGCTGGGTCCTCAATATTCGGTTTTTAGAGGAAAAGAAAGTCTGGATTTTTGTTCTTTTTTTAATTAATAAAAAGAATCATGAGATTTTGTATATTGTGGAAACTCAAAGTTTTGATTTTTTTTTTCGTGTCATTTTGATATTACAAGGATGGATAGCTTAATGGTTTTTTCCTTTTGTTATCTTTTGTGGAATTAATAGACTGGCCTTAAACTTAAATATGCTAAAAAATGGTGGGAGAAAGGTCTGCAACCCAACATGAGAGAAGTAACTTCTGCGCAAGATCTTGTGGATTCCCTAATGAATGCTGGGGACCAACTTGTTGTAGTTGATTTCTTTTCCCCTGGATGTGGTGGCTGCAAAGCTCTCCATCCCAAGGTATGATCTGCATAACTATTTCGATATACATGTGGTGCATGTGCATGTGAATATGAATGGTTTAGTTGTTTTTTTATATTTTTTTGATGGATTTAGTTTTCTGGAAGAATGCTAATGGGAGTCCTTTTGTGGGCAGATATGTCAATTGGCAGAGATGAATCCAGATGTACAATTTCTTCAAGTTAATTACGAGGAGCACAAATCCATGTGTTATAGCCTCAATGTCCATGTGTTACCATTCTTCCGGTTTTATAGAGGAGCTCATGGCCGGTTATGCAGCTTTAGCTGTACTAATGCCACGGTTAGTTTTGCCATTCCTTCACTTCTTTTGTTGATTAATTGTAATATTTGAAGTGAGTTTAATAACTGTTAATTTTATGAACAGACCAATTGGTTTCAGTTTCGCCTTTGATTTTCTGTTTCTTGTATACCAAGAGCTTTAATGGTGAAATAATGAAATGCAGAGCTTGATTGATTCTTGAGATAAACCATTTTCTGCATTTTTTTCTCTTCAAAATCCAAGATTTGTCAACTCATTGGAACCACATCACACTCAACTTCACTACTTAATCTTGAATGTTGCTTCACAAACCCAGTTTTTTACTGAACCAGATTAATGGATGTAAGTTGCTAGCATTTTGCATTGATCATTCAATTTATTACACGTACTTTGTCAATCTCATTGATTGTTTCTATAACGTTGGTCTTTGTTTTGGTTCTATTTCAGATCAAGAAATTCAAAGATGCATTGGCCAAGCACACACCAGAGCGATGTAGCCTTGGGCCAACAAAAGGGTTGGAGGAAAAAGAGCTTGTTGCATTGGCAGCTAACAAAGATCTCTCCTTCACGTATACACCCAAACCAGTTCAACCTGCTCCTGTCCCTGCAGAGGAAGAGGTAGCACCAACAGCAGGCCCATCTCATTCAGACCGAGGTCTACCTCTTCCTCTTCCTATAACAAGCTCGAAGTCTGCTCAAGACTCAGAGGAGAAAACCCTAGTGAGTTCTGGGAGATGATGTGGGCAGTCATCATTGACCTCCTCCCTACTATCATTGTACAGTCTGTGCTCTACTTTCATTTCGTATCAATATTAGGAATGAACAAACCAAAAGAGGCTCAAGTCATGATTTATGTATGTTCTCATGGAGTTGCGGGGTTACGGATTTATTTTTTTGGATCCTAGCCTTTGCATGTACGAGCCTTAAGAGGGATCTAATTTTTTAAAAGGTTTTTTTTTTTTTTTCGTTTGGCTTGTACCGATTGCAGTATCAATTTAATGCAGCAGCTATACAGCTAATATTTCCATCATTTCTTTGTTTCTTTCTTTCATCTGAGTTTATGATATCATTGATGTGTATATGCCCTTCCCCATCCCATGCGAGAGTCTTATCCTCTAAGGGAAAGAAATATCTTCTCGTTTAATAGTGAAAAAGAAAGGCTTGGTGCTTCTATGTTTGTGGACGCCAAAAAAACTGTTGTCAACTGTAGGATGATTGATGTAAGTTAGGGCCACTAGATGACCAAATCTGTCTGCAGGCAGCAGCAGCAAGTGGGGTTTTGCTGGACCAGATGAGAAGATGCATGAAACTTGACTACAGGAAAAAAAAGTACTATAAAAGTGAAGTAAAATGGATAAAGCTCTTGCTTGTGTACCAGGATGGATCAACGTGGCCCAACTCCCTTCGCAGACACTATGATGCTTTGTGCGGGGGAGGAAATTTCTGTTTCTGACACAATCTTGCATTTCGCATGGCGTTTTTCAAAAAAACCAAAGCCTCAAGTCAAATCAGGACACATCGTTGGAAACCCTAATCTTTGTGGGGATAAACTTGTATTATTTATCAGCACAAGTTCAGGGATTGAAGAATCCCTAGACTCCTCTCCTCTTCCTATGTGCCTTGATTTGCTCAACACAAAATGCTTTGTGGGGTATACCTATCTATATACTTCGAACACATTTTAGTGATTTCGAATCCAAAGCTCCTCTCCTTCCCTACCATGTGTCCTGATTCCCAACACATCAGTGAAAAATTCCCATGCTTTGAATGATCTGCACAAATATAGGCATTGAATATCAGGAAGCTCCTTCCTTCTCCATACAGGTGTCCAGGTCCCAGTAGGGCATATCCATCAAAGATTGGTTGCCCTATATTGCTTGAAGGCAACCTTTTGTACCTGGCATGTATTGGCTCCTGTTTACCATGTCCTTGTCAAATATTGATGGGAATGGCATTGAAAATTTGATATGATTGTGCTTAGTATGGTAATTAGGGTGTTTTCTTTTTTAAATATTTATTTTTAAAAATAAATTAAAATGGTTTTTTTAAAAATTTTTATTTATTTTTATATTAATATATTAGAATTATTAAAAAACACTAAAAAAACATCAATTTAATATTTTTTTCAAGTAAAAAATAGTCATATTAAAAAAAAAAATACTCGGATGTAAATAATCATGATTTGCTATACCAGAGTAATATTGGTCTAATCTATGTACCTGTGGGACATCAAATATTGTAGAATTCAAGAAAAAAAGAAATATATATATATATATATATATATATTGGTGACTTTTATTTCTGAGACTGATTTTGTCAAGTCAACTTTAATAAATTTTTAATTTTTTAAACAATAGTATTTTAATTTTTTAATCTAAAATAATGTGATTTAAGTTTTTTTTTTTTCTAAATTATTTTGGAATAAACCTAGATTGATTTAACGACAGGTGAGTTCACCTTACAATCCCGCCATCCGGCCATTATGTATCAAATAATTAGTAATATGAATATCTTTTGATTGCATTTAACTAGGCTGGGTCTAATCAGGTGAGCCTAGCTTAGGATCCAACCCCAAGTCACAAAATGCCCGAGCAGGAAACCAGAGCAGGAAACCAGAGCAGTAAGGTGGAGCTGTCGGCTTCCAAAAACTTGTCCATCTGCTTGCTTGCTTACATACTCCCACAGAAAGGTCAGCCCAAATCTGATACAGCTTACTGCATCACCATGACCTGTTTGCATGCTTCCATCTCATTACCAGGACTAGATGCTTCCATTTCAGATGTACTAAATACTGTTCATTGATCCAATGTTCAGAAGGTTCTATGGTTTGTCAAGTACAGAAAGTTTGATAAACTAGAGGGTTGATCCAGTTTAAGACATCAAAAGTCCCATGACTTGTCTAAACAGAGTAGAGCTATCAGATTAAAGCTTCTTCATCTGCGTTCAACACTGAGTTTCACTCATTTCTGCACTGCACCGCTTATTGACATTCTCTTCAGTCAAATGGCCTTCTCTTGAATATGAACCATTGGTAATCTCAAGGAAATGACCACTCTTATTGCTTCCAAGATCAAAGAAGAACTGCTTCTGGCCTACTCTCATCATTTTTGAAGATCAACAGCTATTACTTTCGTAGCATGCAGGCTCCACATTTGATTGTGGTGCTGAAGTGCTCTGAGCATTTTGGCGTCTGCAAGCTCCGTGGGTTCCTCTGAAGGAATATAAATTTGCTGCCGCTGCAGAATAGAAAATGCATTTGCATATACACAAACACGAAACAAGAAAAATGAAAAGCCAGAGACCTGATGTGGAGGGAAAAGAACTCTTGTAGCTGTACCAATCTCTTCTAATGTCCTTGTAAACAATTGACAACCATTGTCCTTATTCTTTCCGCAAGGAATGATAATGTTCCTGCAGTTTGTGCTAATTGATGCTTCAGAAATCTGCATGCATGGTGCAACATTTGTCAAACAAAATCCTGACAGACGAACCAAACCATGATCTTCAATCTAAAAAGGAAATTTTTTTTGACAAGAAACAAAAAGGGAGGAAGAGAGATGAATCAAAAACTTCTCACTTTTAAGGCTGATGAGAAAACACAGAACTCAGAGTTCAATGCATAATAGAGTTATGACACCACTCTTTTGGTAGCCATAAGAAATAAACACAGTTAAGACAGAAATCATACCATACTTAGGCATACCTAAAATTCAAGAAAACCATGATCAATTCAAGACCACTCAGAAAAAAAAAACAAGGAGATCCTACCCAATACCATATCGATTTTAAGTGCAGATCTCTTATCCCATGGATTCTTTTTTTTTTTTACTTCCATCTTTTATTGTTAATTGTCACTAAAGGAAATGAAACATGAAATAAATTGATGTAGATGGCCAAAGCTTGCATGGAAAATCAAAGAATTCTTTATCGACTTTTTCCCCTCAGAGTTACCTACAACAACTTCTTTTATACAAGCAGCAGAGGATATGCACGTATCAAAATCCTCAGAAAGATTTGGAATCTCTTTCATTACTATGGGGGGTGGGGGAGGAGCTATAGCTTACAGACATAATGGATATCAAGTCAGAGCTTCTAGAGGATGACATAATGAAATCATGAAATTTGAGAACTGGCTTGCTGAATGTAATCAAACCACTGCAAAGCAAAATAAGTAATGAATTTGAGAGCACAGTTATCTAAATATAAAAGGAAATATCTAAAGCATGCATATGATTCAATTCATGGAATAAATTAACATATCATTAAGCCAAATAAGATCAGCATAAAGAACTGTGATAAACAATCTGGACAAACACCAAAAAAATGCAGAGAACTATCATATGATTCAGTAAGAGAATTTATTGCTGATTTCACAAATTAATCAGCTTAGACATTTTTATTTTCCTTGTTATGTATCAGACAATTGAATGGCGCATATCTTAAGGGCATCAGGAAAGCAAATGAAGATGATGATCTCGGATTTTTAGGTTTAGGTATAATAGATGAATTGAGGCACAGTTACAAAAATTATACACAGGATTTAGCAAATGACGATATGAAGTTGACAGTTATATACGATCAACATTCAAGATTCCCTAAACTTACAGCTTTATACACTGTGTAAAAAATTCTCACCAATCATAACAAGCATTTCCCAAGTTGTCAATCTTCCATGAAAAGTTCTTAGCATTCAAGTTCTCCAGTATTTATCATCTGAAATTCCAGGATTCAGCAATAGCTTGCACATTTCAGGATGAACAAGATTAGAATTCTGTGGTATTTGCTTACGCAATTGCCATCTCTTCTGTTGCATTCTCTTCTTTAAAAGGTATATCTCCCATTCATTTTTTGTTAGTTATGCTTTGTTGACAGGAGAATGTTACTTGAAGAACACCTTAGATTTGAATTATTGACAGCAACAGTATCCGACACAACAGATTTAGTCCTACTTCTAGGGAAGGGAGAGTCATCGCAACTTAACTCAGGAGGGTTTCTAGACATATAAGTAGTCTATTTTTTTGAGAATAGCATATTGCAGATTTGAAATCTGAAAGTTTTGGGAGAAAGAAGACACATATGCAGCTTGTTTTCTCTTTTAATGACGAGTAATTATGACAGTAAGCTTCTTATTGTAATTACAGCATGGAGATGGTAATGGCACTTCTTTATTCACCTTCCCTTCTTTAGATGCAGGCCATCTAGCAGAGTCTAACCAAAAAAGAAAAGAAAAATCCTTCTATCTCTGGGGAAAAAAACTAAGAATTTTTTCGTAGGTTATCGCAAACATTATAAAAGGGCACATATCAAAGCATCATAGGATTTTGACTCCTTGCTGGAAGTAACTAATTGTTGCGGACAGTTCTCAGAAAACATCGGAGACAGGCACATACATGTTTTATAGACATGGCGTTTGCAGTTTTGCATTCACTGCTAGGTACTCCACGGTGAAAATGGAAGTCAATAGCTCACTCAAGTCCATGAAGGGCACTGAAACACAACTAGGAATTCTACTAGTGTTATGCTGTAGGCTGGAAGTTCATCGCGCAAAGCTTGGGCACACAGCTAGTTTCAGACACCAAATCTACTTGTAACTTTCACAGAATTGATGAGAATCACACATGCCAAAGCTTAAGCCCTCAAGTAGTTGCTGAAAAAAATGCTGGCTCTCAGGCATTCTCATATCTATTCTCACCCAAAATTCAAGAATCAAATGGACCCCAAGATTACAGCGTGTATGATCAACACAAGAAGATCATTAAAATAGATTTTTATTGTTACATTTCTCTAAACTTTCTCTTAGAAGCATATATAAGCATACAAAATGATAGACGAAAAATGATCACTTTACCTTAAAAAATCCACCATGTTTGTTCTGTCCAGCATTCAAGCAAAACACCTACAAAGTAAAAGGAAAGAAAATATAATTATTCAAATTGAAAAGGAAAAAAATATGAGGTAGCTAGAGAGTACCAATAAAAGCATATATACTGGGCATTGGGGTAAGAAACTTTTGAAAGAATCACCTTGTCTTTGATCTTCAAGTGTTTTTTCTTCTGGGACTATAAAACATTTGTGGTGAATTGCACCCACAAAATTAATTAATTGATAGTGGGCTTAAAAAAATATATTACATATTTAAATGATATATTTTCAATTATCATAACTTTTAATCAACAAATTTAATTTAGAAAAATGACCTATCAAATTAAAGAACTCATGATGTATTATAACTAGGTATCAAATTCAAATATATATATTCCTAACAAATAAGATTAAGTTCTATAGCGAGCGTGTTTGACACCAATTTTGTCTTGTTTTATGTTTAGATGAGTTAAATAGTAATATAAAACTATTCTTGAAATCTCGCCTACTAGCTTAAACTTTTAGGTTAAGATGATTATTTGATCAGAGTCTTATTGATCAAGCGATCAAGAGATCGTATCTCATCACTTTCATTTTATTTGATAATATAAAATTAATAGTATAAGATAGTTTGAGTATGTGCAAGTTTCAAATTCAAATAATTTTCACTTAAGGGATGTGTTAAAGAGTAATATAAAACTATTATTGAAACATCACCTAATAGCTTAAACTTTTGGGTAGAGAAGATTATTTGACATAATATACTTTATTATAAATTTAAACACATTAAATTGGGTCTATGCATGCAAGGCCTAACAATTTAAGTTTTTGAGTTGAAATATTTTTTTGACATAATAAATATATTGTATTATAAATTTAAACACATTAAATTGTTGGGTAATGAATTGTTGTATTGCATTGTGTTGTGAAATTAAATATATTTGTTTTTGTGTTGTTGGAATTAAAAGTATCAAAAAATTAAAAAATTACACCATTTTTTTCTTCAAATAAATAGAAATACTAAATAATTTAATTAAAATACGTACAAGTTGGGAGCTAATATACTTAAAATAAAATAATTTAATTTAATTTAATTATTTTTAAAATATTTAAGGGTATTAATTATATAATTAAATATTATTTAATTACTATATTTAAACAACAATGATTAAGGATAGCTAATTTTAAGTTATTTTTGTTTTTTAAATGAAATAAGTAGTCTTTCATTTCTATAACTATTATAGAATGTAACTATATATGAAATATTATAGGCATACCATAGAGGAAATATAGTCATACTTTTGTGTTGTAATATACATCATTACTATTGTATATTACCCTACACATATATATAGAAAAGGTTGGCTAACCAATAGGTTAAGCCTCCCAATTATTCTCAACTTAGTATCAGAGTCTTCTTCCGTCAAAACTCTTCTCTCCCTCCTCCCTACAGTCGACCTTCTCTCTCCCTCTCCTAGATGGACTCTGCTGTTGTTGCTGCCTTTCCCCCTACCAAACTAGCGGTACAGCCCGGCCGGCCAGCCACTCAAAAGCTGCTGCCGCTGGTTCTTTCTCCCACCAGCAGCAGCCATAACCTGCAGAGCAAAACCATGGTTCCTTCTCTCATGTTTCTGTCGTCCCTCTTCACATCATGAGGACAACAACTCCTTCTATCGTTGTGTTGTCCAACACTCATCAAGTGGTCTTATTGAAACTTACGACCATCAACTATGTTTATTAGCGAATGCAGATGAAGTCATATCTTTTTGATCAAGATGTTTTCCACTTTGTTGATGACTCAGTGTCGTGTCCTCCCTCTCATGTTTCTGACTGTTCTGATGGTTCTTCTTCAACAATCATTCCCTCTTTTCTCCATCGGAAGCAACAAGATCAGCTTATTTTAAGAGCATTACACTCCTCTCTCTCTATGGACATCTTGTATCTTATGGTAGATTGTCAGACTTCTTGTGTTTGGCGCACTTTTGAGAAAGCGCTCGCTTCTCCGTCGAATTCTCGCATTATGCAACTCCATAGGTCTTTTCAAGATCTTCAGCAAGGAGATGTTTCGGTTACTACATACATGTAGCACGCCAAATCATTGTTTGATGAATTGGTTGCTGCTGGTCGACCTCTCTCTCTCTCAGACTTCAACCTCTATATATTTCGTGGTCTTTATGGTGAGTTTAAAGACTTGGTAACTAGTCTCGTAACTAAGGCAGAACCGCTATCATACGTGGACTTCACAACCATCTTCTTACTTATGAGTTTCTACATAAGACTTATTTTCCATCACTGCAAATCCACATTTGCTGCCCACACCATCTCTGTTGCCCTCTGCTCACCTTGCCCAGTAGCAGCACAACTCTAATTTTGGTCATAACAGAGGTCATTCTCGTAACAACTGGCGCTCCAATAACAACAGGTACAACAACCATGACATGTCTTATTTTCATAGTTCTCATTCCTCTGCTCCCACAGACTGGAAGCAGGGTCATTGGCAGCAATCTAGACGGCCTGCTGCTGGTAGGAAGTGGTCTCGTCACCGATCTTTTGAGCAGAACGACAAGTGTCAGCTGTACTTCTTCTTCGGCCATACAGCCCCACAATGTGCTCAGTTTCGCAGCAGTGGTCATCAGCCCTCTGTCCAACTTCCTGTTGGTCTGGTTTCTGCCCCTACTTGGTTCCCAGACATCGGTACGAACCAACACGTTACGCCTAATCTTGTGACTCTGACTAAACAGGGTTGAGGTTGACTATCATTTTGTACGAGACAGGGTTGCGAAGAAAAAGAGTCATATTCGTTTTATCCCCTCTCAGGATCAACTTGTAGATGTTTTTACTAAGCCGCTTCCTACTGCTCCGTTTACTGCCTTTTGGGCTCAAGTTTCAGGTCGATCCTCCACCTTTAGCTTGAGGGGACATATTATAGAATGTAACTATATAGGAAATATTATAGGCATACCATGGAGGAAATATAGTCATACTCTTGTGTTGTAATCTACACCATTACTATTGTATATTGCCCTACACATATATATAGAAAAGGTTGGCTAACCAATAGGTTAAGCCTCCCAATTATTCTCAACTATAACCATAACCCCCCCTCCCCTTTTTAGTAGAAACTAGTATACCTTTAACTGACTTTTTATAAAAATCACATTCAAACATATTTTTAAAATTCTTACCAAATACTTTTTTATACTTTGCTTTAAAGTTAAAAAGTAAAAGCTAAAAGAAAATAGTGCAAAATAAACTAAAAAAATACCTTTAATCAATTTATATACGTAACATATTTTCTTTCGTTACCGATGAATAAAATGTAAAATCATGTATTTTAATTAAGAAGATCTATTAAAGAGTAATATAAAACAATTCATTGAATTTTATTTAATAGTTTAAACTTTTGAATTATAATAATTTTTTTTTATGTATATCTAGAAACCAAAAAAACCTTATTCATGAATCTAATTAAATTGAGATTATTATTTTACAACGTCCAAGAAGAAATTATGGAACTAGTGAAATCTCTCTGCCAAGTAGAACAGCTGCAGATAAGCCATATAATTTAGCTCAGAAACAAGAAGGGCTTACGTCACATTACATTGTCTCCTAGTCTGCATTCCCTGTCTCTGCACTGAGTAAAAGAATGGTTGTACTGTACATATAGAACAGAAGATGGGAAGAAAAAGATAACCAAAAAAATTAACTTTATATGATAATATACATGTGTGCGTACTGTGTTTATGTGTCATTTTACGCAGAAAATTTACGAGCAACAAGTTATTTAGTTTTTATTAATATATATAATGTTTGGGTTACAGATAGGAAGAATAAGTTCTTGATATTCGGTCTATTGGGACTGCAAAATCCATTTGCCGACCAATGAATTTAGCTGCCAATTTATACACATATACAGTTATATATGTTAAATCAGAATAATTTTTCTCTATGATGATCACCAATCAATGCATCCAGAAGCATGTGACAGAATTAATTATCCAAACTCTAGACACTACATGCCAAGAAAGCTAGCATTTTGTGCCCTGAAATCTGATATTGATTTACTTGTGTGTGTATATATATATACAGGTGCCTTACCTTTCTAAATTTTCGTTTTTTTTTATATATTTTTTATATTCAGCAATGTTGCATTTACATGAAGAAAGAAGCAGTGATGTGAATCTGGAATGGAAGAATTCTTGAACTCACACCTAAAAAACAAAACAATTTAAGAAAATCAAAATTAATTTGAAAGAAATCCGAACAAGAGATTACTTGAATCACATAATCATAATTATTGGATAAAAAAACAGTGACCCGTGAATTATAACGAATCAAGAATTAAAAGTATAAGGATGAACGCCACAAAAATAATTGATTTTCAAAGGTTTCATAAGAAAACAATAATAAGAGTAAACTTTCACATACAGGTTTTATTTCTGAATAATTAATCTATTTTCAATAATTTAAAAACTCTAAACACATGTTAAATAACTCTATTTATATTAGGTAAAACACCATAAACAAGACTGTAAAAATAACAAAAAATTCTAAATAAAATAAAAAAATAATCATAAATCAACTAAGAACGACCTAGTGCAATTCATGCACAATATTTTTTGGTCTTTATGAGAAGAGCTTTTTGATGTCTAATTTTTATAAAAAATTTAGCCCTATAAAAAAATAAAGCTTTTAGAATTATTTAACAAAATTTCAGTCTAGTCAAATTAAAAGTTATGTCCATTAATATAAAATTATATATTATAAAAAATAAGCTTAATATACATGTAAGTAGAAAAATAAATTGAATTCATAAATTTTATAGAAAATATAACCCAAATATCCTAAAATAATTATAATCTTTTAACTCTTGACCTTAATTATAATAGATGTAATTAATATATGTAATGAATCACGTGATGAGCATGGATAGAAATCAATGATTTCAACGTACATGATTAGTCTACAGACTGCCAGAACAAACTCTTCCTACACAAGGAAAGAACCTAGGATACAAATCACAAATTACATAGAAACTTGAAGACTTTGTCCACATCCCTAATGACAAAAAAAACTCTGACAATACAAGGAAGTAATGACATATTTTTTATGGGATAGAGTATTCTAGTAGATCTAAGTATAGTTTAGGTCATGAAATATGGAATCCAATGATAATACACGCACTCATAAAATCATG
>Ga0307515_10017302_pt1 | contig 13141 bp, 10 predicted proteins | sample 17_EM_MG_FD_194513 | JGI IMG/M metagenome (GOLD analysis project Ga0307515, IMG submission 194513) | Populus trichocarpa ectomycorrhiza microbial communities from riparian zone in the Pacific Northwest, United States - 17_EM | ecosystem: Host-associated > Plants > Roots > Unclassified | place...
GGGGAAAAATTATATGCGAATGATCCCTCTGGCCTTGGCTCGAGATTGTGATGAATGTGTATACATTTGAATGACCGCGACGCCAACACGACGCTCATGACGCTCACACAGGACAATCCTGTCGAGGGCGGGCTTGCTAATAGACTCTATAGTTTACGTGTCCTTACCTGGGTGAGCCAGCGACCAAGTTTTACCTGGTCTCGAATAAATCGCTGTCCACAACAACAGGAGTGGCGTTGTTGTCGCTTCTTGGGCCCACCCACGTTATGCCCGGCCACAAACGCGCCCCTCCGAGTATTGATAGCAACAGTGCGAGCGAAGGTGGTCGAGAAGTTAAAAAGCAAAAGCCTACCCCTCGTCGGGGTAAATGGGACGCAGTACTGCAGGATTGCCTGGATTTCCTTGGGGCGACAAACCAATCCCTTGCCAACTTCAACGCGGTGGAAAAGAAAAGTGGTCGGGATGGTGTGATCCCGATAGCTATGGTTATGATAGAGACGGAACTAAAGAGACTACCAGCCCTGAAGGATACCGAAAGCTTGGAGGCCAAGCTCGAGAACATTGACTCGTACCTGAAGACCAGTCAGGATGAAAAGGAGTGTTACTACGTGACGCATGACCAAGTGGCCAAAGTAAAGCCCACCCTCCTCGATGTTATCTGGCATATTCAACAGGCAAGGGACCGTTTGCCAGGCATGTTTTCTCACTTGGACGAATTAACTATTGCGAAAGCTAAACGTTACCACCCATAGGTCTTCAGCGTACTTTACTGAGTAAACCAGCCCCGTCCGACTACGCGAAAAAACAATGGATAGATTATCAAGAAACGATTTACCCTATGCTTTGTATGCGCCCTGTCACGTGCCGCGGCCTACCAATCTCCCTGCTCGACCCCGTTTTTGCCACCTATCTCTCACTCAGCAAGACAACGCTCCCTGCCACTCCTGGAGCGAATGCCGCACTGTACGCCGCGAGCCAGCTATGCAACATCATGGGCAACCACTTCGATAGCGAGGGCGCCCGGAGGCGCTCATTTCTTGAGGCCACAGAAGTCCTGTTCTCTCAATGGACGACCATTAAGGGGTCCATGTCACAAGGGGCTGCGACGTATACTCGAACTGACACGACTATTTCGGTGGATGGAACCACCATGGCACTCATCGAAATGAAAAACGGGAAGACCGGCGGCGAGGTATATATGCAGGCATGTAGAGACTACGAAATCACCACGGAAGAACTAGTAGAGAAAAATCCAACGTTTTTGAAACAAGGCGCTCCAACATTTCTATTGTGCTTAAACGGTGAGTCCAGACTGAGTTCGAACAGAAGATGGACCGCTGATATCATTCATGCAGATGAAGAACTTAGAATTGCTGGTGCCTTTAAAGACGGGCAGCAAGTCGTTGTAGAACCGCTCTCACTTCTCCTGTTGTATCCAGACTCTCGAGTAGAAGACGGCAGAAGGATTCAACTTGCGCAGCACCTTTATGCCCTTCACTCTTGCCTAGTGACCATCGCGAGTAAAATTACGAGGTGCGTCATTTTAAATCCTAGCTGTTGCAGTTTCTCTATTCTAAAGGGCTCTGCCTAGCCGGACTCCGCCTCCGGCATACACAGTCGGCTGTCCGCGTGTGTTCCACGGTGTTCTCAGTACAGTGACCAATCAGGACCTGCCGCTGGAGTTCAAACAGCTCCGCAGGGACCTTTGGGAAACCGACGAGGGAAGGATCGACTTCCTGAACCTCATCTTTGACGCAACTCTCGGTGGGGAGAAAGTGCTTGCGAAGGTGCTTTTTCGTTCGTATGGAAAGGATGTTCACGCCCATCTCGCGAGCCGAGCGATGGCTCCTCGGTTATACGGAACCTCCAGTGTACAAGACTGTGCGAGTGTGGTCGTCATGGGACTCCTGGAGGGTGGTTGGATGACACTATTCGACTATAGACACAATTTCTGCCGTGAAGGGATTCCAGAACCGAACAGAAGCAAACTGTTGGAACGACTGGAGCAGATCCTCCAATGCTTGAGAGATGGTGAGATGGTTCATGGTGATTTTCGGATGGCGAATGTGATGCTGAAGAAAGCGGAGGAGGAGAAAGCGGTGCTGATTGATTTTGATTGGGCCGGAGAAGCAGGGAAAGTGAGGTACCCGGTCACTCGCAATCCGGAGTTTCGTTACCCTGGAAGACCAGGAGGGCTCATTGAGGCAAAGCATGACCGCGAGTTTTACGAGAAGTGGCAAGGCGAAATATGACCAGCGGCCGTATCCCTTGATTCCTGACCATTACTGTTGTACTTATAGAATCATGAGTATTAAGAGTGCATATTTGCCTATTGCTGACTGGAGCTCTGTTCCCGAACCAGGGGAGGGGTTTTATTGAACCAAAATCACCAAGGAAACAGTAAAACAGTTTCAGTTTAATCTAGCAGGCTCGAACCACGCTGGCAGGTCCTATCGCAAGGGCAGGTATAACAGGGAGTTGGAGACACAAAGAAGTCATGAGGAATGGGCTCGGTCGTATTCGGCTCCCCAATGGTCTACCACAGGACGGCAGCGACCCTAGTCACAAGACTCGAGATCACTGCCAGTTTGAGGTAGATCTACCAGTTACAGCCATTGCAGCAATTTGTTGACCTGACCCCCTTTCTGGAGCAGATCGGACGCTCTAACCGGTATATTTCGAGACTTTTACCTGAGGCTACTCGAGGTGTCGATCGATACACTGGAGTATAAAAAGAGACACCATCTCATATGACAGCACTGGACGCTGTTAGCGATTTAGACGAAATCAAACCCAAGGAGAGGTCCCGTCGACATCACAGGGTCCATCTGTAGAGACAAAGCACCTAAACGTGCTATAAGCTCTCCATGGTGCTGTGCGACACTGTGGACCATTCTCGTCGTCACACTCGCATACGTGGCCTTGTACTGGACGGATCCGGAGCAGGTAGCAATGCGACATAGGGTGTGGGAAGCAACTATGCGCAAGCTTAACATGGAGAAAACGGTCGTTCATGCTTCAAGGTGGGTTCATATTTGGGGGTGCGAGACATTACTTTCTTCGCACCCTTTGGTTTGGCCAGTGCTCATACGTCTTATCCAAATATGCTCCATTTAGGTACTCGCCTGAACACAAGTTCAGACCGGCCGCTTCGCCCGTTGTTCGCGAGAAACTCAAGGACGGTCGTACACGGGTCAGAGGAGGTAGACCGGGCGATGTCATAGACCACCTATACCTATGAAGAAACCAGCCCCTCCTGTCACAACAAAGAGAAAGAAAAAGAGACGGGCAGGAGGAACATTTTGAATCTTCTCAATTCAACCCGTTGCAGTGCGTGTTTTGCCTGCATTCAGCACGTATATTCTTAGGTTTTGACCTACGCCTTGTCGAATATTATTGTGAAACTTGGACTATAGGCATCTTAACCAGTTCCTAACTCTTACTGTACAGCCAAGTCGTAAATTGAGTGCCTATTTAGCTGCTTATAATCTTTGTAGCTCCGTATACCCACCTCAATCAAAATCGATATTCTGGAGTTCAAGAATTCAAGCGCTCGTTATCTCCTCGCCTGGAACCATTGTACATTTTCGCTATGTCACCGGGCCACGATAATATACTGTGGAGAACCTGTGTGGTGCTACTTGAACCCCGGTGCTAGGAATATGGATAGATTAAGCCATTGAATCCCACAGGCAAACAGTCGCATATCCTGCCAGTATTGGCTTTGCGTGGATCTGGTTTCATAGTCGACATCCGACTTAGTCCCAAAACTGATCCTGTAAGTTCTCAAATGCTGCTTATTCCCGACTGACCCTGATTCGACAGGCCTCACGATATACGACGATAGACCACGCGATAATCCTTTGGATTCTGAGCCTTGTACCCGAAGGAGACGGCCCGGAAGGCCGGCCAAGGTGGCCTGGAAGACGACCCTGGTACGCATGTTCGGTGTTCCAGATAGAGGGAAAGCCGCCCACCTGACTGGTACATTAGCCGCTCGCTGGTCACAACGTTGAACATCACAGAATACAAGTCCACAATACGCCCGTATGCTCGACCTGTCCTGTTGTTATCGGTTGCATGCACTTAGGGTCGCTCGACCCGAGCTCTCTCCATTCCTCGGCGCCCACATCTCCTTTCCAAACCCACTACAATCGTGGAGATCTCCGATCCTTGTTAGAAACCTCAGTACGAGCGCCTACCTCCTGTATAATATCGAGGCGAGGAAGGCGAGCAACAGGCCTGAGTGGTGGAATTACCTATGGGATCACCAGTCTGCTTACGAAAAGCGTACTTCCACTCTTCTCCGCTCAATGTGCCGTTGAGCTAGTGGTCTTTGCTTGCCGCGGGGATTCAAGTGGATGAGCTCTGGCACGTTGGGTATCAACCAGATGGGGCCAGGCTCGCGGACTAGGCATATCAATGATACTTTAGTGCGTGAACTAGCTGCTGGAATATCGAGTTGACTACAATAATGAACCAAAGTCGGCCTTTCAGAGCCTGTGCGATGAAACCTTCAAGATTGAGGTGGTGGTGTGGATCCCCTATTGTCAATTACAACCTGGAGGCGCGGGTATCATCATCGGCTGTGGTGCTGTCAGATCCGGTAGGGCTCACACGTCGCTCTGGAGAAACCAGCTCCGCGCCAAGCACGCGCGCCAGTCATTCCATTAGCGTATAATTGGAGAGGTTGCCATTGAGTATTGGCGCGGATGTCGATGTGGGGCGGAATTCATGTTTGGTGTTCTGTCCTGGAGCCGAGCTGGTAACTGCCGTGGGTACTCGATGATGAAGGAAAGGTAGGTAGATGTAGGTTGGAGAGGAGGTGATGGCCTTGTTGTAGCTGAGATCATTGGAGGTGCGACGCAAGAGAAAACACGGTTGGGGTCCAACCTCGAATCGCTTTGTTGACTACACTCATCGTTTCTTCAGCGAATACAAGTATAAAGCATGGTTACTTTCATATATCGCAGCGTCATAATGACGCGTGTGCTCTATTTCTGGGCCAGCCGTATGGCAAACCACGACAAATTGCAAAAGCAGTGGTTCTTATGACCCCTGTAGTCTTCTGTTCGTTCAATACTTCCTACCATATACAGAGGTACTCCCGGTTGATGGCCGTTGGAGACAGGGGCTGTGGGCAAACATACGCACGTACCCTTATGAGCGGAAAAATAATATGCGAATGATCCCTCTGGCCTTGATTCGAGATTGTGATGAATGCGTATACATTTGATTGACCATGACGCCAACGCGACGCTCATGGCGCTCACACAGGACAATCCCGTCGAGGCCGGGCTTGCTAATATACTCTATAGTTTACGTGTCCCCACCTGGGTGAGCCAACGACCAAGTTTTACCTGGTCTCGAATAAACCGCTGTCGATAACAACAGGAGTGGCGGAAACCGCTTTGTTGTCGCTTCTTGGACCCACCCACGCTATGCCCCGCCACAAACGCGCCCCTCCGAGTATTGATAGCAACAGTGCGAGTGAGGGTGGTCGAGAAGTTAAAAAGCAAAAGACTACCCCTCATCGGGGTAAATGGGACGCAGTACTGCAGGAATACCTGGATTTCCTTAGGGAGGCAAACCAATCCCTCGCCAACCTCAACAAGATGGAAAGGGAAGATGGTCGGCGTGGTGTAATCCCGATATCTATGGTTATGATAGAGACAGAACTCGGGAATCTATCAGCCACGAAGAATATCGAAACCTTGGAGGCCAAGCTCGAGAGGATTGACTCGTACCTGAAGAGCAGTCAAGAAGAAAAGGAGAGCTACTACAAGACGCATAGTTCGGTGGTCACAGTAAATACCACCCTCAACGATGTTATCTGGCGTATTCAACAGGCAAGGGAACGTTTGCCAGGCATGTTTTCTCACTTGGACCAACCATTGCGAAAGCTAAACGTTACTACCCATAGGTCTTCAGTGTATTTTACTGAGTAAACCAGCCCCGTCTGACTACGCGAAAAAACATTGGATAGATTATCAACAAACGCCTTACCCTATGCTTTGTATGCGCCCTGTCACGTGCCGCGGCCTACCAATCTCCCTGCTCGACCCCGTCTTTGCTACCTATCTCTCACTCAGCAAGAAAACGCTACCTGACACCCCTGGAGCACATGCCGCACTGCACGCCGCGAGACAGCTATGCGATACCATGGGCAACCACTTCGATAGCGAGCGCGCCCGGAGGCACTCATTTCTTGAGGCCACCCGAAGCCTGTTCTCTCAATGGACGACGGTTAAGGAGTCCATGTCACAAGGAGTTGCGGCGTATACTCGAACTGACACGGCTATTTCGGTGGATGGAACCAGCATGGTACTCATCGAAATGAAAAACGGGAAGACCGGCGGCGAGGTATATATGCAGGCATGTAGAGGCTACGAAATCACCACGGAAGAATTAGTAGAGAAAAATCCAATGTTTTTGGAACAAGGCGCTCCAACATTCCTATTATGCTTAAACGGTGAGTCCGGACCAAGTTCGAACAGAAGGTGGATCGCTGATACCATTCATGCAGATGAAGAGCTCAGAATTGCTGGTGCCTTTAAAGACGGGCAGCAAGTCGTTGTAGAACCGCTCTCACTTCTCCTGTTGTATCCAGACTCTCGAGTAGAAGACGGCAGAAGGATTCAACTTGCGCAGCACCTTTATGCCCTTCACTCTTGCCTAGTGACCATCGCGAGTAAAATTACGAGGTGCGTCATTTTAAATCCTAGCTGTTGCAGTTTCTCTATTCTAAAGGGCTCTGCCTAGCCGGACTCCGCCTCCGGCATACACAGTCGGCTGTCCGCGTGTGTTCCACGGTGTTCTCAGTACAGTGACCAATCAGGACCTGCCGCTGGAGTTCAAACAGCTCCGCAGGGACCTTTGGGAAACCGACGAGGGAAGGATCGACTTCCTGAACCTCATCTTTGACGCAACTCTCGGTGGGGAGAAAGTGCTTGCGAAGGTGCTTTTTCGTTCGTATGGAAAGGATGTTCACGCCCATCTCGCGGGCCGAGCGATGGCTCCTCGGTTATACGGGACCTCCAGTGTACAAGACTCTGCGAGTGTGGTCGTCATGGGACTCCTGGAGGGTGGTTGGATGACACTATTCCACTATAGACACAATGTCCACCGTGAAGGGATCCCAGAACCGAACAAAAGCAAACTGTTGGAACGACTGGAGGAGATCCTCCAATGCTTGAGCGCTGGTAAGATGGTTCATGGTGATTTTCGGATGGCGAATGTGATGCTGAAGAAAGGGGAGGAGGAGAAAGCGGTGCTGATTGATTTTGATTGGGCTGGAGAGGCAGGGAAAGTAAGGTACCCGGTCACTCGCAATCCGGAGTTTCGTTACCCTGGAAGACCAGGAGGGCTCATTGAGGCAAAGCATGACCGCGAGTTTTACGAGAAGTGGCAGGGCGAAATATGACCAACGGCTGTATCCCTTGATTCTTGACCATTACTGTTGTACTTATAGAATCATGAGTATTAAGAGTGCATATTTGCCTATTGCTGACTGGAGCTCTTTTCCCGAACCTGGGGAGGGGTTTTATTGAACAAAAATCACCAAGGAAACAGTAAGACAGTTTTAGTTTAATCTAGCAGGCTTGGACCCCGCTGGCAGGTCCTATCGCAAGGGGAGGTATAACAAGGAGTTGGAGACACAAAGAATTAATTCTGGGCTCGATCGCATTCAGCTCCGCAATGGTCTACCACAGGACACCCTAGTCACAAGACTCGAGATCATTGCCAGTTTGAGGTAGATGTACCAGCTCCAGTCATTGCAGCAATTTGTTGACCTGACCCCCTTTCTGGAGCAGATTGGACGCTCTAACCGGTATATTTCGAGACTTTTACCTGAGGCTACTCGAGGTGTCGATCGATACACTGGAGTATAAAAAGAGACACCATCTCATATGACAGCACTGGACGCTACGAGCGATTCAGACGAGATCAAACCCAAGGCACCAAACCGAGTGGTCCCGTCGACATCACAGGGTCCATCTGGTAGAGACAAAGCGCCTAAACGTGCTATAAGCTCTCCATGGTGCTGTGCGACACTGTGGACCACTCTCGTCGTCATACTCGCATACGTGGCCGGCCTTGTACTGGACGGATCCGGAGCAGGTAGCAATGCGACATAGGGTGTGGGAAGCAACTATGAGCAAGCTGAACATGGAGAAAACGGTCGTTCATGCTTCAAGGTGGGTTCATATTTAAATTGGGGGTGCGAGACATTACTCTCTTCGCACCCTTTGGTTTGGCCAGTGCTCATACGTTTTAACTAAATATGCTCCATTTAGGTACTCACCTGAACACAAGTTCAGACCGGACGCTTCACCCGTTGTTCGCGAGAAACTCAAGGACGGTCGTACACGAGTCAGAAGGGGTAGACCGGGCGATGACATAGACCCACCTATACCTGTGAAGAAACCTGCTCCTCCTGTTACAACAAAGAGAAAGAAAAAGAGACGGGCAGGCGGAACATTTTGAGTTTTCGCGGTCTGAGGTGACGATATCAATCCGTTGCAGTGCGTGTTTTGCCTGCATTCAGCACATATACTCTTAGGTTCTGACCCACGTCTTGTCGAATATTATTGTGAAACTTGGACTATAGGCATCTTCACCAGTTCCTAACTCTTACTGTACAGCCAAGTCGTAAATCGAGTGCCTATTTAGCTACTTATTATAATGATTTGTAGCTCCGTATTCCGACCTCAATTAAAATCAATATTCTGGAGCTCAAGAATTCAAGCTCTCGTTATCTCCTCGCCTGCAACCATCCTACATTTACGCCATGTCACCGAGCCACGATAATATACTGTGGAGAACCTGTGTGGTGCCATTTGAAACCCGGTGCTAGGAATATGGGTAGATTAAGCCATTGAATCCCACATGCAAACAGTCGTATTTCCTGCCAATATTGGCTTTGCATGCATCTGGTTTCATAGTGGACATCCAACCCAGTCCCAAAACTGATTCTGTAAGTTCTCAAATGCTGCTTATTTCCGACTGACCCTGATTCGACAGGCCTCCTCACGATAGACCACGCGATAATCCTTTGGATTCTGAGCCTTATACCCGAAGGAGACGGCCCGGAAGGCCGGCCAAGGTGGCCTGGAAGACGACCCTGGTACGCATGTTCGGTATTCCAGATACAGGGAAAGCCGCCCACCTGACTGGTACATTAGCCGCTCGCTGGTCACAACTTTGAACATCGCGGAATACAAGTTCACATACGCCCGTATGCTCGACCTGTCCTGTTGTTATCGGCTGCATGCACTTAGGGTCGGGTCGACCCGAGCTCCCTCCCTTCCTCGGCGTCCACATCTCCTTTCCAAGCTCACTACAATCGTGGAGATCTCCGAACCAAGGAGAGTACGTTCGACCTTTGTTGGAAACCTCAGTAGGACCGCCTACCTCCTGCATAATATCGAGGCGAGGAAGGCGAGCAACAGGTCTGAGCGGTAGAATTACCTATGGGCTCACCAGTCTGCCTACGAAAAGCGTACTTCCACTCTTCTCCGCTTAATGTGCTGTTGAGCTAGTGGTCTTTGCTTCACGCGGGGATTCAAGTGGATGAGCCCTGGCACGTTGTGTATCAACCAGATGGGGCCAGGATCGCGGACTAGGCATATCAGTGATACTTTAGTGCGTGAACTAGCTGCTGGAATATCGAGTTGACTACAATAATGAACCAAAGTCGGTCTTTCAGAGCCTGTGCGGTGAAATCTTCAAGATTGAAGTGGTGGTGTGGATCCCCTATTGCCAATTATCAACCTGGAGGCGCGGGTATCATCATCGGCTGTGGTGCCGTGAGATCCTGGTAGGGCTCGCACGTCGCTCTGGAGAAATCAGCTCCGCGCCAAGCACGCACGCCAGTCATTCCATCAGCGTATAATTGGGGAGGCCGTCATTGGGTATTGGCGCGGACGTCAATGTGGGGCGGAATTCATGTTTGGTGTTCTGTCCTGGAGCCGAGCTGGTAAAGTGCCGTGGGTACTCGATGATGAAGGATTAAGGTAGGTAGATGTAGGTTGGAGAGGAGGTGATGGCCTTGTTGTAGCTGAGATCATTGGTGGTGCGACGCAAGAGAAAACGCGGTTGGGGTCCAACCTCGAATCGCTTTGTTGACCACACTCATCGTTTCTTCAGCGAATAAAAGTATAAGGCATGGTTACTTTCATATATCGCAGCGTCATAATGACGCGTGTGCTTTATTTCTGGGCCAGCCGTATGGCAAACCACGACAAATTGCCAAAGTAGTGGTTCTTATGACCCCTATAGTCTTCCGTTCGTTCAATACTTCCTACCGTATACAGAGGTACTCCCGGTTGATGGCTGCTGGAGACAGGGGCTGTGGGCAAACATACCCACATACCCTTGTGAGGGGAAAATTTATATGCGAATGATCCCTCTGGCCTTGGTTCGAGATTGTAATGAATGTGTATGCATTTGATTGACCGCGACGCCAATGCGACGCTCATGACGCTCACACAGGACAATCCTTTCGAGGTCGGGCTTGCTAATAGACTCTATAGTTTACGCGTCCTCACCTGGGGTGAGCCAACGACCAAGTTTTACCTGGTCTCGAATAAATCGCTGTCCACAACAACAGGAGTGGTTCTGTTGTCGCTTCTTCGGCCCACCCACGTTATGCCCGGCCCCAAACGCCCCCCTCCGAGTATTGATAGCAACAGTGCGAACGAAGGTAGTCGAGAAGTTAAAAAGAAAAAGACTACCCCTCATCGGGGTAAATGGGACGCAGTAGTGCAGGATTGCCTGGATTTCCTTGGGGCGACAAACCAATCCCTTGCCAACTTCAACGCGGTGGAAAAAAAAAGTGGTCGGGATGGTGTGATCCCGATAGCTATGGTTATGATAGAGACGGAACTAAAGAGACTACCAGCCCTGAAGGATACCGAAAGCTTGGAGGCCAAGCTCGAGAACATTGACTCGTACCTGAAGACCAGTCAGGATGAAAAGGAGTGTTACTACGTGACGCATGACCAAGTGGCCAAAGTAAAGCCCACCCTCCTCGATGTTATCTGGCATATTCAACAGGCAAGGGACCGTTTGCCAGGCATGTTTTCTCACTTGGACGAATTAACTATTGCGAAAGCTAAACGTTACCACCCATAGGTCTTCAGCGTACTTTACTGAGTAAACCAGCCCCGTCCGACTACGCGAAAAAACAATGGATAGATTATCAAGAAACGATTTACCCTATGCTTTGTATGCGCCCTGTCACGTGCCGCGGCCTACCAATCTCCCTGCTCGACCCCGTTTTTGCCACCTATCTCTCACTCAGCAAGACAACGCTCCCTGCCACTCCTGGAGCGAATGCCGCACTGTACGCCGCGAGCCAGCTATGCAACATCATGGGCAACCACTTCGATAGCGAGGGCGCCCGGAGGCGCTCATTTCTTGAGGCCACAGAAGTCCTGTTCTCTCAATGGACGACCATTAAGGGGTCCATGTCACAAGGGGCTGCGACGTATACTCGAACTGACACGACTATTTCGGTGGATGGAACCACCATGGCACTCATCGAAATGAAAAACGGGAAGACCGGCGGCGAGGTATATATGCAGGCATGTAGAGACTACGAAATCACCACGGAAGAACTAGTAGAGAAAAATCCAACGTTTTTGAAACAAGGCGCTCCAACATTTCTATTGTGCTTAAACGGTGAGTCCAGACTGAGTTCGAACAGAAGATGGACCGCTGATATCATTCATGCAGATGAAGAACTTAGAATTGCTGGTGCCTTTAAAGACGGGCAGCAAGTCGTTGTAGAACCGCTCTCACTTCTCCTGTTGTATCCAGACTCTCGAGTAGAAGACGGCAGAAGGATTCAACTTGCGCAGCACCTTTATGCCCTTCACTCTTGCCTAGTGACCATCGCGAGTAAAATTACGAGGTGCGTCATTTTAAATCCTAGCTGTTGCAGTTTCTCTATTCTAAAGGGCTCTGCCTAGCCGGACTCCGCCTCCGGCATACACAGTCGGCTGTCCGCGTGTGTTCCACGGTGTTCTCAGTACAGTGACCAATCAGGACCTGCCGCTGGAGTTCAAACAGCTCCGCAGGGACCTTTGGGAAACCGACGAGGGAAGGATCGACTTCCTGAACCTCATCTTTGACGCAACTCTCGGTGGGGAGAAAGTGCTTGCGAAGGTGCTTTTTCGTTCGTATGGAAAGGATGTTCACGCCCATCTCGCGAGCCGAGCGATGGCTCCTCGGTTATACGGAACCTCCAGTGTACAAGACTGTGCGAGTGTGGTCGTCATGGGACTCCTGGAGGGTGGTTGGATGACACTATTCGACTATAGACACAATTTCTGCCGTGAAGGGATTCCAGAACCGAACAGAAGCAAACTGTTGGAACGACTGGAGCAGATCCTCCAATGCTTGAGAGATGGTGAGATGGTTCATGGTGATTTTCGGATGGCGAATGTGATGCTGAAGAAAGGGGAGGAGGAGAAAGCGGTGCTGATTGATTTTGATTGGGCCGGAGAAGCAGGGAAAGTAAGGTACCCGGTCACTCGCAATCCGGGGTTTCGTTACCCTGGAAGTCCAGGAGGGTTCGTTGAGGCAAAGCATGACCGCGAGTTTTACGAGAAGTGGCAGGGCGAAATATGACCAACGGCTGTATCCCTTGATTCCTGACCATTACTGTTGTACTTATAGAATCATGAGTATTAAGAGTGCACATTTGCCTATTGCTGACTGGAGCTCTTATTCCCGAACCAGGGGAAGGGTTTTATTGAACCAAAATCACCAAGGAAACAGTAAAACAGTTTGTATTAGACCAGTTTAATCTAGCATGCTTGAACCCCGCTGGCAGGTCCTATCGCAAAGGCAGGAATTGGAGACACAAAGGAGTCACGACGAATGGGCTGGTCGCATTCAGCTTCGCAATGGTCTACCACAGGACACCCTAGTCGCAAGACTCGAGATCATTGCCAGTTTGAGGTAGATGTACCAGCTCCAGCCATTGCAGCAAGTTGTTGACCTGATCCCTTTCTGGAGGAGATCGGAGTCTTCGGGAGATGCCGGTATCAGTTGCCTTCAACCGCTCTAACCGGTATATTTCGAGACCATTACCTGAGGCTACTCGAGGTGTCGATACACTGGAGTATAAAAA
>Ga0307515_10017305_pt1 | contig 13139 bp, 17 predicted proteins | sample 17_EM_MG_FD_194513 | JGI IMG/M metagenome (GOLD analysis project Ga0307515, IMG submission 194513) | Populus trichocarpa ectomycorrhiza microbial communities from riparian zone in the Pacific Northwest, United States - 17_EM | ecosystem: Host-associated > Plants > Roots > Unclassified | place...
ATATTACCTGGTCTAGGGCACAAGCAAACAGATTGAGCACATGACCTTGATGTACAAGCTGCTTAGCAAGTCTCTCGTAGAACTTGACAGCTTTATGATAATGATTAGCAGAGTCCTTATCGATGTCGGTATTTTGGGAAAGCTATTTTTAATATTAAAATTCTTCTCATTGGAAATGTAATTCAGAGGGGCTGACTTTTGATTTACTTTGTACCATTTTTTGAGATGAAATTCAATTCTTGACACTCAAAATGGTTTCAAACATGAGATTTCATTAAAACCTCTAAATTGAATTGAATTCAAAGAGTTTCAAACATGCTGAAAGTAACTATAACAGCAGTTTATGATGAATACATATTTAAAAATAGGAAAGCAGCGTATTAAATGTAGGTAGGACTGACAAAATACTTAACATCTTATTGACTTCTGTGTCCCAGATGTATAGAACAAAAACCATTAGAGACCCAACGAGAGAGACACAAAGAAAGCTAATCATTACCAAGTTATCCAGAAAAGTCAGACCAAAAAAGATGGATAGCAAAAGGCTCAGTAATTAGATGTCCAACGAAAAAGCAGTCAAACATGGAGCAATTGTAGTATTCAAGAATTATATATGTATTTGACACAAAAAAGAGCATAGCCCCATTAATGAAATTAATTTTTTTTTGGCATGCAATAGAGCTCTGCAGCATCTCCAATCACAAAATATTTCTAAAACTACAAAACCCAAGTTTCAGTGAACAGGCAAATTAGAAGTTTGACCTTTACTATGGGAGTGCCCTTTGTCAAGATATTTGCAAAAGGAATTTTTTTTTTTTAAAAAAAAAGATATACATATAGCATCAGACGGAATGTAAAATTTCATTAAATTTCCCCTTTTATTCCATCAATACACATATAGATACTGGGTACTCAAAGTTAAACACACACTGCATGCTGGTCAGTATGTGCTTGTTGTAAGAGTTGGATATTACCTGGTCTAGGGCACAAGCAAACAGATTGAGCACATGACCTTGATGTACAAGCTGCTTAGCAAGTCTCTCGTAGAACTTGACAGCTTTATGATAATGATTAGCAGAGTCCTTATCGATGTCCTTGTGAGAACGAATTGGTTCGGAGAGATTCTTTGACACAATCTAGAAGAAACACGGGAAAAAAAATTCCAGTAAAAAAAACATAAAAATAAAAAGAAATAAAGGATACTGTATAAGAAAAGTCATTACATGAGTATACACATAAAAGTGACAAGAGATGATGTAGAAACAATTCAGTGCAAATGGGATAACTGACTATGAGTAAACATGGAAGCGGTCAGCATCTTGGTGATTGATTATGCTGTAAGAGTTAGAACTTAGAAACACGAGTTTAGATGCAGCTTAGTCATGTAGGATTCATGTAAGCAAGCAGAGTCCAGTTTAGAATTAGAACCAACAAGCATAGTGAGTTAAATAATACTTAAAATAAACAGCAAATCAAAGAAAACGAAGTCCTTACAGAACCAAGTCCTTCAGTGGATGGACCACCAATGAAAGCCATAATTCTAGCACCAGAATCAGGAACACAAGCTCCTAACAAACAAGCAGCCACACTGAGTGCAGTGCCGGTGCACCTGCTAGCCCGCTGATGGGGTGGGACCGGCCAAGGATCTTTCTGCAGCTCCTCCAGGACCTTTTTTTTTATTCATTTAGTAAATTTGGCTGATTAATTAAACAACTCGATGAAAAAAAGTTACATTGTACTTATCATAAAATGAATGAAGTAAGAAGAAAAAGGGAAATGAGAAATTACAGAATTGAGTGTAAATTCGCATTGGGAGGCAGGCAAGAGGAAGCGGGAAATGCTATCGGAAGAGAGGCCATCCTTGGCGCCGGCAATGACACTAGTGGGGGGCTTGGGCTTCTTGAGAAAGAAGCCCATCTGCTCGAGAAGCTGGTCCTTGGAGACGTCCTTGGAGCCCTTGAAAACGAAGGTCTTAGGGGTTTCACCAAAGCCAAGCTCGTGAACGTGGACAAGAGTACCAAAGGTAATGAGGCCCACCAAGGAGTTATCAGGGAGGAGTTCGATGGCCTGGGACAGGGCAGACTTGAGGAAGGCCATCTCCTCCTTGATCATGCAAGTGTCCACCACGAACATGAATATCATCGGTGATGGAGAGGAGGATGAGATCATCTGAGGTTCCTCGTACTCGATGGTCGTATACTGAGAGAAAAGCTCGGCAGGGAGGTTGTCGTCAGAGATGGCGGTATAGTGAGGGGGAAACTGGTTCCGTTGAAAGCAGAAGGGGCAGATCCAAAGCTTGGCAAAGAAATCGACGGTGCAGAATGGATTGAGGACGGAGCGACAGTTTCGGCAACGTAGTGGAGAATATGGGAGAACGGGCATGTTTGGGAAGGGCTTGATCGGAGTGTAAATGACGGACACAGGTACCACACAGTTGCTTGATTCTTGCTTGGTGCCCGGCAACACGTTCCAAGGCATTCTCACGCCGTCCTGAGCTTCCAGCTCCACAAATTCCCCCATCGCACAGTTAATTCCAAATCGATTCGGAAAATTCTACGTATCAATACTCAGTCCTCGCCTGCTTCATCCTCCTTCCTCTCTTATTATTTTTATTATTATTTCTTTCTTTTGCATCCATCACAAGTTCTCTTTTTTCTTGAAAACCAAATAATTTTTTTTTGTGTGTATAAGCTCATTTTCGTCACTGATGTTTTAACTTATTATCAATTTTGTCCTAAACAAATTAGATTTATTTATTTCCATCCCAAACACGCATATTACAATGTTTATGCTATATTTCAGGTTGGACTAAATTTTTCAAACGCTAAAATAATATTTAGCTGATAATAATCAGAGATAACCCAGGTGAAATTAACTAAAACGCAACCCGGGATATGAGACGGAAAGAACCCTTAGAAAGAAAAGCAAAAAAAAATTATAAAGTTCAAGGCATAATAATCTAATGTCAAATATAAAAACAAAAAAATTAAATTAAAAAAAAACCCAAGTCAATTTGAGGTAACTTGACAAACTCACAACCTATAATATGAGATCGAGATAAAAACAAAAAGAATTTCAAAAGAATGACCTAGTAAAAAAAACAAAGTTCAATAAAAAAAAAGTCAAAAAAACTCCAAGCCAACTCGGGTTAAATTTACCATCCCACTTTCGGAATAACCAAACAGAAAGAAAAGTAAAAAAATAACGAAACTCAAGGGCAAATAATTTAATGTTGAATGATAAAATTGAAAAAAAAAATCATAAAAAATTGAGAAAAAAAATACGAGTCAGTCTGGTTTAGCTATATTAACCCGTCATCCATGACATGAGATCGGAATAAAAATAAAAATAAACTTCCAAAAGAAGGACTTAACAAAAAAGACCTAAGTTAAAAAAAACATTGCGAAAGAAAATGCAAGCTGCCCCAAGTTAGCTTGACTAACCCGCTCTTGAAATAACAAAATAGAAAAAGAAGTGGAAAAATGACAAAGCTCAAGCGCAAATGATTTAATGTAAAATGATAAAATTGAAAAAAAAATTAAAGTCATAAAAAATTTGAGGAAACTAAATGAGTCAGCCTCGGTTAACTCGACTAACCTGCCACTCGCAATACGAGATCGAGATAAAAAATATATATACTTCCAAAAGAAGGACCTAGCAAAAAAAACCAAAGTTCAATAAAAAACATCGAGTAAGAAAATACTAGCTAACCCAAGTTAACTTGACTAACACGCATCTGGGATAACTCAATATAAAGAAAAGTGAAAAAATCGCATAGCTTAAGAGCCAATAATTTTATACCAAAGTATGAAATTGTAAAAAAAAAAATCAATTTCATAAAAAAAAACTGAGAAAAAAAATATATAAGGCAGCCATGGTTAACTTGACTAACCTATCACCTGAGATATGAAATCAGGATAACTCAAAAAAAAGGAAAGTGCAACAAACAATGAAGGTAAGGGTTTAATAACCAAATATCAAATGATGAATTTAAAAAAGAAAAATCAATTTTCAATAAAGGATTGCCCTGTTGAAAGGCAACCACGAAAAAATAATAAAGTAAAATATTTAACCATAAAACAATTTAAAATCCAAACAATGCATACCAAATATGGTATAAAAACAAAATAAAAGAAAATAATTAGGGGCTAGATTGAAAAAAAAACTACAAAAAAGATTGAAAAAATAATTGAAAGAATAAAACCAAAATTAGATAAAAAATCAAATGAAATTAAATGTTGAAGGACAAAAAATAATTGAAAATGATCGAAGCCAACCCAATAAACCTTCAAAACTTTTGACACAAACTACGAGGCCAAATCACATCATAAAAGGAAAACCCAAAAAAATAATAATGCAAAGTTCTCAACCAACTAAATTAACTAGGGATAAACTTAAATTTTTTTTTAAAAAAAGTTATTTAAAAAATGTAGATTTGAAAAAGAAAGGGAACCAAATTTGACACAAAAAAGAAAATAAAACCAAATCATAATGGATGAAATTGAAAAACAATTCCAATTAAGAAAATGATAAGAACAACTAAAAATAACAATGAAAAAAAAATAAGTATCATATTTGATATAAAAATCAAATGTTAATGAATGAAATTGAAAGACAAATTAATTTAATAAAGAATTCAAGACTAATTATAATTAAAAGAATGAGAATCAAATCTAATATAAAAATCAAGTGTCAATGGATGAAATTAAAAAAATTAATTCAATAAATGATTCAAGACCAAATACATTATAATCAAAAGAATTGGGACAAAAAAATACCAAGAATTTTTTGTTTTTTTTTTTTTTTTGCAATGGCCAACACATTTTTCTAGGAGGGGGAGGGAGGGAAAAACTTTTTGTCGGAGCTCCGCCGACTTCTGGATGTGAAAACACGCCTCACCACCGTTTTTGCTACCTAATTTTTGACCCAATGTTGTTGGGAAAAAAATATCAAAAAACAGCAAAAACCCAAAAAAATATGTTCTTGATATATTTGTATCTTTTTTAGCATTTTCAGCGTCGTCTCAAAAGAATTTAATTTTTCAAAGGTCTTTTAAACGCGTTCGACTTTTAACGCGTCGTTTTTTAAAATCATTGATTTTTCTCATTGAGTTGACGTTGATATTGCTCATTTTCAAAAAAATTCAAAATACAAAAAAATAAGAGAAATAAAAATTTGCAAAAAGAAAGAAAGTTGAGGGACCAAGTTTGAGGACCTGGCAATATTTTTACCTATAAATAAAGGTCACAACACCTATAACGAGGGGACAATTTTGGGCAGAAAATTAGGTAACCATAAAAAACCCTAAAAAAACCAATATGTTCTAGAGGGTGCCGCCCCCCTTGGCTTTTGATTTTTGGCCTCACCGCTGCACTCCCTCACTCTCCTCTCTCAGACTCCCTTCTCTTCCAAAACTAGTGCCCCCTTCCCTTTAGGCCAAAACCAGATAGCCCCTTAACCTTCTTCACTAAGCACCGCTCACATTCCTCTTTCCCCCTCTTTGGTTTACCCCAATTTCCATTTATCCTAACCTCACCAAACCCTCCCTCTCCTAGCCAACCACAACCATTTTCATCTTTACCCCCACTCCAATCTCCTGACCCACAAGAGGCCACACGCTGCCCCCATCTCTTCTCCAGCCATCCCTGTCATTACCATAACCTCTTAAACCAGTCGTCTTTCCCTCATCTTCTTCGATCAGACAACACAGAGCCTTCCCCCCCCCACAGACCCAGCAGTTGTTCTTCCCTCTCCTCGTGTAGTAGCACCGTCCTCATCGGAGATCTAACAAGTCATGACCTTCTGCCTCTTTGTAACTGACTTTGGCCTAACACAACAGCTTCCATAATCACCTTAGAGCCATCAGCCACCAGAAACAGGAAGAAAAAAAAACAGACCTAAAAGAACCATATATGAAAAGGAGAAAAATAAAATAAAATAAAAACAACTGCTTGTGTTTCTCTTGTTGTAATTGGATTTTTTATTGTCATGGCTATTCTGGAAAAAAAAAGTGATATTAATGGTCATAAAGTTTACGAAGTATGCATTGATTTGATGGGATCATATTGTAATCAGGAGGAGGAGGATGAATGAGGGGCGATTCGTTCAGACTTGAAGGGAGATGAAAGTCTTGATAAGGAGATGATTTGTGTCAAACCACTATTACATAGACTTATATATGAAGCTACAAGGTTTGAATCAATGTTATAAGTCAGTAGATGAATATCATAAAGAGATGGAGATAATAATGGTTCGGGCCAATGTTGTTGAGGATAGAGAAGCCATTATGACTAGATTTTTTAATGGGTTAAATTGGGACATTGCCAATATTGTTGAGCTACAACACTATATGGAGCTAGAGGATATGGTTCATGTGGCTATGAAGGTGGAGAGACAACTTAAGAAGAGATATATTCGGCCAGCGTTTAATTCGGGTTCTTCATCATCTTGGAAGTTGAATCTAAGGAGAGAGGGTATTGTTCAGTCGAGGTCCTTTGTTCCTTCCAAAGCTGAACCACCAAAGGCTAAAGTTGATGTCCCTACTAGTGCCAAAGGTAAATTTAAAACTCAACCTAAACGTACTCATGATGTTAAATGTTTCAAGTGTCAAAGACATGGACATTATATTTTGGAGTGTCCAAACAAAAGAATTGTAATGATTAGAGATAATGGTGATATCGAATCTGAAAGTGACAAATCTGATTGTGAAGGCATGTCACCATTAAAGGATAATGATGGGGATGAGTTAGCATTACCGGTTGAGGAGTCTTTGGTTATAAGGCGAACACTCTAGGTTCAAATCAAGAAAGATAAAACTAATCAATAAAAGGAGAACATCTTTCGTACACGTTGCTATGTACAAACTAAGGTGTGTAGTTTAATTATAGATAGTGGAAGTTGTGTTAATTTTTATAGTACCACCCTTGTTAGTAAACTGAATTTGTGTGTTGTCAAGCATGCTAAACCATATAGATTACAATGGCTGAATGACAGTGGTGAAATGAAAGTGACTAAACAGGTTACGGATCCATTTTTTATTGGGAAGTATGTTAATGAAGTTTTGTGCGATATGATACCAATGCAAGCAAATCACATCTTATTGGGGAGACCGTGACAATATGATAGGAAGACAATCCATGATGGAGTTAAAAATAAGTATACCATTGTAAGAGATGGTAAAACCATCACTCTTATATCTCTTATACCCAAACAGGTGTATGATGATCAAATAAAGCTAAAAAGTGAGCATGAGGCTATGGGGAGAGAAAATCAAGATGAGGAACAAGGGGAGAGAAGACCATCATATTTGGCCAGAACCTAAAACACCACTACAACCCATTCGGCCACCCATCCGTTTACAAACAAATATTTGGCCAACACTCCAAACAAATCAGATCATTCAACCACTATTCAAAAACACCCAAATCTGGTCGAGAGTGGAGGTAAGACAAGAGGAGTGAAGAAAGTCAGGAAGGGTGATGAGAATTGTGTGGAAAAATTAAAAAAACAACCCAATTTTCACGCTAGAGATGATGAGGTGAGGTCAGATCTGTATTTTTCACTAACAAGCCAATGATTTTACTTGTGTACAAAAAAGCTTACTATAATACTAACGATCTTGATCATATTGTACCTAGTGTTGCTATTTATTTGTTGCATGAGTTTGATAATTTGTTCCCCGATGATATTCATAGCGGATTACCACCATTGAGGGGGATAGAACATTAGATTGATTTCGTACTTGGAGCTTCAATTCCTAATCGACCAGCCTATAGAAGCAATCCTGAGGAGATGAAGGAGCTTCATAGGCAAGTTGATGAGTTGATGAAAAATAGGTACATTCGTGAGAGTATAAGCCCATGTGTTATACCCATGATACTTGTGCCTAAGAAGGATGGAACATGAATGATGTGTGTTGATTGTCGAGCCATCAATAACATAACGGTAAAGTATAGACATCCTATTCCTAAGCTTGATGACATGTTAGATGAGTTACATGGATTCTGTATTTTCTATAAAATTAACTTGAAAAGTAGGTACAATCAGTTAGGATGAAATAATGTGATGAATGGAAAACAACATTTAAGATGAAACATGGTTTGTATGAATGGTTAGTAATGCCATTTGGACTTACAAATGCACATAGTACGTTTAGATCTTTAATGAATCATGTGTTGCGTACATTCATAGGTAAGTTTGTGGTTGTGTATTTTGATGACATTTTGATCTATAGCAAGAACTTAACTGAGCATCTTGATCATTTGCGTAATGTACTTAGTGTGTTGCGTAGTGAGAAATTATATGTTAATCTTAAAAGGTGTACCTTTTGTATGGAGAAGATTGTATTTTTTGGTTATGTTGTAACTACATAGGGTATCGAGATGGATGAAGAGAAGGTTAAGGCCATTGACATGCACCCAAATCGATAAGTGAGGTAAGGAGTTTTCATGGGTTAGCTAATTTTTATAGGCGTTTTATGAAAGATTTCAGTACAATGGTTGTACCCTTGAATGAAGTTGTTAAAAAGTCAATTGGGTTTAAATGGAGGAGGAACAAGAATTGGCTTTTGTTTTTTTGAAAGAGAAATTATGCTTTGCACCTGTTTTGGCTTTACTTTACTTTATGAAAGCATTTGAAATAGAATGTGATGGATCTGGAATAGGAATATGTGTTGTTTTTATGAAGGACCGGAGACCTATTATGTATTTCAATGAGAAGTTAAGTGGAGCGACCTTGAACTATCCCACTTACGACAAAGAACTCCATGTGTTGGTAAGAGCACTTGAGACATTGCAGCATTACTTGTGGCTAAATGAGTTTGTAATCCATTCAGATCATGAGTCTTTGAAGCATCTAAAAGGATAAGGTAAGTTGAATAGGAGACATGCAAAATGAGTTGAATTCATTGAAACTTTTCCTTACATAATCAAGTACAAGCAAGGTAAAGTGAACATAGTAGCTAATGTACTTTGGTGCATGTATGTTCTTCTAAACACCATGAATACTAGATTGTTAGTCTTTGAATATGTAAAGGAATTGTATGATAATGATTCTGACTTTGCCAAGATTTATAATATATATGGACATTCAGCTTTTAGTAAGTTTTATTTGATGAATGGTTACTTATTCAAAGAGAATAAATTGTGTTCCTGTTAGTTCTTTGCGTGAATTATTTGTTCATGAAACACATAGGGGTGGTTTAACGGGTTACTTTGGGGTTGTGAAAAGCTTAGATGTATTGCATGAGCAATTCTATTGGTCAAAGATGAAAAAGGATGTGCAACGATTCTATGAATAATGCATTGCTTGTAGAAAGGTAAAATCTAGAGTACAATTGCATGGATTGTATACACCATTGTTTGTGCCTACTGAACCTTAGGTGGATATCTCTATGGACTTTGTTTTAGATTTACCTAGGTCAAAGAAAGGTAGAGACTCTATTTTTGTTGTGGTTGATAAGTTTTCTAAAATGACACATTTAATTGCATGCCATAAAATAGATGATGCATCTCATATCGCAGACTTGTTCTTTAGAGAGATTGTACATTTGCATGGCATTCCTAGGAGTATAGTGTCAGATTACGATATTAAGTTTCTTAGCTACTTTTAGAAGACTTTATGGGGAAAGTTGGGAACTAAACTCTTATTTTTAACAACATGTCATCCTTAAATAGATGGATAAACTGAGGTAGTGAATATAACTTTATCCCAACTTTTACGTGTTGTTATTCACAAGAATCTAAAAAGTTAGGAAAAATGTTGGCTTTTTATTGAGTTTGCTTATAATATAATTGTGCATTTGATCACTGACTTTTCTCCTTTTAAAATTGTTTATGGGTTTAATCCACTAACTTCTATGGATTTAATTCCTTTACCTTTTGAAGAAAGGGTTAGATGGTGAAAAGAAGGCAAAGATGGTGAGACAACTCCATGAAAGATTTCAACTGCAAATAGAGAAAAAGAACAGATTGTACGCTTCTAAAGCAAATAAGAGGCGTAAATAGGTTGTTTTCCAACCCGGTGATTGGGTTTGGGTGCACATGCGTAAGTAACGATTTCCTAACCGAAGAAAATCAAAGTTACAGCCTTGTGGTGATGGTCTATTTCAGGTTTTAGAAAGGATCAATGACAACGCATATAAAATTGATCTTCCAGGTGAGTATGGTGTTAGTGCTACCTTTAATATTGTTAATCTTACTTTGTTTGACAGATGTTTTGATTCGAGGTCGAATCCTTTCAAGGAGAGAGGAGATGATGTGGACTAGCCTAGAAACACCAGCAAAGACCCATTACATGTTCCAAATGGTTCAATGACTCGGTCCAAGTCAAAGGCATTAAAAGAGGCATTTAATGCATTGGTTTTGAAGGTTTCTGTAATATCCCACATCGGCGGGTGAGGACTTGGGGGAGGGCCTTATATGAGTATGCTTACCTTGACTAGTAAGATGTGTTTTGGAGCCATACATGGCTGCCAAGAACAAATCCGTGAGGATCGTGGGCCAAAGCAGATAATATCTTGCTAGTGGGGTGAGGTGTTACATTTGGTATCAGAGCTCGGCTCATTGGCTGTCCGATGGTGCCGACGAGGTCGTCGGGCTCCTTTAAGGGGGTGGATTATAATATACCACATCGACAGGTGAGGACTTGGGGGAGGGCCTTATATGAGCATGTTCACCTTGACTAGTAAGACGTGTTTTGGAGCCATGCGTGGTTGCCAAGAACAAATTCATGAGGCCCGCGGGCTAAAACGAACAATATCTTGCTAGTGGGGTAGGGTGTTATAGTTTCAACCAAGTTAAATTTGAAGGGTCCATTAGAGTATCAAGAGGAGGCCCTAATACATCTTATCTATGTGCAAGAAGGGCCCAATCCAACATTATTTGGGCCATAAGGTGAGGACAACAAAGAAAACAAAAGAATCCTACTACAATTTGGAAACAAAATGGGTGACTACCTTTTCCTTTCGTTTATAGGATTAATGGGTTGCATGGAAGGCTATAAATAAGCCATAAATCCATGTTTTGTTTATAGGATTTAATATTATGGACTTTATTTTTATTTTTGTTAGTTACAACTCAAGGCTTGTTTGAGCTTAATTAATACTTTGTTTTCAGTTAGGATCCAAGGCTTATTTGGATCAGGATATGACTTTTCAGTTTAGAGTTTTTGAGTCAGTTTTATATGTGGGTCAGTTCAACCCACAAGGGTAGATCCATTAGGGTTAATTTTTAAGAATTATTTAAACACATGTAACCAAAATTTTGGTAGTCATTGATGAATATTACTTTTGAATTTTTTAATTTTAACGTATGAGAGTGATTCTTGCATTCTTCAGTTCTTGAACGAGTTGAATCTGACTTATCGAAGATTAACTGGCTTCATGGCGTCATTCTACTTCATTCCAATAGTGTTGGTGCCTTGAGGTAGATTTTTATTGTGTCACACTTCTATCAGGCCTATTTCGGCTTTCCGGAATTAGATCTCAATCTTGATTGTGGGTTGCGTCATCACGAGGTTCACATCAAGTTAGGTATGATATTTGCTCCATATCACCATGGAGAATCTGAACCAAGTGATGACAAAAATGACCATCACATTGATAGAGATAAGGTTAAAGAGAAAGATAAAAAATATGGGGAAAATAGGGATGCTCAGTTAGTTGAGTTTGTTGATCAATATATGTCACCTCTTGCTCCTAAAACATGGATTATGTGAAATTTGTTGATTATTCCTACTCCAACTTGTAGTACAAAAATGCATATAGTTCTCATTTTCAATCATTGCTTAATATGCCATTGTGACCTGCATATACCGGTCTGGATGTAAATGGATGTCCAACTAAATGGTGAGCAGATAAGGGTCGAAGAAAATCCACTCATCTACGTAACAAGATGGATGCTAGAAACGGACACTCACTGGATAAATATGGTATATGCGGTTAAAGAGGTCATAATAGGAAAATTTGAAACTAAATAACATAAGTTAATTGTTGTATTTGTTATAAATTATATAAACATCAATTATTGCTTTTAATTCAACTATATAGATGTTCAATTGTATTATAATGGCTAATAATTTTTTGATATAGAACTTCGAATGAGGCATGGTTTTGACTAGAGAAGGTTCTATTGCTTATAGGAATGTAGACAAATATTACCACTTAGTTGTTGAGACAAGTCCTAATGATAGGTTGGTTCATATATACAGGATCAACATCGTTCCAATAATATTTAGAGCGAAGAGGTTAGATCTCTAGATTAACAATATTTTTAAATAATTGTTTGAATTAACTAAATTGCTTGATTTTCAGTATAGTGATCTTGTAACACCCTGATGGTATACATTAATAGAGTTGCACGAGCACGTTCACCTATCTGTTAACGAGGTAAATTTTTTATGAGATCAATCAGCTATATGGCATACATCTTAACCATATATTAATTGCAACTTTGGTTGAGTGATGGAATCACGAGACCCACACACCTTCCATCTACGTGGTGGTGAGATGACAACCACACTGTAGGATGTAACCATATTGACTAACCTTCTAATATATAGAGCTTTTATGATAGGACATTGATAGTTAGTTGATAGAGATGTTTTATGTGATCGTCTATTAGGAGGGGTGCCTACAACCAGTCTCATATAGGTTACTACATCAAATTAACATGGTTGGACATAAATTTTAAGACCCCTAGTAGATGCGATGGAGGACTAGTTGGTTATGTATGATCAGACATCGTATTACATATCTTATTTTCACGAGTATTGTAGGTAATGCAATACCAATGTTCTTTCTAACACAGCTTGAGGACTTTTATGTCATTTCCAATTATAGTTAGTGGGTCATGTTTGCATATCCATACCGGCAACTATGTAAAACATGTCTAGAAAAGAGAAGATAAATTTTTGGGTGTCTACTATTTCTCTAGGTATGATTATTTAAAAAACATTTATTGTTAAAATTTATAGGATTTTAAATACCAACTTAAGATTGTCAATGTTTATTAGTATAGCTCGAGCATATTCATATTGGATGTCTACACAGACCTGTCTTCGAGTTGAACTAGTTGGGGTGGTAGTGCAAGTATTTTCATAAGTGTCCTGAGTCTATCTACGAGCTTGGGTGATATTGGTCC
>Ga0307515_10017306_pt1 | contig 13138 bp, 5 predicted proteins | sample 17_EM_MG_FD_194513 | JGI IMG/M metagenome (GOLD analysis project Ga0307515, IMG submission 194513) | Populus trichocarpa ectomycorrhiza microbial communities from riparian zone in the Pacific Northwest, United States - 17_EM | ecosystem: Host-associated > Plants > Roots > Unclassified | place...
TGCTTGACTTGCATTTTTATAGCTAAATTCTTAACAAGCTTCCACTTCAGCTTGTATAAATTAGGTATCGAGCTAGCATGTACATGCCTCTAATGTTGCGCGATAGTGTCATACTCTGTTTTTTTTTCTAGCATTTTTTTTGTCGATTTAAATTTTGGGTACACCGTTTTCAAAAGTTCACCATGATGGTGGATAAGAAATGTGGAAGAACATTGGGGTTCTTACTTGTTGAATACATGTGCCAGACTTTTTTTTATTTGTTAACTCTTAGCTATAAGGGCTCGGTGGAACATGGCTTGCTTTCGATTTGATTATATGAGCCGAACACGATTTGTTTCCTTGTTTTGTTTGGGCCGTCTTAATTCATGCCATGGGCTGAGTGTATATATTTTTGTTTACATGGGTTGCACATTTTATTTGGTTTTATTCCAAAAAAAAAATTATATACAAACAACAACAAAAATCTTTCCTTATATTTTTAATTACTTATGACAAAGTCTCTCAAAAATAAAAATAAAAAATCATATTTGCGTAAATAAAAAAAATATACAAGGCATGATTTAGCATCTTTAAATACAAAAATTCAAGAAAATAGTTTTGTTGATATATTTGCAAGCATTTTTTGATTTAATAACTAGTTTATGAAATATATGAGAACTTAACCTATATTTTAAACTTAACAAAAAAAGTTATTTTGATTGTTCGAAAATAAAGGATCACGAACTTATATGTAAGGACATATTCCAAATATTAAAAAATGAAAAAAATCGCATTAGAATAGTTAAGTTTTAGCTTTATAAGATATATATTTTCTTACCGATAAAGATTATTCTTAAACCTTAGACAGACCAATGGTTAGAAAACAAAACAATAAGTTAGTTTATATTAGACAAACAAACAATGCAGTTTACTTTAAATAAGGTATATTATGGATGATATGTCCTTCTTATATACAACTAGTTCTCTTATCCAAACTTCGAGACTAATAAGGGTTTCTAGTGACAAAAATATTAGGTGGCAACTTCATTTTTTCAGTTGTTATTTTCCTTTATCACTACAAAGATCTTGTTTCATGAGGAAGATTGTAATGACGCCGTATACGTGCACACTTATTATTCTACTTAAGCCCTAGAGAGTGCTACACCATCTTGTTTCTTTGTTGTCCACTGTATTTATTCAATTATAACGAGAAATTGGCGTAATGTAAGTTGTGGTCAAGAATCCCCTTTAAATATTGAATAACTAGTTTAACAACGTTAAGATGATTAGTACAAATTTAAAAATAGAAGAAAATGATATTATTTAATAATTTTATATATATATATATATATATATATATATATATATATATGAATTAAAGTTAACTCATGTAGAGTTTATATAGATATATAGCATGACATATAAAGAAATAGAATAAAATAAATTATATAAAATGCTTGATCATCTTCTTTGATTAAATAATTTAAATAATTTCATTATTTTTTTAATCAAATGATCAAGAATATTTACCTTAATTATTTTATTAACATGTCACAACTTCTTAACACACCCTCTCATGATAATTTTACTTTTCACGAGTTTTAACATCATTTATATTATCATTGTAATTTTACTTCTTAATTATTTTATAAACATGTCACAACTTCTTAACACACCCTCTCATGTAATTCCTTTCGATTGCTTTCATCCCATGACCTTTGCAATGATGCAACTTCACATTAGAAGCAAAGGGCAGCCACACATTTCTTCGCCTTAGTCAAACAAAAATAATAACTACGTAAGAAGTTCATTCCTTGATCTCAAGAGCCAGTTTCTTCTTTTTTAATTTTTTAGTTGAAAAGCATGGATCAAGACAAGAAGATAGTGGCTTACCAGTAGAGACCTAAGTTATTGTCCATTAATGCTTAAACTTCACCACAGATCACGCCATGGCTAAGCTAATATATCAGCCTAAAGGTTTGGTGGATTAATTCTCTGTTGATTGAATGCCAGCTGATATTTGAACTCAATTTTTGGTCACAGCTGAACAAGAGTGTCTTTAAGAAACAGCTGGTACATGATCCGTTAATTTTATACTCGGATATGTTGTATGATTGAAGAAATGCCCAGGCAACCATGGATTATAATAGACACCGTGTGGGCCAATAAAATGAAAACAAAAGACAAGATCAATGGCTTGCAAAAAAATGGCTGTGGGCCGTTTTCAGACCAAAATATCAAGCAAACAATTCAAGGTTTGATCATGTTCGCTAATTAAGTTATCTAAGTCATCATCGTTGCCCCAAATAATGGAGCTTTCTCTGCATTTGAAATTTTACAGGACAATAATTAGAGGGATAAACTACAATCAACTTGTAAGGGCAAATGTATGTGCATGGTGCTATCTAGGGGATGGTGTTCTTCTGAAATAACAATTTTTTGTTTTCTTCTCCACTAATCCATGGCATATAGGAAGATTCCTTTCGATTGCTTCCATCCCATGACCTTTGTAAATGATGCAACTTCACATTAGAAGCAAAGGGCAGCCACACATTTCTTCGCCATAGTCAAACAAAAATAATAACTACGTAAGAAGAAGTTCATTCCTTAATCTCAGGAGCCAGTTTCTTCTTTTTTTATTTTTTAGTTGAAAAGCATGGATATCTTTCGTATTGAATGAGGATGGACCCAGTTTATATAAATATCCAGTAACAAAACAAAACCATTATTTTTATTTCACTGCAAGTTTTTTTTCTCGATGTTGAGTGGAATATCAAAGCACCATTTCGGTGCATATCCAGCCCTTCTTCTTCTAGTCATCCTAGCCCGCCACCAGAGTTGCAGTGCTATCAAGAACTGTGCTCCATCTTCTTGTGGCAACATCCATAATATTAGCTACCCTTTTCGACTAAGTACCGATCCCAATAATAGCTGCGGCAACAAAAAATATGAACTTACTTGTGAAAACAACCGCCCGGCTTTATACTTGAATAACGGTGTCAAATATTACGTTCAGGCAATCCATTACAGCAACCTCACGATTCGACTTGTGGATGCTGATGTTCAGAAGGATGATTGCTTCTCTATCCCTCGTCATTCTTTATTCATATATGATTATTTTTTCGCCCAGAAGGATTATTATCTTCCATATAATCGTAACAGCTGGTTCATTAACAATAGTATTTCCTATAGATTCTATACATCAATTTTTGTTTTTATGAGTTGCCCAAATCCAATTCTGAGTCCTCCAAACTATATTGTGGATGCTTCTTCATGCAAAAATGGTAGTACACTTTTTAATTCTGCGTCTAATATTTCTTCTCCGAGTTCCCACAATATGGAGGGTTATTCCTATGTCTTAATTGTTCCTTCTTCTGTCTTAACTGATTCTTATTCCTTGAGGGACATACCGGACTTGTGCCATGTAAATTTGATGTATCTCGCGTCTTCCACTTTTGATCAGCCGAAAAATTGGACCAATAATATTTCCTATATAGATGTACACGATAGTATTGTATATGGGTTTGATCTTTCATGGTCTGGGGTCTGTTGTGATTTTGTGAAAGAGAGCCCCTGCAAACTTGATGAAGCCAACATAAGCCTGTATTGCAGTACGTTACTCTCTCTCTCTCTCACTCACACACACACACACACAGAGAGAGCTTACCTTAATTTGAATATATTAGAAATATATAATATCTTAACAACACAGTTTGCTGATAAAAAGAGAAAAATTATGCGTTACCGTTTGTCTTAAGCTCTTATTAGCTCTTTCATTCCTATCAGCTGCATAGTTATTCTCTTAAAAGGATTTTAATTAATTTTATTAATTTAACTCTTTCTTTTATATATATATATATATATAGATGTAGGATTAAGCGTTGCTCCAATCCGAGCTGTAATAGGTAAGTAGCTCTTTCACATCACACAGTTATTTTTTTTAGATCAATCCATGAATAACTTTCATAGAAAAAAGATTGTCATATTTATTTTAATAATAATAATAATAATACTAATTAATTGTTGTTATTATTACCATTACACGGAACATTAACATTAACGTATAATTATTCTATATTCCCCAATAAAAAGTAATATCGATGTCACTTAGTCTCTTTACTATTTGTTTGTTTTCCTTGCAGGTGTTCTGACTAATAATATGCTCAGTTACCTTGGTAAGAACTTTTCTATTTATCTAAATTCTTGAATATAAAACCTAAATAAGGTTCAAGACATTAAAAAAATGGATTGGAGAGAGAGATTTTTAGAAACTTTGCTATTACGTGTGAACTCTCTAACTTTTCTACCTAAGATCTTGAGAAATTGCATGTAAGATGGTGATCATAGGTCGAGTACGAAGTAAGTCTATTTCTAGCTATCAGGTTATTTGAATACCAAAACACACTTACATGCTCTTTCCTTCAGTTAAATTTATGAATTATAAGATTCTGAACATTGACGCAATATTTTCTTTTCCTTGAAATGTAGTTGTAGGGCCGCTAAACAAGTATTTTCGAGGTGAGGAGTACTCTTTATTTATTATGGCTCAATCTTGCAAAAAGAATATATCTCGAAATCTTAGACACTGACGACAATACCTTTTCTTTTCTTTTCTTTTCTTTTTTGGTGAATATAGTTGGCGATTGGATAACATATCGAACCTCGAGTGAGTTACTTTATTTTATCTTATTGTAAGAAGAGTACTAATATATACTAATATTCTACTAATAAAAAAAACTAATAATTTATCTTAGAAAGTATATATTAGTACTTTATAATATATATATATATATCCTAGCTAGAGGATTTAAAGACTGACCTTTTTGTTCATACTAGCCTTTTCACTTATTCTATATATATCCTACAATATTTCACATATTTACTTTGCTCTTTAATTTTCAGTTACTGTAGGGCAACCACGATTGGAATTCCACTATTATAAAAACGGTGAGGATTAGTTCATGCATGTCTTATTTAGGCTAAATTACAATCTTCCTCTTACAAATATGGATGTGAAAGTTTTCTTTCATTCGGTTCAAAGAGTTAATCTAAATATTTGATGTTGATTTAGATAATTAAAATTAATTATATATTAGTTTAATTATAAGTGTCATAAAATCATTACAAAAACCATACAGAAGTTTAAAATTATTACAATTCGAAATTCCTTAATAATTTCTCTTGAAGGGATGGTTTTAAAAAAGTTTAATGCATATTGGGAATAAATAGAGATCTTTTTAATATTTTATTTTTCTTATAAGAGGTTATTATAATTTAATTAAGAATCTTACAATTGCTAAAATACGATGTATAAACTACATTTCCATATGATTATACAAGCATTGTTTAGCACATAAGAGCATTGAGATAGAAGTTGTTTTGAATTTAGCAGAGATTATTAGCAAAAGTGAGCAAGTTTATCCATATAATCTTATTTTAGTCCTTATTTATTCTTGGTTAAAATTATCTCTCTTCAAATTAGGATTTTGTTGAACTTTCTTGACTTATAGAGGAGGGGAGTGTCCAAGGCAACTATCCAAAACGACTGTCAAGAGCATTGCTTTTATGTAATATTGTATGTGTTTCTTAGTTTCTATTTGTTTTCATTCCCTTCATGTATTTATTTGGCAGGACCTAATAATAATCTTTATAGCAAGAAGACCATCTCTTCGGATACACTAAGCATTTTCATAGTTTTGCTCATTACACTACTTGTGCTACTTGTGCTCATCGGTAAGTGTTCTCTTTTGCTTTTTTGGAATAACTTATCCTCTCGTGTCATTAAATGTATGTATTAAGATGCAAAACCATTAAGGACGATATTATCTCTAGAAGACAATAGCATTACCTTTTCCTCATTCTCATCATTTAAATTGTTAAAAATAAGTCTTTCAAATTTAAATTCCTCAATTTAATTCTAATTACTTCTTTTCTTGCAACCGATATCAATTTTCCCATTAAATATGGAGAAGTGTCAAAAATGTAGAAATGCAAGCCCGAATTAATTTTACCAAAAATAAAATGAAGATAAAACAAATTATAAAAAAATAACAAATGAGAAACATTAGGAAAAAAATCAAACTTAAAATCTCTAAAACACTTAGAAACAAATTAAATACTAGATTAAATTGAAAAAAATAAATTGTGACCCTTCATTGAAATTTTAAAATGGACAATGAATGTATATTAAGATGCGATTGAAACCATTAGGTGCGATATTATCTCTAAGTATTGGTACTTCAATGGTTTCCATCCATTATCTTTTGCTTATCTAAACAAAATATCAATTAAAAATAGAAAAATAAATTAAAAAGCATCTAGTAAAAAAAAGAAATGGAGTATTTAAAAAGTTATTAAATATTAAAAAATAAGAAATGTAAATAAAAAAGAATGACTTAACATATTTTATTTTTCTCTTTTTCTCTTTTATGACAAAATAATATTTTTTAATTCAAATAAAAAAGAATTACACCATAGTGTTTTTTTTCTAATGGTTTGTCAATTTCATTTTTCAATCTAATTTTTTAATTCAAATTTATTTGAATTTTAAAAAAATTTATTTTTATTTTTTTTCTAATATTAATTTCTCAATTTGATTTTATACAATTTTTTATTGTTCTTTTTTAAAAAAATATAGGTGTAAAATTCTATATTCTTAGCATGCGTTGACATTTAATGGAAGTATTGATCAAATCACAATAAAGGGATCATATTAAAAAATATCTAGAGTAAAGGGACTATATAAATAAAAAAAATAATATTAAAAAATATCAAGAATAGAGGTGTGAAATATACAATTATTTCATTGTTTATTAGAGCTCTGAGTTTAAAATTAGAGGATTAGGATGGAATTAAAAAAAATAAATTAAAGTTTGAGGACTCATTTTAATGACTGTTCAAACAAATAAAGAAAGATATTTTATAAAGCAATGAATAAAATTACAAATTTTGAAAACAACATATATAGGCAAGAAAAACTCGACATATATTTTTTAATGTTTTTGTCTTTGATTTTCCCTAAAATAAATGAAATCTCACTTAAAATTTATTTGGTGATAAGAATTTCAAATTTGAAAAACTTTGATGCTTTTATGGATTCAGGATTGAATTAAGAATCATAATTTCATTTAGAAAAAAAATATTTACATGGCAATCTAATAATAAATAATATATTTCCATAATTAATTAATGTTCTTATAATGTCTATATGCAGGGATATATCATATATTATTATTTCCTTGTGGGCTTCCATGTCTCATAACCTTATTGATCTACAAATGGCGAAGAAGGCATTTATCAATGTATGATAACATTGAAGAATTCTTGCAAAGTCATGATCATAATCTCACGCTTATAAGGTACTCTTACTCGGAGATTAAGAAGATAACTCATGGATTCAATGACAAGTTAGGTGAAGGAGGTTATGGCTCGGTGTACAAAGGAAAGCTTCGTAGTGGCCATTTTGCGGCTGTAAAAATTTTGCGCAAAGAAAAGGCTAATGGGCAAGATTTTATCAATGAAGTTGCCACCATTGGAAGAATTCACCATTGCAATGTGGTGTTGCTCATAGGCTTTACTGTTGAGGGCTCGAAGCGTGCTCTTATATATGAGTTCATGCCTAATGGATCTCTTGAAAAATATATTTTTTCTAGGCAAGGTAGCATACCGCTGAGCAACCAGAAAATATATGAAATTTCTCTTGGGGTGGCTCGTGGCATTGAATATCTACATGAAGGTTGTGACATGCAGATTTTGCATTTTGACATCAAGCCTCACAACATTCTTCTCGATGAAAATTTCACTCCAAAAGTCTCAGATTTTGGACTTGCAAAATTGTATCCAACTAATAATAGCATTGTGTCCCTTACTATGGCTAGAGGAACAATGGGATACATGGCTCCTGAGTTATTTTACAAAAGTATCGGAGGCGTCTCTTACAAAGCCGATGTCTATAGTTTTGGGATGTTATTGATGGAAATGGTTGGGAGAAGGAAAAATCTGAATGCATTAGCAGATCATTCAAGTCAGATGTACTTCCCTTCATGGATTTATGATCAGGTTAATAAAGGAAAGGATATACTTGAAGATCAAGCGACAGAGCATGAAAAGAACACAATAAAAAAGATGACTATAGTGGCATTATGGTGCATACAATTGAAGCCTATTGATCGTCCCTCGATGCATAGAGTTGTACAGATGCTTGAAGCGGATCTTGAATCTCTACAAATGCCTCCTAAGCCTTTTCTCGTTCCACAACAGACATCAAATGATGATAGGATCAATATGGCTAATCCAACAAGTTTAAGAGATTCATCGAATGTTTGTAGCATCGATTCTTCATATCAATTTGGTCGTTGATAGAAATACTCATGTATGTTTGTTTATTTAAGTAATATGTTATTTTGTATGCCTTAACTACCTGAATGTTGATCATAATCGTGTTTGTTAAAACTTGCAATTAACTAGCTTACAAAGCATCCAATATACACTAGTCATGTATCGTTCTCACATTGAAATATGAATTTCTAAAATTACTTAATGTTTGTTCCATTATGACATTGTTTCCTTTTATTTTATTTTATTTTATTTATTAAAAATCTAGAAAGGTATGTAAGTTATTTGGTGAATAGGTATTTTTATATTAATTTTCATAACTTGCGTAAATCCAATATTGAATCCTCCATTTTTTGTTGAGGATACTTCTGCTTGCAAAATGGCTCTGCATATTATAATTCTATGTCTAATAATATTCCTATGCCATGGTTAAAGTTGACTTATGTCGTATAAACTTGATTTATCCTATGCGTGGATCTTTTTTAATTTGCTAGAAAATATAACCAATATGTTTTATGTCCATGATATTTTGTCATATAGGTTTGATTTTTCATGGTTTTAAGTGTGATGTGATTTTATCAGTGAGAGCCGCTGCAACCTTGGCAATGACACCAAGGATTTCAACTTAGCTCAAATATGAGCTCTGATAAGTTGTGAGGCATCGTGGCCTTGTAATGCTCAAAATACTTATCAATGTTCGCTTCTATTTGTCCTTCACTGGATCTATAGAAAAAGATTCTACATTGAGTGTATAGCTTGCTTAATCTTCCATAGACTTGACAAAAGAAGGAGTGATGATGAGTAAGACCTTGGGGCCTTTAGAGGCTAGAGTTTTTGAATATTAGAGCTTTGAGTTTATATGACCCCTATATAGGCGAAGGCAATACTAGCACAAGACTTTTACTGGCTCTTTTTTTCCTTGTGATTTTTCTCTAATTCTAGATGAAGCACAATATATATTTAGTTAATGAATGGAGTTACGAATCATGTGCAAAATAACTCTCTGCGTTGATGGGTGTCGCTACCTGAGGTCACAGAAACAATGGAAAATAAAACAAAATACTTATTAGGTGTGTTTTTTGAGGAAATTTTCTAAACTTGTGAAACGGAGTTGCCTCGTATAGTTATTAAAAAATTTAACTGGTCTTTAGAGATCTATGATAAGGGACATGTTATATCTGAGAAAAGATAATATCATCCCTAAAACATCCTACTTGAAATAGATTGCATTGTCAGTCTTGTCTTAATTGCTAATAGTTTGTTATGCTATACTATTATGATTTATTTACGAGGTGATAGTGAGTTCATCACAATAGATTAAACTCTTTGTTGAGAGTTCAACCTAACCATTTTAAAGTCTAGTTGGTTAATTTTGTCACTCTTAATTAGTGAATTGACAACTCTAAGTTGATCAACCCAAATCACAACTCAAGTTATATCTATGAATATACTAGTGAGCCTATATTAAGCTTAGTGAACCCAACTCAGATTAACACTTCCAACTCTAATGTAATGTCAATAAATATTGAACCCATAAAAATATCTTTTTTTAAAAAAAAAATTAGAAACGTGTTATACTTCTCTTAACATTCAAAGTAATGGCTTGTTGTGAGTGCATTTATTTTAAGCATCAAAAGTAAAGAACAAAAAATATTTTTTTATTTGAGAAAAAAAAAGGTCTAAGTTTGTTTTGTTAAAATTTGGGTATGTCGGTCTAATGAGCCTTTTGATTTTAACAAAAATTTAATATGACTAATAAACTTGTCATTAAGTCCAAATATACATGCACAAATATTTTTTTAAAAATAATAACATAAGAACATTTTTATTTAGATGCGAATGCAAATTTTTTAAAAAAAATTATATTTTTATACTAAAACAAGTATTTTTATAGAATACTAAAACATGAAAAATATTTTTTGCCTTCTTTTTTTTTTTACAAACAAGCTAGGAAGACAAATGCTATTTTTTTTTTTTTTTACAATGATAGAATATACAAAAATGATTATTTTTGGAAGACTAAGTAAAGAACAAAAAACATTTTTTTATTTGAGAAAAAAAAGACCAAAGTTTGTTTTGTTAAAATTTGGGTATGTCGGTCTAATGAGTGTTTTGATTTTAACAAAAACTTAATATGACTAATAAACTTGTCATTAAGTCCAAATATGCATACACAAATATTTTTTTAAAAAAAATAACATAAGAACATTTTTATTCTTATGCAAACGCAAAAAAAAATTTTAAATTTATATTTTTATACTAAAACAAGTATTTTTTTTAGAATGCTAAAAAATAAAAAATATTGTTTTGCTTTCTTATTTTTTTAACAAACAAACTAGGAAGACAAATGCTCTTTTTTTTTTTACAATGATAGAATATACAAAAATGATTATTTTTGGAAGACTAAGTAAAGAACAAAAAACATTCTTTTATTTGAGAAAAAAAAAAATCAAAGTTTGTTTCGTTAAAATTTGGGTATGTCGGTCTAATAAGCCTTTCGATTTTAACAAAAACTTAATATGACTAATAAACTTGCCATTAAGTCCACAAATTCTTTTTAAAAAAAAATAACATAAGAACATTTTTATTCAAGCTGCTGAAGGGGCTCGGATTGCTGGTGCTTCAAGAATCATTGGTGTCGATTTGAATTCCAATAGATTCGATGAAGGTGAGAGAAGCTGTAATAATGTTATTCATTGTGGCTGCTGCGCATTTCTCTTAAATTATTGATTGATGTTTTGCTCTGTCTAATAGCTAATATCACAAAACTGATAGATTGAAGTAGCTTTAATGTTGATTCTTGATGATAATAACTGCTTTCTGAAGTTCATTTGTTTTTTTCAACAGCCAAGAAGTTTGGTGTCACTGAGTTTGTGAACCCAAAAGATCATGACAAGCCTGTTCAAGAGGTAAGTGACACAGTGAATCGTGTTTTGAGCGACCAGCATCGGCGAATCCTTCACGTCTGTCCTAATTTTGATTTACTGTGTTTAGGTGATAGCTGAAATGACCAATGGAGGAGTTGATCGAAGTGTCGAGTGCACTGGAAGCATCAATGCCATGATTTCTGCATTTGAATGCGTCCATGATGGATGGGGTATTGCTGTACTTGTCGGTGTGCCGAACAAAGATGATTCTTTCAAAACCCATCCAATGAATGTCCTGAATGAGAAGACTCTCAAGGGTACCTTCTTCGGCAACTACAAACCGCGCTCCGACCTTCCTTCTGTTGTCGAGAAGTAAATGAACAAGGTAAATCTGAGTTCCCATTAATCTTATCCAGCATGCAGTATGAACATACATTTCCATCCTTACACATGTAGTAGACTAGAATTATGCCTCTGTTGGTATTTCTTAGAGGGAACTTAAAGATAAAAGCGGTCACGACATCAACTTAAATTATCATCTTTATATTGTGAAAATGAAAATCCTTAACCTTCTTTGGTAGTGCAATGCTAATACAATTGCATTGAATTTTGAAACTACTGTCACGGGAAAGAAATCAGTAGTTATTCCTTCTTTTTATTTTGATGCAGTCTCCTGCACTGTTAACTAATCTAGTTGTAATGTGACAGGAGCTGGAGCTAGAGAAATTCATCACCCATGAAGTCCCTTTCTCAGAAATAAACAAGGCTCTCGAGTACATGCTTAGTGGAGCTGGCCTGAGGTGTATTATCCGTATGGGTGCATAAAAGAAGAGTGGTTTGGTTTGCGTGGGTGTGACAGGAAGCAATAAAATTCTTGTTTGAGATTGTTGATTAAAGAAAGTTTCTGTGTTTGAGTGTCAGAGTTTTTGATAAAACAGTGTGTAATTTCTTTCATTGTAGATCGAAAAAAATATATAATAGCCCATTTCTGGCATGTATATGTAAATCAAAATTCCACTTGTACTTTTTCAGTGCTTTTTGTGTCCCTTTCAGTTTGTCTTTCACGGTGCTATGGATACGAAAACATTGAAAAAATTCCTGAAGCCAGGCCAGATTGGCATTTTCACTTCTGGTTCTAGAGATTACTCTGTTCCAATGAACCTAAAGGGAAATTAGGCATGGCCAAATTTGGTCTGGTCAGAAACAGAATGCTGTTCGGAACCCATTACCGAGCGGCAGAAGATACAGCAAGGTTTGTCCGGATTGAACTCCAAATTTCGTATTGGTGCACAGAGGTCAGAATTCACTCTATCAGTTAGTTACTGATACGAACATCGTTAAACTTTCTCAGAAATAAACAAGGCTTTCGAGTACATGCTTAGTGGAGCTGGCCTGAGGTGTATTATCCGTATGGGTGCATAAAAGAAGACTGGTTTGGTTTGCCTGCGTGTGACAGGAAACAATAAAATTCTTGTTTGAGATTGTTGATTTAAGAAAATTAGGGTGTTTAAGCATCAGAATGTAATTTCTTTCATTGTAGATGGCAAAAATTATATATATATATATAGCCCATTTCTAGCATCTATATATAAATCAAAGAATCACATGTTCTTTTTCACTCAGTTTGTGTTTTTAATGGTGCTATGGATAGAAAACTTTGAAAAAAATCCTGAAGCCTGGCCAGAATGGCAACTTCACTTGTGGTTCTTGATATAACTATGATCCAATGAATCTAAAGGGAAACTAGGTTTGGGAAAATCTGGTATGATCAGAAACAGAATGCTGTTTGGACCCGTTCCCGAGCAGCAGAAGAGCAGAAGTTATTTCAGTTCAGAAGTAAGAGCAGAAGAGGCTCTTATATATATAGCCTATACAGAGACTAATTAGGAAAAACTCATTACACTAGTCTAGGAAATAATCATGGACGATTTACAATCAAGTAAGGCTAATTAGGAAAC
>Ga0307515_10017307_pt1 | contig 13138 bp, 5 predicted proteins | sample 17_EM_MG_FD_194513 | JGI IMG/M metagenome (GOLD analysis project Ga0307515, IMG submission 194513) | Populus trichocarpa ectomycorrhiza microbial communities from riparian zone in the Pacific Northwest, United States - 17_EM | ecosystem: Host-associated > Plants > Roots > Unclassified | place...
TGTAATAGATAAAGCAACGACAATAAATAAACCGAATCTTAAAAGAAAAGATAATAACGATAACCAGAAGAAAAAGATCATTTGTCAAATGAAAAAAAAATCACGAAGTTGAATTCCAAGATAACCTAAAATTAAAAGATAAAATTGAAATCAAAATTTAAATGGCAGAATAAAGTGTCTCACATCAACTCGAGCTAGCATGACAAACTCACAATTCAAATTCTTGAGGTCGAGCAAACATTATAGAAAGCAAATTAAAAAATAATAATAATGATAGTTCATCCCCAACAATTCAAATGTAGAAGGCTGGAATTGAAAAAAATAAGTCAACAAAAAGAAGTAAAAAAACACCTGCAAACCTGGTTAAGTTCGTCAAAGCTTGCAAGTCGGATCATACGAACGAGATAATCTAATAGAAGACAAAATAGAAAAAATGACAAAGCTTAACTCAACTTTGAAGGACAAAACCAAGAAAATATATAGAAAAATACCTTAAAAAAATGGTCGAGTTAACCGATCAAACTTGTTGTCCATTTCATGAGATAGAAATAACCTGATTGAAAGAAAGCTGAAGAAAATCATAAAGCCTGTTTTTCAAAATAAACAACGTTAAATGAAAAAACAATAAGTGAAAAAAATGATGTAAAATCATGTTAACTTTTCAAACTCATGACCTAAGTCACTAAACCAAAAGCATCCCATTTGAAAAAAACTACGAAGCCTAAATTCTAACAAATCAAATGTTAAAAGATGAAATTAAAAAGAAAAAACTCAATTATACAAAAGGATAAAAAAAAAATAGCAATTAAGAGAATGAAGACCAAATGTGAAATAAGAAATAAATGGGAGGAAAAATTAAAATTTTGAATTTAAAGGGGAAATTGAAAAGAAAAATTAAATTCATAGAAGAATAAAAATAAAAAAAATAAAAAAATAAGTATCAAATTTGAAAAAATAATAATCACAATTGTGTATCCAAGGATGAAATTGAAATTTGATAAAAGGGTCAAGAGCAAAAATTAAAAATCAAAACAACGATGATCAAAGTTGAAATAGCAGTAAATGAGAAGACAAATCTAAAATTTTAAACAGTCAGTGCAAATTTTGAGTGAAGAAAAGGAAAAAGAAAAAAAAATTGTCATCACCTAAACCACTACACACATTGATGCCCTTGGAAGAAGGTGTTATGGTGCTTCCAATATCCTCGCTAAAGTTAGTGTTTGGCTGCCAAATTACGTCTCATGCATCGCATGAAGAGTGCGAGTATTCTCGTACATTAGTTTTTTTTTATTATATTTAATATTTGTTAAAATGCAAAATTGTGCCTCAATTAAGTATTTTATAATAAAAAAACTAAGATGAAAATAAAAAAATTTCAAGATGCTGGTTAAAGAAATTTCGAATGATCATGGTGGTATTTTTTTTTGTAATATAACGCAATGATCATGGTGGTTGTACAACGCCAAGCACGTGTCTTCACACGTCACACCACAAAATATATATGGGTACTCTTGTTATACAAATTATACATGGCTCTTCTTGTTACACGTGCAAAGAAATGTCTGGCTAATTAATTGAAAATAAAATAGTTTACTTGAACTATATTTCTTCTACTTGCTTGCTGCTTCTCTGAGGAAGAGGCGAAAAGCAAATTCTAACGGCACCAAAAAAGGGAGGAAATAGAAGAAACAAAAAGAAAAGAAAAGAAAAGTAGCTTTGCGTGCCCCACCCCACTCCTCAAATGTTGCCAGGATACACGTGTCTTTGCCAGCACAGCATAACCAAGATGCTACATATGTGGTTGTGTTTAATCTATGCGTGAAAAAATAACTTCTTCTCATTATCAGAAAGGAACTTCCGTTTTGGTTCTCAATTACGGTTTGATGTTACGTTCTAGATATATATTTCCCGTGATTTTCCGCAGGCTACGAAATTCTTTTAAATTTAAAAAGGTAATAGGTTAAAAAAATCAAATATTAATTCATTAGTTCAAGTGACAATTTAAATAATAAAAAAAAATTAATAAAAAATAAAACAAAATAAAAAAATCATTCATAAGTCTATTTGAAATGGAACGAGTTATATTGGTTATTCTGAGCAAAATAAAACGAACTTGATAGCCCTTTATGAACACGGTCATGAATTTAAAAGGTTAGCTCTGGATGATTTTGATTTTTTTTATATATTTTTTTTTAAATTGATTTTTTTTTAAATTTCATCTTTCAACATTCAGTGGTTGGGGATTAGACTTTATAATTTTGTTTTGCTTTTTTTTTTCTAGAATATTATCTCAGTCATATATTTTGGGTTATGTGTTTGATGGGATGACACAGGTCAAGCTTTTTTTTAATAATTTTTTTTTAATTGACTTGGGGTTGAGTTTTGAATATTTTTTTTTATTTTGCATTCTATGAGGTTATCTTGTTCTCATGATCTGGATCGTGTGTTTGGTGATTTAACCTAATTCTTTTCTTTCTTTTTTTTTTATTTTTTAATCCATCATCAATCATGTGAATATACATTATAATATTTTATTGATCATTCATAACAAAAATTATCATAATATGCAATAGAATAATAAAATAAAATAAAATCCCTAATTAAAATATAGGGTTGATAAACAATAATCTTTAAATAGAAAACCATGAGTCCCTAAACATAATGTTTTGATACCACATATAAGCAATTCTCTAACTATAAACCTGAAAAATCAAATAAAAATTGTAATACTAATGATCTTAGAACTCCATAATTTTCACATTCAAATAAATATTTAAAGAAAACATATCTTGAATTAATTTGATAAGAAAAAAGCATACACTAATGAGGTAAAGAGAGGACAAGTTTTATAAATAGACTCTTTATATTACATATTCATCAAGAGTGTAGTTATTAACTACCAATAAGGTTTTAGCATTAATAATTATTAAACCATTTAATAAATAATTATCTCATTCATGTGGATCACATCTTACACCTTCCTTAAAGAGATCTATGAATAAGATTTATTATCCATTGAATTCAATATAATTCCAATAAAACAAAATGGGAAGGGGATATTGAAATTGACGTGATGGAGATAGCGTTTGATTATTGAATTAAAGGATAAAAACAAAGATAAATACGACAATAAAACATATTCCCTTATTCTTTATATTTTAGAATAATAAAAAATTATTTTAAATTTTTATATCTTTGTTTTTATTCTCCCAGCCAAATATACTTCTATCATTTTTATATTTGTCTCTATATCAAGAATCATTAACCATAACCATATGCGACCATAGGAAGTGCCTATCCATGGGCCCATAGTGAAACGCCCACAATATTTCCCATGTCCTTTACAAGACTTTTGTTTTGATAAATTATACATCGAATATAATCATTCAGGTTGCTGTGGTGTAGTGGTTATCACGTTAGTCTTACACACTAAAGGTCCCCAGTTCGATCCTGGGCAGCAACATTGACTCTACAATTTTATGTATCGATCTTTTTGAAGTTAAATTTTTCTCCCTCCCTTGTTTTCGATCGTGGATTCATAGGGTATTGGGTAACTTTAGTTACAATATTTCAGGTTTTAATTGTAAGCACCAAGCACATACCATTTCATCTCATTAAATTTTTTTTTTTTCCCATAGAAAAAGAATTCCATCATTTTGCTTTTGTTCCTTCCATTCAATTCCGTTGTCTTTGAATAATTCTAGAAAACGACACAGAAATTGCAAGCTATGCTTACCAAAGCCATAAATACCGAAACCAAATTAGCAAACACTATTAAATCTGCATGCATCTCACCTGAATACAAGCCTAGGAAACGCAGGGCTTGATCAACAACACAAGAGCAAGTGATTAAGATGCACGTCCAAGTAGAATCCCTCATGCAAGGAGCAGCACATACGGCTTATGGAACATCCGCCCATATATATATATATATATGCATGCACACATATCATACATGTATGATTGTGCATTTCTCAGAAACAAAACTTGTATCAAATCGCATGGTGTACAACTGCATACATAGGATCCCCACGCATTGGCGTTCATGGATGGAGAAACTAATACCTTGAAATAAAAGAAAAGCATTCCAAAAGTATGAACTTGAAATTCCCAGAATGTAATGTTAAAGTGAAAAGATTTAACATTAGAGAACTTCCCAAGAGAAAGCTACATGTGAAAAAAAAAAAAAGAATGAACATGAAACAACAAAAGCATGGCTGCAACGTAAAATGAGAACTAATCATCTCTACGACTAATTTGCACTTTCCAATGCTCCTGCGATATAAAAAATTTAGCAAATTCATTAATTTCATAGACAGACAGCATATATATAAATTGTCGAAAGCCTCAACAAATGATATCCAATGGTTTCTTTTTTAACCATCCTGTAGTAGTATAGAATAAGTCAATTTAACTTAAGGAGAGTGGAATCTTGGTATCCTATTTTATAAGGCTCCGTGTCAGTAATTAGGAAAAAATATATGTCAGGCTATCCTCAAATATTTGTTATATGAGTATTTTACCAAGCAATTCTGCATCCTGGTCACTGAATCTGAATGGCAAAGAATTGTTTTCACCATAGAATTGTAGAGTAGTCTTGATCAGGCTAAATAAGTTTGAAACTCTAAAGGCGGCATAAAGACAGCCTGGCACATTACAATATGCGAGGATCCAGGCTGCTATTTTTTTTTCAACTACTTTTGTCTTACATTTTGGTAATACCTATCTTTTTTCTTCTTGGGCTGCTGAACAATAGAACTGTTATTTATCTAATGACTTGTTTTTCAAAATTACATCTACAAAAAGTAAAATGAAATATAGAGCAACCGAATTCCTCGTCTAAGGTAGAAATTTAAAAGCCTGAATATCTTCTATTTGACATGTGAGCTCGAGTTGAGTCCTAAGAGGCAGGAGATTGAATCGCAAAGGAATCAACAAGTTCACTATACACTTAATAAGAAATTGTGGAATTTAGACACCAAATATTGTTAGGTATTCAGATTGCAGGGATCCATAGCAAGGAGGCTTAAAGATATGGTTATGAAACTATTTCCTCTCTTCGAATGATTTTAACAAGGAGATGATGCTCACATACCTTACTGATGCTAGTTGTTCACATGTATAGTCCCCATTCAAAGAGTGGCTCCAAAAGTTGCTTGCCCTTAGTTAGCATAGACATTCAACCTCACCTGAGCAGTAACTTCTGGGTGAAGCTTAAGTTCAGCAATGTATTCTCCTGTTTCCCTGATATCTGGAAGAGAAACAATCCGCTTGTCCACATCCCTATGGATCAATGAAGAAATCAATAAGCAAAAAACAGGGGCATGGAAGGAAAAGATGTGTATGTGTATACGTGTATGTGTGTGTATGCCATCCCACTGATAAAGACACCTTCATGTACACATATGCCTGGTGCGAACTGAACTGTCATTGGGTTAAGAACACTCTATTTGTATCTTGATAGCTAAAATATTGGCAAAATACTACCAGAGGATTAAAAAAGATACAGATTGCATGCATAACATGAAAAAAATACATCCCATATCTTACACCTCAATACTATTTTGAGCTCATATGGTGTGTATTTGAAAGCTCCAATGGAATGGCCAGCAAATTGAAAGTGACCAATAAAGGTATGCAAGGACTGTCTTTCTGGATTACATTTCAAAGTGTTATTTCCTCTAACCCTTGGTTTCAGGACATCATAATTCTTAATAATATCTTCTCTCATAATGGAATCAAACTGAGCATAGTGTGGACTTGTTCACATGTTTGCATTTTCTAAAAGGAAGACAAACATTTAGAATTCAACACTTGAAATAACATGTAAGAAGTTGCTTTTTTTGGCTGAAAGAAGGGCAGTGGCTGTAGTGTCCTCAATTACAAAATAGCACATATAATTATAATCATTATTCTAAGGTTCATGAAAAATTTGCATAACTACAGAACCTATCTTAAGAATTTGACAAAAGAAATGCATATGTTTCCTGAGTTACTAATAAGTTTCCAGGCTCAATTTACAATGTTCATGATAGTGGCAAGTGTCTGCATGGTGGTAAATCTGCATAGAGTGGAAAACAGTACCTCTGAATCTGTGCCTTGATTATATCAACAAGATCTTGAGCAGTTACACTGCCAAAATACATTCATTTAGACATCATATGCAGAAAATGAACCATGCATAACATAAGAAACAAAAGGTTGCTCTGGATTCAACTTACGTCCCAAATATCTGTCTTCCCTTTCCCCCTTTGCGCTTGACCTTGAATGCTCCAACAGTTTCAAATATGAGTGCCAGCTGCTGTGCCTCTTCTTTTACCTGCAGAATGATAGCAATTAAAAGAAAAGGCACACAAGATAGACAATTAATAGTGACAGATACGTGCAGCATTTCATTACCCGTTTTTTCTCAGCCTCAATTCTTTCCTCTTCCATCCGCATTTCCCTGGAAATCAAGAGAGTGCAATCAAATTAATATTGGATCGGAAAATAGATAGTCTTAAAACAAACAAAATTTAACATATATACTTGTCATCAGGAAATTTCAATAAACATAAACTTCACGCAAAACTTGAATTCTTATGATGTGCAAGCTGAATCTAAAGCTCTTGCATATAGGCTCAATCTGTAGATTCATCTCCATGGGTAATTCTTTTGAACCTCTCAACTACAAACGTTTCCAGAAGGCTCCAATTAAACTTCCAAGGTAATTTACTAGTGGATGCAATCAAAAAAGAAAAAAGATCCAAGCATGACAATGATGCTCATCCACAATGCCTGCTGAATACCCATCGATGCTTACAGGGAAATAAATCACTATTCCTCTAAGAAGTGTTATGAGAAGGGTTAAAAGAAACTAAGTACAGTTCATTTGTGGGAATGGTCATGGTTTTTTTTTTTTGCCTGTTTCTCTCCAAAAATGACCATGGAAGAAGATAAAAGGAACCACAAAGCTCAACTTAACTATACTTCGATCCCCATTAATTGAAGTCAGCTACATTGGTCTTCCTCCTCCACCAACTCAATTATGAAAATCACAAATTCTAATGATTTCTCAAAAGTCCACTCAAATTATAGTTTCCATAGTTGAGTTGTGTGTGTGTTTTACCATCCACAGTTGTCATGAGAAGGAGCATCAGTTGGACAAAGTTTGTCGTGCAAGATAATGGATGTTTAGTAGTTAAAGAGATGCTTGTTAGGTCACCGGAGGCTTTTAGCTATCAGATCATCGTTATGGGGAGTCAGGCTAGCCAAAAACAATGTCTCCCTGTCAGGTATAGATGAATGAGGAGTATTACAATGAATATTATAAATTCCATATTTTGAGTAGCACCATCTCATTTTCAGAGGGATATTCCAGCTTAAACATCTGCACAGGCCACCTACTGCATATCACGTTCATGGATTGAATACTTTTAACAGGTATATTTAAGCCACCAAAATCTCATTCGAATTGAGAAAATGTTATTTTCTCCAACAAATGGATGATAAGTTTCTCTCAAGGCACTAATATAATCAACACAAAAATTAAGACATAAGAAAATCAATGTATATTGGTCAAATTAAACCTTACTTGACTAAACCAGGAGTGACAATCTGAGCCTTGCCTGTAGGCAGCAGAAAATTCCTGTAAAAGCCAGCCTTGACATCAACTAGTTGCCCTTTCTTTCCCAAATCTGTCACATCCTCTTTCAATATTATCTAACACAACAACAATAACAACAATGCACAAAACCCCATTAATTAAAAAGACTAAAACCAAAGAGACTCTCTCTTTGGTAGCCATAAAAAACAAACCAAGATTGAATCTTTCTTTCAAGAAAACACAGTGTGAGAGAACATTACAAGAACCCAATTCAGATTGTGCAATTTGATTGTTACCTTTCTTGTCTTTTTGGCTTTCTTCTGAGCTAAAACCAACATAGGTATTCTTTTGTCTGGGAACTTGGAGATTTCATTTGTGGGTCCGACAAAACCGTGAAGCCAAGAAGAAGAAGTGCATGAAAGAGTTGTTGCCGCTGTAAATGGTGATGCCATTTTCCGACACACAAAAAAACCTGCTGTGCTCTTCGTTTCCCTGGTCTTATCCGTTGGGCTCTCGTGCTCAGCTCGTGTACTGTTTTGACACAAAAGAACCTACTCTCCAAGTTTGTGCCTTTTTTTCGCTGTTTTAGTCCTCTTTGTGTGGATATAAACTACAATGCTACGGATTCCTTCTCCGAATTGCGTTGATGCCCTTGTTTCGTTTTTGTACCGTTCATTCCTCTTGACATTTAGTCAAATTGATCCCTATACATAATTTAGGTTCAAATTGGTCCTTATTCATAATTTTGCGAGAAGTCAAATCATTATAAGGGTAAACTACATATATATTTTTTTTAATTTTAAGATTCAATAATCTTCTCACAAACGCGCGCACACATTCCAAATAAATTAGAATTATATTTTAATAATATAGTTTTGCGTGTGGTCGAATAAAAGAAAATCTTATAATTGTAGTGAAGCATGACTTCGGCAAAGCAACTGCTACGAGCAGTGTAGTTATTCGTTGACTTAATTATTATTATTATTATGACATGTTTTAATTAGGCAATGAAAGAGTCAAGGCAAGGCAGAACTTGAATGGTTCCTATAAATCCTGGAATAATTAAGTCTATCGCATGAACAAAATTAGAAAGATTCAAACACATAGAGCCTGCTCATATAAAGCCTCAAGAGTTCCTCGAGATTAGAAAAGGCAGCATCCTGGTGATGATGGTGGCGGCTACCTGCGTTCTCCTCCAAAATCTCACAGCAACATGATAGCAAAAGAATTATAGTTTTTGTTCGCTGATTTCTTCTTCCCATGATCGATGATAAGGATAAAATTCAAGATTCCACCTTCACATAAGAAATGATGCGAGAGTATCTTTCATGACAGCAGCACCCACGTCCGATATTCTAGTCAAATGTAAGTAGAAAACATTTTTTTTTATGACTTGATCAAAGTTATTATTACCAGGGCGTGGCAATCGAAACAGTTGATTGCTGTAGTAAAATAATCCTTTTGTTCTATACTGGAATTAAAAAAAAAAAAACTTTAAGCTTGTTTTTATTTTTCTACTGGTCTATTGATCATTAAAAGATTATTAAAGAGAATCAAGTTGTTGGACAAGAGTTTTTTTTTTTCATATTATCCATGTAAAATTAAAGTACATATAAGCTTTGCATTTTGTATTTTTTTAATTTCACATGAGTTTTTTTTTTATTAATTACCAGGGTCATTGGGAATTTTGATATTTTCACATTAAACTTTTATTTTTTTAATAAAAAAAAGTCGTGCAAGCAAATAGATGGTGTCTGTGTCATTCAAGCAATATATGTGACGCCACTTAATGGCTAAACCTGATCTTCCGCCGTCTTTGTTTATATGTTATTGTGTCATCTTCCATATGGTATGACGTGTGGCGGCTTATGGTGGTCAAATTGTCGTTGGTGATTGTTTCTTTTTTCTTTTTTTTCTCTCTTCTACTAGGTAAAGTGCACGATTGTCTTTTTTTTTTCAATTGCAGACTGTATTCTTTTAATTTAATTTGTTATTTCGTTCTTATTCCTCTTATAGAAGTTTTTCTTCAATTTAGTCATTCAATTATAATTTTTTATATGTTTTATTTTTCATTTTAGTCCTTATTCTTTTGATTTCTATTTTTTTTCTTAGTCCTTTTGTTAAAGTATTTTTAGCTTTTAATTTTATCCTTCAATCAAAATTTTTGTTGTTTTGTTTTTTTCAATTTGAGACCCTTATTCTTTTGATTTGTTTTTCCTTTTATTAAAGCTATTTTTCAATTTCATTTAACTCTCCAATTAAAATTTTTTATTTGCCCTCTAATTAATTTTTTATTTATTTTCACCTTTATTTTTTTAGATTATTTTGTGTAATTGATTTTTTTTTCTAATTTCATCTTTCGACATTTGAATTGTAAGGGATTTGGCTTCGCACGATCCTAATATTTTGCATTAGTTTTTTAAAAAATATTGGTTTTGTGATTATCTTTAAATTTTTTTATATGGATTTATCCTGATCTTATGACCTAGGTCACGGGGTTTGCACGTCTTTTTTTAATATAAGATTTTTTTTTAATTGTTTTGTTTGTGTTTGATATTTCAAGATATTATTCTAATTTATCTATATTTTTTTTTGTTTTATACAAATGAACTTTATTTTTTAAAATAAAATAAAAATACTTATTTTTAAATAATATTTTTGATGTGTTTGGCCTTGAGTGATTTTTTTTTTAAGGTGTGAGTTTATCTAGTCAGTTTCATTTGTGTTTATCTTCTAGGTCATGAGTTTTTTAGGATGTGAGTTTATCTTTTATTGATTTAAATAAATAAGTTTAGTAAATATAATCGGGTAAATATTTCATTTTGTGTGATTGAATATCTTGATCTATATTCATCTCTTAATTTTTTTTCAATTTTCCTTTTGGTTATTGTTAACGTCTTTTTTTCATTTATTTACATAAAAGGTTATCGATTTATTTAATTAAATGCTTGTATAGGCTTTTTAATTCACATTTTGAATTTTTTTATGTAAAAAAATAAATTGAAGTAGCCTGCATACTCGGTATGTTTTTGGAAAAAAATTTACAACTCACGATGGAGTGAGGGTTAGATAGTTAATTAACAAAAAAATTATTGCTATTTTTTTTTCTAATTCTATGATTCAAAATTAAATTGATTGGGGATTGTACTTCTTGCTTTAGCCTAAGTCTGGGATTTCACTGGTTGTAATTTTTAAAGATTAACCCTTGTTTAGAAGATTTTGCCGGGTTAATTTTTTTTCATATTATTAAATTGGGGTTGTTTATATATATATATATATATATAACTTATTGAACTCAATCGACTCAATGACCCGGGTCTCGAATTTCTTTTACTTATTTGGAAATCCTAGCATTGCCTTAACTTTTGTCTTTTAAAGGTTGAGAAACTTGTCCCACCCTAAGGCGTTGTGCCGATCACTAGTATATATAGGTTTACTCAAGTAATTTTTTTTTTAAAATCACCTTTTGCCTTCAATATTTGGTTCATTGTAATTGGGCTTTTTTTTTTTTTTTGTGGGTTCCATGGTTTTATCATTATCTTATACCCATGTTGTGGGTTTCATAGGGTAACCATGATTGGTCTGAGTCAATCTAGTGTGTCATTGGCTCAATACCTTTAAAAAAACATATGTCGTGCAGTGTGTCACCATTTAAGTATTTGAAAAATATTTCAACCAATATAAATTAAATTTTTAACTTTCTAGCATAAAAAAAATAAGACAATTTGTGGCGTAACATGAGCCAAAAAACTAGTAAAAAAACTAAAAGAGATAAAGAAATTCTTGTAGCTTGTGAGGCGTTCCACTGTGGATTCAAGCAATAACTCTTGTGATTTATTTTAAGTTCTCACAGTTCTTTTCATGCCTTCTCACAATCATAATTGCTTCATTCATGACATTTGTAGCACTCTTTGGATTTTGATCAATTTATGGTGTTGCGTCTTAGCTTTGACAACTTTGGTGGTCATGGACATGAATTGGTGATTCATTATTGTTGTATAAAAAGCATTTACAAAGTGACTAGGCATGAATGATGGTTTATGGTTGGGTTTTGGCTTGTTTCTAGTTTGGTGAGTGGGTGTGTCATAATTGTACATTAAATGCACAACCAACTTGCCATGACCTTTACCCTAATCAACTTATTAGGAGAGTAAGAGATTTGTTTTAGGATTTGGGTGTGCGGTTAGTTTATAACCGGTTGGTTAGGTTGATTGTTATCTCATATATCTTCTCCCTCTTTTGATTTGATAAGGTTATTGTCAGATAAGTTGCTTCTACTTTTCTGGTTTTGTTATCAAATTTCTCTTTTTGTTTGTCATTTCCAACCTACTCATATTAGTCCTATCTAATATTGATTCGGATGTTTATGGTTGGGGGGGTCTTGCTTACTATTTTTTTTATCTTTTATCTTTTATCTTTTCTCTTGGAATTGGGTTATCTTAGGTTTCTAAGAGGGCATATAAGCTTTTCTTTTTAGGATGGTTTTTGTTACTAAATAGTTGGCTTGCATATTTTTCTCATTTCTTTCTTTGTTATGCAAGCTTTTGTGGGATACTTGGTTTTGTGGTTGCTTCGTCTTCTAGGCTGCTTTTTACATATCTGTAACTCTAAGCTCTTTAACTTATTTTTAAAGGGTTGAGGTTGGATGAGGATATAATATTTGCACACCTCATTTAATTTTTGGGTTCCTGTTTTGTTTCTAGGTTTTTGTTTTTTATCAGTAACTATTGTTGTTTTATCTATGCATTTGGTTTTTTTTCAAGTTTCAATGGTCTATATTGATGTGTTTTGATGACAATATAACATCTCCACTGAATGGTAACCTAAAGATTAGGTTAACAAGGAGGATGTTCCTAATCCTAAAGACAAGAAGCCAGAGGTAACATATTACTATATCTCTAAGATCTTTAACTTATTTTCAACTTCAAGACCCATTTCTCAATGTTCAGGTTCTTTTAATGTCTTTATTGGTAACTTACATATTAGTGAGGTTTTATGTTTAAACTTTTTGAAATTCTATAAGTGTCCATTTGAGTATATTAAAAGTTTTTTTGCTTTTTGTGGTTTGTGTTAGGTGGTGATAAAGAAGTATGGAGGAGGTGTTAGTAATAACCATAAATGATGCTTATAATGTTTATGGTACATTGAATGAACTTGAGATATTCATATATGTTTAGAGTTCAACAAGTAATAGTACTTTTTGTACATTTCACATGCTTCTATAACAAGATCGCAAATGTTAAATCTTAAAATGAATGGGATTTCATATGAGAATTAATATAATGGATCAGCTTGCCATATTACATGAAGATATATTTATTCACACTCTATAAATCTGTCCATGAAATGGCCTATGATGCTCTCAAGGAAAAAGGAATAAATGTTGTTCCTTGAAGAATTTGTGCTTTAATTAATCTTAACTTTTAAATTTAATATGTCTATGTTTGTAAGACTCAATTTATTTTTATGCTCAAAATTTTAATTCCAGACGTGCTAGTAAGAAGATTTATGTATGGGTATTTTCTGCACCGGTAAGAGGCAAAGTGGATATAA
>Ga0307515_10017308_pt1 | contig 13138 bp, 11 predicted proteins | sample 17_EM_MG_FD_194513 | JGI IMG/M metagenome (GOLD analysis project Ga0307515, IMG submission 194513) | Populus trichocarpa ectomycorrhiza microbial communities from riparian zone in the Pacific Northwest, United States - 17_EM | ecosystem: Host-associated > Plants > Roots > Unclassified | place...
GCGACCCGTCGCCTGGGCGACGGGTAGCGTGTAATTCTCCGTCAGAGTGTACGAGGTTCCGTCAGAGCCGTCAGAGCCGTCCGGAACACCCGGGTGTTTCAGACGGAAATTAGGGTCGTTGCTGATGTTCTTAATTCATTTGTAGGTGCGTTGCCATCACTTCTCTGGGTGCACTTTTCAACATTGCTAGCCTTCTCTATTGTTGAATGAATCTCACTGTGCATTGTTCCTGCACTTCCGGTACTGAAATTGTTCGCAGTAAGGGTTTTGTGAATCTGGCACTGTCATCCCCCTCTTTAAAGATCATTGCTTTGCTGGCGACTTACCTCATACACAGTCGAGATGTGCGGTGTCAACAGTGTCACTGTGAGACGTGGGATCTGATTTGGGATCATATTCAGCATTGGAACTCGGGCATGTAGCTGCATAATTCGGTATCTTTGAATACTGCTCTGGCAAGTGCTCTGAGTAGTGCTCTGAGCGGTGCTCTGAATAGTGCTCGGTATTGTACTCGGTGGAGCCACGCCGGCAGTACTATGTATACATGCATAGCTGCATTCCATTAAGCCCTCATGATTTGAAATCAAAGTCCATGATTTCGAGAAGGGTATAAAGTCACATAACCTCAATATCATTGTATAAGAAAGGAGATTGATTGTCATCCATCTCCCATGATTCATCTCCTGAGATACATCTCCTGTCAGCCACCTCCAGTCATGCATCCATATCCAGTTGTGATCAATACCTGGACGGGATCCACCTCCCGTCATGATCCATCTCCGGCTGCGATCTGCCTCTGGCCGCGATCCATCTCCAGCAGTGATCCAGTTGGTTCCAGCCATTCATATCCACCATGTGCATAATTGCACTCCTAGGCCGCATTCCGTGACTTCTCCTGTAGCTCTGTATGGCCTCCAAAGGACATCTTTACTGACCTCTATAATGTCCGCCTTCCATTAACTCTTCATCGTACTCCAATAATCCGGTGACATATTGTCCATCTCAAGAAAATCCCAACTCATCAATCCAACCATATGGCATGGGATCTTCAAGTCCAACTCCATGATCGAGCCTCTTGAGCACGTGATCTCAATCCATGCATTTGCACGAATACTGCTCCCCTGCACTCAATGTAACTCCAGTCGACTCAACTCCGATAAGTTGAAAATCCGCCCATAAGGCAAATTGTAGCTGCACCCCAAGTTGATTGCATTGTCAATTAACCGATGTGGCATAAGTGTCTCCGCCTTAGCTTTGCTGAAAACCTCCACAAATTCTCCCAATCTTGCCGGGACAAGTCCTCATTCATCTGTAGGCACCATCTTTATCGTTGTGCTGGCTCCATCAGCAAATGTTCGTTCTCAATTCGTGATACATATGGAGTCGTATGGAGGAACATCCAGGAGCCTGGATTCCAAATGGTTCGCCTGGATAGGACCAAGCCCCACTGTTCAGTACTCCCTTGGTGTCCCGGCGCCCCAGTAGCACTCATTCGAGGTTCCCATGTGGATGCTCGTCTGCCACAACCACCACCGCTGCCCCCTGCTCGCACTTCCAGCGCCTGGGGTGTATCACACTGACCATTAGTGATGCCTTCCATGGTTGCTCCAAGCAGCCATATACGATCTCCCACTCTTAGGATGATTGCCCAAATGACCTTCTCACTGACCAGTGGATAGTCAAAAGCATTAGCACCGAGTATTTGGATATATGAACTACAGCCACCTTCGGAACGGCTCCCCACCATAGCCATGATCCAGGTACATTCGTGGGGCTTACCTGATGGCCTGCCTGGTCCACCGCCCCCACTTCCACTCACCCTGGGGTTAGTGTTAGCAACAGTTCCAAATTCCCAGTTTGGTTCCAGGTCAGGTTCCAGCCCGGAACGGGACAATTGCAACATGTTTCACCACACGAAAACCCGGACCATTGCAATTTTGACCATTTTACCACCTATATCCCAGCATGTCAACTTCACTACTTTGGATCCAATGAAGTATCTGAGTTCTGATCATATCATGACATGATCAATATGTAAATTGTGCAGTATTGGCCGCTCTTTCACATACCGCTGTCAGATGTATGACCGGACCAATATTCATCGAGCTGCTATCAAAAACCCGCAATTGACGAATCAGATTTGGCATTATTTTGCAGTGATTCAAGAAATATTGGTCACGTCACAAATCTGAATGCGGGAGGTGGAAGAGCTGCTAAAATTGCATACACAACACATTGATCATGTCACGATACAATCAGAATGAAGTTGATTTTTACATCCAGGTTAGCAGAGCTGATGGATAACCAGGAATTTTACAGAGAAAACTTGGAGGAGTTAATAGCAGCATTGGGCATCACCATGGAGACCAGAACTTGCAAGCTGCTCCACAAACCCATGGTGTGACAACCTGAACAAATCATTGCAGTGAATTGAATGGCAGGGAAGGTGAATCGCATGGCAAAAGGCAGTTTATTTGCTAACAACTGTGGTACTCGCAGGGTTAGACCATGCTGCACTCTTGATATACTGTTCGCCGCACTAACAATCATCAGACTCTGACTGCACTCACTTGAATATGTCACCAGCCTAATATCTAAGAACAAAAAATTTATAATCAACCTCCTGGGTTCCACATATGCGAGATTGACATAAACACCCACAATGCGAAGATGCAATGGAGTGAGAAGGTCAGAAGGGAGCAACAAAACCCATGGGGGGAGGTGTACCTCCCATTATTCATTCTATGGTATGACTGGAATACATACCTGTATAGTGACTTCAAGGAAAGGGTGACATTGCCCCAAACAGACAGTGGCACAATGGGAAGCTGCAGTGAGTGAATTCAGTGAGTAAACCCCACATCTCCGATAAGTTACTTCTTTCTCAAGTAGTACATCCCATCGAGCCACTGGTTACGGCACATCATGAAGAAATGCCGTGATCTCGACCATTGAAACTTGCTACCAGTGGTTCAACCTAGAGGATGCTGACTGTTGAAAACTTTGGGGTCTTGCCATATTTCACCAGGTCATCTTTGATGAGGCCCACAGGTTGAGAATGTGTAGGACTCCAATCAGAACAATTAGGAAGGCTAATGGCACAATGGTCAAAATGGACTCCTGTGATTACAATATGCATATGGCATCCTATATACTTAGTATGAAGCTGCAATACAAATGGATGTCAACAGCATCCCCATTGGTAAATGGCATTAAAGACATGGCCTGGATATTGAGTTTTCTGGAGTTTATCCAGGTTGAAGCTACAGCTGCCACCTGCTAGGTTTGACTATACTGTCAACTTCAATGACCATTAGGTCATGAACAGAAGTAAAGTGTCAAGTACTGAACCTGGTGCTGGGTTCACGCCAGTTGCAGATCTATAAATAAATGGCACCGAATTCGGATTACTTGTTCACTGCACAATAATGACTTCGGAAGCTTATATGTTACTTCTTAATGGTACACTGAGGCCATTAACAAGGGCCACAGAAACATGGAATGTAGCAATCAGATGGCACCACTATGAGGAAACTATTGTCAAGTGAACTTTTATAGTTGCATGCACACTAATGCTAAAGTGAATGATGGTGAGCCACATCCTGTTCAAGAACCCGAAACCCATCATCAACATTCCTCCTACACATATAACCGCTGAACTTGTTACATTCTAGAAGTCCTCTGGACCTGGAGAATTGTACATTAATTTGGTAGATGGTAGGTATAATGGGCACAGAGAGAAAATCACAGGGGTTGCCTCTGCACAGGCTAAAAAGATGGGCAAGAAGGAGCCATTTGGCCCTCTTTGGCAGTTTATTCGCCATGTATCTATAGCACATATTCTTGGCCTGGGCATGATGGATCCAGAACTATCTGCATGGAAATGATTATGGAGATTACCTTGCAGGATTGCTCACATGGGCAGACTGTACCTGATCATTCTGAGGATGGTAATTTCTTTGTTTCCAAACACTTTCCAATGTAAGACAAACCAAATACCCCCACCTGACAAGGTCCAGGGTATAACATATGATCAGATCAAGGCTGTGTTGCAGTTTATGGCTCAATAGTTGAATTGGCTCAAACAATATCTGGGGAACACCTTGACCCAGAAAGGAAATAGAGAAGAAGGCACACTGTAGGTTGATTTGCCACTAACCCAGTGGCTCGTTGAACAGGTTAGCACTTGTATCACCATACCAGTTTCTGCCACTCACATCAGCTCTGATATTTCAATCTGTTGTATAACTCTGACATCCACTCCTCATATGACATCAATACTAACCTGTGTGCAGTACTGCCAGTACCTTCTAGGCAACAATCGTTTTGCTATCCGTAGCTCAATGAGTGCCAATGTGCGTGCCTCTTTGAGCAAGTCATTTATCAACCACAGGCTGCAGAGGGTCCTTCTCTGATTGGATGTGACAAACAATGACAGCGTAAACCTACTACATAATTGCGAAAATTCTGTCGCGGTAGAACAGGGTATAGATAACTCCTTGGAACATAAGACATGGTTGTGTATCTGGTGGATTGGTCAGCAGCAAACACAATGCACAACAAGATTGGTTAACCTCGCCACAATTAATCGGCTGATTGAAAACACCCAGTGGATGAAGCAATCTGCAACATGATGTGCACTTTGTGTTCTCCAGAATGCGGCTAGTGAGTACATTGATCTTGATGCTGATCAAGTAGATCATACCTTGACAGGAAAGATGTTCTCCCAGGCCCTCTGGTCTGCTGTAATTGGGGAATATAACAAATGTAATGGATGTTATCTATTTTGCAATCTATCTCTACCTTCCACATTTGTGTGTGGACTTTTGTTTATTCTGGGATTATTCTTAGGTTTCTGGGTTCGATTGAGTCTCCAGGTTAGCTCTCTTGGGATCAGGGGTTGGATTTCCCAGTGTGCTCTGCTGGGTTTTGGGTGGGTTTTGGGTTAACTCAGAGCGTTGTTATTTTGGAACGTTTCAGGTTGTATTGCTGACTAGTACCGAAGAATGGAGTAATTTAGTCTGTGACTTTGACTCCAACAGCAGCCACTCTGACAGAGGCTCTCTGACAGCAGCCACTCTGACCAAAGCCCATTGACAGAAGCTCTCTCACAGCAGCCACTCAGGCAGCAGCCACTCTGACAGCAGCCTTTTGACAACAACTCTGACAATGACCAGACAACTGCTCTGACAGCGACTCTCCAAAGTGTTTCCCATGACCATCCTTGGTGATAGAAAAGTCATCAGCATATACTAATGCTAGATCTTGACTAGGAAGCTCTCTTCAAACATATCGCCCCAGAAGTACTCAACAGTCAAGATGACAATAAATGATGATGTTGGTACTTGCTAAACCCGGAATGAAAGGACCCTGCGAGGTTGAACTAAACCAAACTCTATGAATACGGATCAACCTTAACACTAACAACAGAAGACCTAAAGATGCGAGCAATATCAATATGCATTGCTGTAGCACAATTGTTCTATCCAATCAGATATCCATGCCACTGGACTATACGCTCAAGTGTGTCGTTAGTGTGTATTGGCTTCGACAATCTGAGAGGGACTCACAATGCCTAGCAGGGATGCTTTAACACTTCCGAATATGGATCAGAATTGGCACTCAGTTGATGGGCTTGGTTGAAGAGCCAATAGGTGGATTACGTTGAGCGGATTGGAAGTAAGGATATCACTATGCCAAGGAGTATGATGTAACTTGCCTCTTTTGTAGTTGGTGCCATTAGTCGTTGATCAACCTTATGTGGATGAAACATGTCTCGTTACATGATACAAAAGACAGATATTTGCATATGCCGACGCACACTTGGCTACTCGAGCACATGCCACCTTACAACAGGTTATGAGCCCTTGGGTGTAAAAGGGAAACGACGATAAACACTTCCACTTTCGTTTGTCAAGTGGAAGTGATTGTCACGGAAAAGCATCTCCACAAGTTAAGCGAGTACCCCGCATTCCGCCGTGTTTCTGACGGCGGCTGCTGGATGTCTCCCGTAGGGTCCAAGAGACGACTAAAATTGACAATTGCGATACAAGATTACGATTGTGCGAGATGAGTTCGATGACAATCACAATCAACAGGTTCGATGGCACGAACTGTGCACAACGGGCAACCGAGATGGCCCTACTTCTCGAGCAGAAGCAAGTGTATGGTATCATCAATGGATACGATGAGTAGCCGGAAGAGGCAGCAGCAAACGCGACCGCTACAGAGAACGCCGCTTTGAAAGACTGCATCAATCGCCATGGTGTTGCCAGATTGACTATCCTGCTGGGCATGGAAGCGAGGATACAAGCGGAATACACAGTCGTTGACAGTGCCAAGACGCTTTGGGAAATGCTAGCATCAGCCTACAAGTCAATGCTGAAGCTCGACATCTTCGAGATTAGGGAAGACTTTTGGAGCATCAAACTACAGGACTGCGGAGATGTCGACAAGTATGCATCGCGGATCAATCGGAAAATCAAGGAATACAATCTCTGCACAGGACAGAGAGTGACATTGACCGCTGGCACTGATGCTGCCGACGCCGAGACCGACGTGAATTCAAAGACAATCGCCAAGATGCATGAGCAAGAGCACCTCTTCTACCTCCTTTGCGGGATCCCAACGAATGATGAGTGGAAAATCTTCCTGGAGCTCATGATGGACAAAAACGGTAGAATGACCACCACGCCTGAGGAGATTGTCACCAAGCTCGTTGAAAAGCAAGCTGCAATCAGGAGAGAGAATGGGCTCGCTCCAGAAGCTCTGCTTTTGCAAAGAAGGGTGCCAATGGTGGTGGTAATGGCTGTAAAGCCGGTAAAGGCGGCAGAAGTCCAAAGAGGGATAAGAGATATAATAAGGGAGACAACGATAGGAAAGAGAAGGATCTGTGGAAGAGCTTCCATTGCCAGCAGCTAACGCATATCACCGAGACCAGCTTGTGCAGGCAACGCGGCGATCCTCCGAAGTCTGCCGAAAATGCAGCGAAAGCATCGACTGAACCCTCTTCGACTGTCACCACTTTGATCGAGACCTATTGGACGGTGGCTAAGTCAAATGCTTCATCCAGTGATTGGTTCATCGATTGTCGATGCACGACTCATACCTCCGGCCGTCGGGCAATGTTCATCACCTACACCGAATATCCTCCATATTTGTAGAAGGTGAAGGGGTACAATGAGGTTATATTGTTTGCATCCAGATATGGAAGTGATAGGTTGATTTGCAAGCCGCCAGATGGAATGACGGATACGATCATACTTCAAGAAGTGGTGCTTTTGCCGGGATCATTCAATCTTATCTCACCGTTTCAGATCGTGGACAAGGAAGTCAAAGTCGAACCGTTGAATCACTACAGTCTCAACCTCTACAATCGCCATGGCAAGTTGATTGCCACTGCACCTCAGGTCGACAGGCGATTTGTGCTGGATCGACCTCCGCAATTGACCGAATACACCGATATCGATGACAGCTGCATGCTGGTACTTAGGACGACTGGGCATGTATCTCGCAATATTGCAGAGAAGCGGATGTTATGGTGCAATCGCTTGGCACACATTGGTCACAAGGCCTTGGGGATCTTGCCGACGATCACTGATGCTCCAAGAATCACCGGGAAGTGCGATTGCGTGAGTTGCATCAAGAGCAAGTTAGTTCAGAAGCCCTTTACTCCCACGACCTCCCACGTCTCTGAGCCACTGCAGCCAGTCCACTGAGACATATGCAATCCACTGGAAACAGTCATCGGAGGCGGTCGATATATGCTGTTCTTCATCGACGACGCCACGAGGCATACGGATGAGTACATATTGATGTACAAGGTGGAAGTCCTTGAGAAATTGAACGAATGGAAGGCTCTTAGAGAAAAGAAGTCGGGCAAGCAAGTGAAGCGATTTCGTAATGATGGAGGCGGTGAGTTTACCTCTAAGCAATTCGCAGAATACCTAAAATCAGAAGGGTTCTTGATAGGAACGACTATGCCCTACACTCCTCAGTCAAATGCGGCTGTCGAACGGGCGAACCACACGATCATGGAGCGTGTATGATGCATGCTGGACTATGCCGGATTTGGAAGAAGTACTGGGCATTAGCAGTCTCATTGGCAGTCAAAATCAAGAACCGCCCTCCGACGCGATCAGTAGTCGGCGAGAGTCCGTATGTGGCCTGGCATGGATCCAGAATGTAGCCATCTTTGAAGCATCTGTGTGTGTTCGGATGCTTGGCTTTCGTGCGCATTCCGAAACAGAATCAACCGAAGCTTGATTATAGAGCCTCTCCCGGCATATTCGTTGGGTACAGAATATTGATTAAGCAGTACTTCGCATATGATCCATGGGCCAGGATGCTTCACCGCCCCCCAGATGTGATATTCAGAGAAGGGAACTGGTACAGAGCCCCAAATGCTGCAGACAAAGCCATCTTGAACAAGCATTTTATAGAGATGTCATCATGGAACCCACACCCACCAAGAAGCAATCCAAAACGTCACAGTCAATCGAGAAGCCGCCAACTGGAGATGGAACTTCCGAACGTTGAACGGAGGAGCCATTGGACAACGATTCACCTCCAGATCCCCCAAAGACAAAGAAGAAGTCATGAGAATTGGCTGGCCTTGTGACGTCAGTTGGAGAAGAATGGAAGCCGCCGGCCGAATGTGGTTGCCGAAACCACGCTGACAAGTTGGCCGAGTCTGCAACATTGGCTCTCAATGATGAGAAATCCGAGGAGACAATTCCCATCTACGTTGCAGCTGCGATCTCCGACGAGTACCCAGATGGGATCGATCCAAAGTCTTACAAAACAGCAACCGAGTCTCCGCTCGCCGAGAAATGGGATACAGCGATGGAAGATGAGTTAGATGCAATCGGTCTGCATCATGTCTTTGGAGATTTTGTGGAGCTTCCGGAAGGGAGAAATGCTGTGCCAAGTCACAGGGTATAAACGATCAAGCGCGAAGGAGCAGTCAATGTGCAACAGTTCAAGGCCAGGATAGTCTGTCGAGCAAATTACCAAATCAAAGGCATCGATTACCAGGCTACATATGCACCGACTGCTCGCTGTGGCCTCGTTGGGTTGGCACTCGCGATCGCCGCCAAGTACGATATTGAGATCCATCAAATGGACGTATGCACGGCGTTCTTGGGAGTTGCCTTGGAAGATGAGATATATATGCACCCCGTGCAGGAATATTTTCTTTTGCTCCAGAATGGGAGCCGATACAACGATCCAAGATGAAAGACTTCGCGGAAGATGGTACTCCGCTTCAGAAATTCTCATTATGGCCTGACGCAGTATTCGCACATTTGGTATAGCACTTTTAAGGACTTCGTGATCTCGATTGGGTTGGTGGCACCACGCATCAACGGAGGACTGTTCATGCTCCATGTCAAGGAGTATCATGGCACAGTTGTTGCCACAGTCATTCCATACATCGATGATCTCCTTACCATTGCTAACACGCGCTCGATTGGGCAGATCAAGGCTCAAATGAAGAGGAGGTTCCGGATATATGATCTTGGGAGTGTCACCTTCAATCTCGGCATGAACATCGAAAGCAATTCGGAGCATGACAAGATTGACATCCATCAGCACAGCTACATTCGGACGATCTTGGCGAAGTTCAGAATGGACGAGTCCAGGCCAGTTGCCACACCAATGGCAATGAAGCTTCACAAGAGGAAGCTTGGCAATGGAGCCTGCGATCCGACCATATACCAATCGATGTTCGGAAACCTTATGTATGCGATGACTGCCACTCAGCCCGTTATTGCATATGCCATCCGCGTTCTCAGCCAGTACATCCAACACCTGAGCAATGAGCATATGGTAGCTTTCAAGCGCGTGTTTCGGTACCTCAACGGCACAAAGGACTGGCATCAGCATTTTGGAGGAGCACTGTGAGGAGAAGGAGAAGGCACACTTCAATGTTATGTCAATTCGGACAATGCTGGCTGCCCGGATGACTATAAACTGACTACTGGACTGGACATCACCCTTGGAGGAGCGGTCAACGGGCGATCGAGAAAACACACGTCGACTGCCCAATCCATAACCGATGCCGAATACTATGCCTTTTGTAGTAGGCTGCATGAGACTCACAGAAATCGCGCATCTCTTGAAGAAGCTCTGAATCCCGACTATCCCTCACATGTTCTCCGCTTCACCCTAACTGATTGTGAGAATCAAGAACAGAATCTCCCGCAGAACTGCACTTGCACACATTGCGACAAAATACCATCTTCCTGCAGCCATGGCTACAGATGAAGAGATCGACTTGAGTTATGTACCAACTGCTGAGATGCTTGCCGACTGCTTCACAAAGCCGCTGCCGAAGCCCGCCTTCTTGAAGCAGTGTGCTACAATGGGAATGATTGGAAGCGGTAATGTAATCGGAAATGCTCTCGCGAATCTCCGCTGAAATGGTCACTGAAATTGTATTGGAATTGGAATTGGAAATGGCATCGGGAATGCCGTTGGAAAGTAAATCGATTGGGCACATTTGTTTCGAGGATATCCACAATGTCTGATTGGCTCCTCTTCTCCTTTGTTTACTGTTTTTGTTTGAAATGGACGTGATAGCCATCCCAGAGGAGTGTTCAGCTGATTGGAAGTACAGATATCACTATGCCAATGACTATGATGTAACTTGCCTCTTTTCTAGTTAGTGCCATCAATCTTTGATTGACCTTTTGTCGATCTGATATGTCTCGTTACATGATACAATAGACACACCGTCGCATACCCCTGCGCACAATCAACTACTCGATCACACGCCACTGTACAAAAGATTACCTGCCTCACTCAGCCTCCTGTTAACCAATATATTATCATCGGAACAATACTGCTTGAGGGTTTAAAATGAGTGCCCAGTTGTCACGGGCATTGTAAGGTAGTTGGGTAGAGACCATTGCGGGTAGTGAAAGCAAATTCATGCCATATGAGACTACAAATTCTCGTACATGTGATGGTGCTAGCATAGTACTCCATGAGCTATATATATACTACATGCTCCCAAAATATGGTTATCAAGATCAGCTAAAGTAACACCCAATCACCGGGCCACACAAGTAACTTTACTATGGGTCCATGATATTGATCCATCTACCCAATCCCCAGACCACACTGTGAACTACTACAATGGGTCCATGAGCATGATTCATCCATGTTAATCACATACATAGCCAAGTGGTGAGTAAAATATGTAAATCGAGCACAACTCTGCTCTGACAATGTTGCTGTGACAGGTTCCACTGACAAGGTTGCTCTGAAAGGTCACTCCGATATGGTTGCTCGGAGAAGGTCGCTCTGACCGGTCGCTCTGACAGGTTGCTCTGACAGATCACATGCACTGGTCACTCTGACAGGTTGTTCTGAAAAGCACAACCTACTTTGACAAGCACAAGTGCCAATGTCATATGGCCGATACTACCTACTTACTCTTCTTTCAATCCGGGTACGCTAGTGGTCACTAACAATGGCAGCCGTACCACACAGATCTTATATTACTGTACGTATGTGCACTTGGAGTATACCACCTCCTCTGCTGCTGTGGTTTGCGAAATGTCACGATATTCTAACTCTATACTCTCTCTGAAAGACTCACCGTCATTTACTGAAATACTTAGCATTTCATTGGCCAAATTCTGTCTGTAATGCAATGGTCATACAATCTCAGCTACAGGGATAAAGCAGTTCAGATGGTCGGCTAGGGATCAGAGTGGCCCCCAGTGTCCAACCAAACCTTTCTCAGCAGCCTGTGTAGGGGGCGAAAACACCCATATCCAGTGTAACCATCACAAACTACGACTCATCTGGATATGCGTGGTCCAACACTCAACTGGGCAAGTTACCACATGAATGTCGTTAGATACCTTCTCCCGTAATTTGGAGCGCTGCACCACAAATCCCATCAACCTCCAACCATGTTCAGCTTTATGATTCTATATTACTTGCAATATTCGAAGTATAAGGCCTTCATTTTGTTCACCCCTAGGTCAAGTCAGGGGCAGTTGCCCAAGGAGCACCGGTGGAGAGATTTGGCTGGACTTGCAAGAGCACACCATTCGCAACTCTTTCTATACCTTTGACTTGCATCTCAGTGACAACCATCCTGTGCCACATTGCGATTTACTAGTGTAGTGCTATCCACAGAGCGAGATCCCAGAGTGGTTGCATTAAAAGGGTCTCATCATGTGGCCCAACACAGGGTCTTGAGGACAACAATATGATGAGGAAGATTGGCAGATTGCTGAAACTTAACACAGTCGTATAATATCAATTCTAACTTGTGGAACTTATATCCAACTCTGAACCTGTCACACTCCAGTATAACTTTGACTCTGACATGGGGAAATCTGATGTATATGGTATAACCTTGACTCTGACAATAACTTTAACTTTGACAAAGATCTTAACTCTGACAACCACCCTACTCTGATATAGAAACGAACCCAATCCATAATGCAGCATCACATGAACTTTGACGTGGGAGACCCAACATATATGGTGTAACTTCAACTCTGACAATTGCCTTAACTCTGACAATTCCCTTAAGTCTGACAACCACCCTACTGTAATACAGGAAACAACCTCACCTATACTACAGTATTTCTTCAAATTTGACTTTGGAGACCCAACTTATACAGTATAACTTGGACTCTGACAATTACCTTACCTCTGACAACCACTATACTCTGATACTGGAAGCAATACCACCTATAATACAGCATTACTTCAAATTTGACTTGGGTGACCCAACATATAGGGTATTACTTTGACTCTGTCAATTACATCACCTCTGACAACCACTCTACTCTGATACAGGAAGCAACCCCACCAATAATATGGCAATACTTCAAATTTGACTGGGGAGATCAAACATAAATGGTATAATGACAACTCTCATCAGCAACAACTCTTAGTTCCGTCAGAAACACCCGGGTGTTCAGGACGGCTCTGACGGCTCTGACGGAACCTCATACCCTCTGACGGAGAATTACACGCTACCTGTCGCCCAGGCGACGGGTCGCGTTGCATTGCATCAGCAAAATGTATTTTAGTCACTGGAAGCCTCCAGGAGTGTCTGAGAGGATGTGGAGTGTAAACTTAGATGCGTCAATTTCAGGAGTGTCAGACC
>Ga0307515_10017309_pt1 | contig 13138 bp, 3 predicted proteins | sample 17_EM_MG_FD_194513 | JGI IMG/M metagenome (GOLD analysis project Ga0307515, IMG submission 194513) | Populus trichocarpa ectomycorrhiza microbial communities from riparian zone in the Pacific Northwest, United States - 17_EM | ecosystem: Host-associated > Plants > Roots > Unclassified | place...
CTGGAGATAATAGGCTAGCTTGCTAATTTGTTCCTTAACTTAAAAGGGACCTAGGTATCTTATATTAAGCTTCTTTAATAGTTAACGGGTCTTAATATTTGTTAAACGTAATAGAACCTTATCGCCTACTCCAAAATGCTTGTCCTAGTGCTTATAGTTATACTAAAGTCTCTGCTGCTCTTAGGTATCTTATAGGCTCTGCTTTATATACTTCTATTACTTTTCCTATTCCTAAAGGTATCCTTATACTCTCTGGTAAATATCCTTAGACTTCCTAATAAAATCCTATAACTAATTATACGGCCTTAGCCAGTAATTGTTAGGTATACTATTAAACCCAGATAGTTAAACGCCATAGGTAATTTAGATTAGTGTATACTTATATAATGCGTATTCCTTTAAATTATAAGCGTACTCTATGTACGGAAGTAGCTTATATTAATTGTCTTGCTAGTAGTTTAAATATATTTATAGGTAAGACTCCAGTTCCTAGTTCTGGCGTTTTATTTACCTATCCGTTTATAAATAGAAAGCTATACTATAATAGTGGTCTATCTTTAAATAGAAGTATAGGTCCGACCAGTACTGGCTTATAAAGATACTACCCCTATTAGTAATAATAGAGTGCGGCTAATCTACTTTAAGAAAGTATTTCTCCTTAATTAGGTTAGCTAGCGTTTATATATTAATCGTCTTATTAACAGGAAGGTATTAGATATACTTTAAAAACCTATTAATAAGTATAAGGACCAAATCGTATGTTTATCTTTGGCTATCTTTAGATAGCGGGAGATCTGTAATAAAGTCTATAGCGTAAAGTCGCTATAGCTTACTAGCGGGGGGAACTAATTTAAGTAGACCCCATGGCTTGTGCCTGTGGATCTTATATACTTAACACTTTTTATAATAGCTAATATACTCCTTTACTTCCTAATTAAGCCTTAGCTAATAGTATTTGCGCTAAAGTAATTCCATTATCTTTACTTAACTATAGTAGCCGCCTAAAGGATCATCATAATTCTTTATAAGAATCTTCTATTGTAGATTTACTTCTTATAGTATCTAAACCTTACTACCTCTATATAGTAGGCCTATCGGGTCTAGTTTCTAATAGTAGCGCCTAGTAGCTTCCTTTCCGTTACGTTTCCGGTCTACTTCTATATTAAGAATAGTATAGGAAGTGTCCCTCCGTTACACCTTACGGATGAGATCTGTTAACCTTTTGGATAGTTCGTAAGTAAAAGCTATTTTGTCCTATACTGCTTTAAGTATAAGACTAGATAGTACTATAGATCTTATAACTCTTTAATACGCGTATATTAGGAAGGCCGCTATAAGGTTAAAGTCTTTTAGTTATTACAGGGCTCCGAGTTCTAATTACTCTATAGCTTCGCTATTAGTTTAAGGGGATAGCTTAGTAATTAGGGATAGTATATTACTAGGTTCTAAGAATATATTAGGGACGTCCTATCTAGGTATATTTGGACCCTTATTAGTAACGGACCGGGTACCAGCTGGAACGTTAGTAGAAACCAATAGGGCTTATACCACCTAAGACTTGGTGTATAGAGCTATGGGTATTTAAGCATTTTATACCCGGAGCTTATTCTATAATATAGGGAGTAAGATATCTATTATCTATTTTCCTTCTCTCGTTTTAAAGCCTTTAGTATAGTCTAGCCGTTATAACGGTCTATTGGTAAGGTTATTTTCCCCTAGCTTATATTTAATCTTAAAATTAAATCGCGTAAGCTCCTTTGCCTATCTGGCTTATTAAGGTATAAGCTCCTTTATAGTTATAAAGTAGCGTAGATTATAGTAATCTAAGAGTATACGAGTGGTATAGCTTGCGTGCTTAAGGTAGTATCGCCACTATTTAAAGCAGTCGACTATAGCCAGCAGTTCCTTATCGTGGGTATAATACCTAACTTTAGGTCCCTAGAATTTTCTGCTATAAAATACTACTGGTCTCTAATAGAGCTAGGTAACGTCTAGATGCCTATTAGGTTGTAGTAGAATACTAGTAAGGGCAAAATTTAATATATTAGTAATTATTATTAATAGCTAATCTGGGTTAAAATGCCGTAGTAATAAAGCTTCTATAAACTTTATGTAAAGTTTTTAGAATACCTCCTAAACCTTTTTAGGCCATGACTATAGCTTATACTATTTAGTTAGTCCCTTTTTAGTTTTCTTCCTTACCGCCTTTAAGCTTTTTACTCCTTAGGTCGGGTCTTAGGAAGCTTCTATAATATAATTAAATAGGTATTAGGCGACGTCTAAGTAGTTATAGATAAAGCGCCTATAGAAATTAGCAAAGCCTAGGAACACTTAAATATCCTAGTAACTCTTTAGCTCCGGCCACTCCTGGATTGTCTATACCCGTATTAGGTCTATAACTATACCTATAGGCGTTATAATATAACCTAGGAACTCGACCTGCTTAGTATTAAAGATATACTTTAACGTCTTAGCGTAAAGGCCCTAATTATCCAAACGTTCTAGCACTTCGCGGATGTATTACTTGTATTAATCCTCGTCTTCTAAGTAGATTAAGATGTTATCTAAATAAATAACGTATATGCGGTCGACTAGTCCCCCTAAGGCTCTATAAATATATAATTAGAATGTTGTAGGCGCGTTAGCTAGCCTAAAAGGCATTACTAGATACTTAAAGTGGCCGTATTAGGTCTTAAAAGTGGTCTTTTACTTATCCCCTTCTTTAATACGGAGCCTATAGTAGGCGTCTTATAGATCTAGCTTTATAAAGATCTTCGCCCTAAATAGTTAATCTAGCATTTCACTAACTAGTGGTAGTGGGTAATGGTTCTTAATTGTAATCTTATTAAGACCGCGATAGTCTATATATAGCCTTATAGTTTTATCTAGTTTTAGAATAAAGAGGATTAGTACGCCTACCGGAAACTTACTAGGCTAAATCTACCCCTTTTCTAGTAACCCATTAAGGTACTCCTATAGGATCTTAAGCTCTTTACGCGAGAGGTTATAGATAAAAAGGTTTAGCGGTTGTTTACCTTCTTCTAGATTAATTATATAATTATACTCCGAGTTCTATAGTAGGACTTTAGCTCTCCTACCCAAAAATACCCTTAGTAAGTCCCTTAGGCCTACTAGAATATTTAATAAATTAGGGTCGCGTTTATCCTTTACGTTATTATTAGGTAGGTCCTAAAGCTCCCTTAAAATATTCACGGGCAGCGTTATACGCTATAGTGGTTACTTATACATAGTTGCCACTGTATATTATACCATTTTATATAGTAGCCAGCAAGGGGTAAGGAAATCCTTAACGCAGCGCTTAAGATGCCGTAGTATACTCTCTATATATTACTTAAGCCAGAGTAACCTATGACGGTTAAAGTATCTTATAAGATCCTTAAGATCGCCGCCTCCCTATAATATCTCTGTAACCTATCTAGTAGTTCCTTATAGGGTCTCTGTTATAAAGGGGTTATTACCTATACTAGGCTCTATACCCATCTTACTATTAAACAGGGGTTAAATCTGATACTCCTTTAGGTATAGAGCGTATACTATTTTACCTAGGGCTACATTCTCTAAGATATCCTTTAAGCTTATTAGTAATATGCGCCCTTCTAACTCTTTATTATTCTACTATTTAAAGGCTTTAGTCTTAAAGCATATTTTAGAATCTACTTCTATAAGCTAAGGGTATTTAAGAATAAGGTTATAACCTATAAAGTTAGCCGCCCAGAAGGGTTACGGGCTAACTACCTTAGTGCGGTTATATATGTCGGCCACTAACACTATAAGCTTATAGGTACTGTGTAGCTTAATCTAATACTTATCTAAAAAGCCTATAATAGGTTTCTGCCACCTTTGCAATAGGATAAGTTTATACTCTTTTACCAAATTATATTATATAAGATTAATTTCGGCGCTACTATTATATAGTACTTAGAACTATTATACCTTACCTATAGGAAGTGTTATTTTTAGCTTAATAGTAATACGGAGAGTCTCTCCTTTTATATCTTACCCTAGTTATAGCTAGGAGAGGTCCGCGACTAGGGCTTTTCTTTTTTTAGATCGTTAGTGCGGTTATTACCCTGCTTATTTTTTTTAATAAGATTTACCTCCAAAGTTTTCTCTTAACTTCTTAGAGTGTTCCCATAAAGGTGCCGGACGGGTATTAAGTTGGCCCTAGAAGTCTTTCCTGTTATTTAAGGTTCCTAACTTTAACCCTTTTAAAATTCTCTTTAAGAACGGCTTCTTTAAAGGTTAGGTCTGCCCTACGTTACTACTAAAATGCCCACGCTTTTAGTGACCCCCCGGCTTCCTACTAGAAGAGGTTTAGTTCCTTACTACATCTTTAGTGTTTAGAACTGCTTATTCGAAATCCGTATATATAATGATCCGCAATAGGGCTCCTACGCGCTTTATTTCGTTATAAATTGCTAGCTTAATTCTAGCCTAAATAAACATAATCTTTTCCTTTTTATAAATGCTACCGTCCTTATTTTTAAAGGGCTCTAGATCCATCTGTTAAGTATAAGTTTCCATAAAGTTTATAAACTGGCGAAAGTTATAGCAGTTAAGCTGTGTCCCATTCTAGAATAGCTCTATATTATTATATTATACAATATACAGATCTTAAGTCCATTTCTTTAGAAAGGGTTGCAGCTATAGCTATATAGTAATTTGCTCTTTATTAAGCTAATTAAGTGCGATCTAGTTTAGCGATTAATCTTTAATTTTACTAATAATCTAGTGTATACGCTCTTTGGTACCATCTTATATTATTAGCATCTTAAAGAAGTTATTTACCTCACAAACCTAATCGTCTAACTGCTGGGCGTTAGGTCTATAGCGGAGTTCTAAACTACTAAAGGCCTTAGCCAGTCGGTCTATATCCTTTTTCCGTTTATAGTGTAGATAACTCTTTAAGTCTTCTACACCTTAGGTAGGTACTAGGTAGCTCCTAAGAAGCCCTTAGCCTTAGCTAGGTTATAAAAGATTTTATCTAGCCTAAATTAAGCTCTATTAGATCTAGACCTGCCCCTAGAGGTTTCTAATATATTTATTAGTGGCTCCTTCCCATATAGCTTTTAAAAGCCTTACGGTAGCTTCCTAATATCTATTTTAAAGAATATTAGTTTGGGGCTCTTAACTTTCTAACCTTAGCCTTAAGAAAGCTCCGGCTATAGAGGTAGTATTAGTACTAGTGGCTAGTATAGATTTCCCTATAAGACTTAAGTCTTAAGTTAATAGTTAGTTTAGATTATCTAAAGGGGTAGGCCCGCTTAGCTTGTAAGTAGTCTATATACTACTACTATGCCAATTATAGGCCTGTAGTCTTCCGGGAGGGTTCCGGTTAGTTCCTTAGTTAAACGCGTTAATATATTCCTCTAGCATTTCTAGCTTAAGGGAAGATCTTAAAGTTACCTCTAGCGCTTAATCTTCCGATTGGCTTAGGTAGGGCTAGAGGGGTTCTAGCTACTTTCTAGCAGTATTATAACCGTCGTAGAGGGTATTTATATTTTCCTTAGTATTGCTAGTAACTATAGGTATGCGAGAGTTTTCGAGCTCCTAGAGCATCTAGGTATTAGGGCTTATTCGGCCGTCTTACCTAGAGGGTTATATTATCGCAATCTCTTGCTATTAGAGGGACCTTTCTGCCTTTGCGCGACGGCTTTCCATAAGGTATTTATGGAGTTTCCGTTTAGGTCGTCGCGAGATTTTTAAGGGAGAATAGTGGTTATAAACAAAAGATATAAACAAATAATCTAGTCCTTAAAGCCGACTACCCTTCTAAAAAGAGTAGGAAGGATTTAAATATAAGGGGATCTTATAGACAGGGGGCTATAAGGACACGATTGAAATAGGATAGATTAGTAAGAAAAACAAATCCTTAAGGAGGTAAGGCCTCTAGGATTGTGAAGACTATATACTACGGGCATGTGCCTCTAGTACGTGACTGGCGACTATCCGAGGGGCGTCTGGGGGTTATTCTAAGGGCAACCCGAGGTGACCGCAATAATATCCCTTATATCTACCGTAGTATTTCCTATAAGGCTTTATTACAAGGGCGGCTAGTATACTCTACCTTTCCCTTTTATTTTCTGTCCTAACTCTACTTAGGAGAGAAATAAAATATAAACGTTATGCTCCTAGTTCTCGTATACTATTAAATTGACTTACCTTTAAGCCTTACCTTTTAATTATATACCCCTTACGATCTTTATAGGAATACTAGATATTATATATATTACCTTAACTAAGCTTAAATATGTTGCTAATATAACCTATAGGTCCTTAATAAGTACTTATAGAAATATTACTATATACTATTGCCCCGAGGGTAATATACCTAATTATTAACTTACTAAAAACCTTAAATTATCTTAAAATTGTATTAATAATAAAGACACGGCATCTAGTAGTGGGGAGGAGAAATAATTGTAGCTTTCTAACCCTATATAGAAATAGATACCTTATATATATACTTAAACACCTAATAAAGTTAATCCTTATAAAAACAACAATAATATAAAGGGTAATATATAAGAGGACATGGTTTAGGGAGATATATAAAAAATATACCTTAATTACTTTAAGGACTTAAAAGGCTATAGCGAAGCTAAGATAGGCTTACTTAAGCTAATAAAGGACTATAGCGAGGCTAAGATAGACTCGCCTTAACTAGCGGATATAGTTGCGGTTTCTAAACACGTTTTACTAGTAACTTAAGGTATATTTATAGACCCCTATATTTATTTAGCAATACTAATAAGTAAGCAGAGAATAGCTTAGCTAATCTTATAACATTTCTTAGAGTTGCATCTCCCCTATTTAAAGTATTAACGATTTCTAATACTATAATTTCGCGTAGATAACTAAAGTATCTCATCTTATGGTTGCCTTCTTATTATATAAGAAAGGACTTAAAAAGTTTTTAAAGCCCTAGTTATAAATCATTCGTATCTACGTTTGGCCCTATTATAGTAATATACTGGTATCCTACCCAGGTTTTAGCCATAGATATACCACCAAAGAGACTTACATTATACTATGCTAAGAACCCCCGTCTCTTTTGCCATTATACTAAGATATATAAATTACTTAAAGATACTATAATAGAGATATCTAAGAGGAGCAAACCGTATAAGCAAGGAGATTAATTAGGAAAGGCATTAGAGGATTTATTAGAAGAGATATTAAGGAGAAGAGTATATAAGAGAAAGGTGGATCCTACCGTAGATAAAGATCCTAAGAGGTCTAAGGTAGTAATGGCAATAACTATATAACTATAATCAGCCCTATAATTCCAATTATTATATAATTAAAGAAAGTAATTCTAATTTGGTTATATAGTTATATTAATTACGTCTTTTAGGTACGGGCCCCTACGTAATATTATCTACACATAAGTCATTACGTGTAGATAATACACTTGCCCTAGAGCTTTACCTAGAGCTCCCCCTAAAGCTCTACCTCTCTCTCTTTTTATTTCCGCTATTTCTACAGTTAATTATATAGTTATATCTACGTAACATAATCAGTATATGCAATTATAATTAGGTTGGTTATATTCCTATATAATATAATATAATCGTAACTAACTAACTAATTATTGCTATTACTGGTCTAAGGTATAAGAGATTTCTTATATGTTATGATATTCAATTACGCTATTGCGGCTCCCGTTAGGGTCTATGCAGCGGGTCTATATGGGTATATATATATACATATATAAGAGGGGAACCGTACCGCTCGGGCCGGATAAAACCTCTTCTTCTCTTATTATACGGCCTATATAGCCTCTCTTCTAATTAGTAACTGCCAAGCACGAGTAGACGTCTCTTTAAGGCGCTATAGAAAAGCCATCTTAATGCGTACTCCTAGGTCTGTCCGGTAGGGTGTATAGCTAGGGCCTAGGTTCCGTTCCTGGCTGCTCCGGTTATCTAGGTAGGGCGTAGGCCGATGGCCTATAAGGCTAGTAGTGGTGTAAAAGGTTCCGTCGTTTGCATCTACGTTAATGTATATAGCTCTATACCTTGCCAAGTTTTATTAAGTTCTGTTAGGATGTTAACCTCTGCCAAGTTCTATCAGGTTACCAAATTCTGTTAAATTCTGCTAGGTTGCCGAGATTCTGCCAAATTCTGTTAGGTTGTTAAAACTCTGCCAAATTCTATTAGGTTGCTAAAACTCTACCAAATTCTATTAGGTTGCTAAAATTCTGCCAGCTTCTATTAGGTTGCCGAATTCTACTAAATTCTGCTAGGTTGATAAGTTCTGCCGAATTCTACTAAGTTGCTAAAGTTCTGCCAACTTCTACCAGGTTGCCATCTATAAAATTCTGCTATATTCTGCCATCCCTGCAGTATCTATCCTCCGCCTCTTAAAGCACTTCTTAGCCTCCTCTCTTTACCCCAGCCAGCTCTCTAGCAACTGAAAGGTATAGTAAGAGGTTTATCTGCATAAACTAGTCCGCAACTGCCTTAGCAGCCTTTAGCTTAGTTAGGAGCTCTTTATATAAGGATATTCCAGTATAGTAATATATTTCCGCCCGGCTAGCAGCGTGCCTAGGGCAAAACACTACTACGTGCATTGTTGATTATTGGCTATGGCCGCATGGGTAGGCCGGAGTTAGGTGCCCTAGTACTTTTCGGTGGTAAAGGTATCTATTAAGCCCTATATACTTGGTTCTAAGCAGCGTATTAATTATACTCTCTACCTTTATAAGCCTTATATGGCGTTTAAAGATTTCCTTATTCCATAGCTCGGCCTGGGCCGTCGTATAGTAGGTGAGCGTGCTCTAGTACTTTTCCTATTCCCTTTTCCACCGCTCCTTAAACGCCTCTTATACCCTAGCCCTTTTACTTCTCTTATACTGCGCTTTAGATAAGTCCATTAGCCGTATATCTATCCCTAAAATAGCGGCCGCCATCCTCTTAAGCTTATCCCGTCTAGTGGGCCGCATTAATAGCTTTATTCTAGGCCAGAGTTAGTAGGCTATCGTGGCCCGTATGGTGTTGCACTCCCTCTTAATATGCTCTCTTGCCGGTCCTTCTAGCGTCCTTTCCGCGTAGGCTATAGCTAGCTCTTTAAAGTGTATCTAAAGCGGCGGAAACCCCGTCTCGTGCTCCAGTACTATTATTAGCGTTAATTTATACGCCCCTATAATGGTGTGGAGGCATAGGTTCTGTGCTACGCCTAGCTGGCGTAGTTTAGTTTTGCTTATCTCCTTAGGCTTCATCTACTCTGGTGGCGAGTACTAGGTACTATATCCGTATAAGATTGCCGGCCGGACTACAGCGGAGTATATTATTTGCGCCTTCTAAAAGGAGGCGCCCTATATAGAGGCCGTGAGCCGGGTTAGTGCAGCTATTTAGGTAATCGCCTTCGTCTTAACGATGTTAACGTGCGGTCCCCATTTGAGCTTTAAGTTAACCTGTACCCCTAATATACGTAGGTTACTAACTAGGCCTTCCGTAAAGCCCTGTATGTTAGCTGTAGCCTTTATATTAAACTTCTTGTGGCTCCTTATAAAATGGATAAGGTGGTACTTTTTAGGGGCAAACACTACCCCATGCCGGCGTGCCCACGCCATGCATACCTTATGCGCCCTTTCTATAGTTCTGCAGTTTTCCTCCATAGTCTTGCTATACGTCAGTATATTGGAGTCGTCGACAAATCCAAATGCCGTAGTGGTTCCCCCTTACAGCTCTAGTAGGAGTGTGTAGGCAAAAAAGAGGAATAGGATTGGCGATAACGCTAAGCCTTAGGGTATACCAGTGTTCGTTTGTATTGTTTGTGCCATATATCCTCTAATTAAGAGCCTTATTATTCGATCCTTAAGGAAGGACTTTATAAATTATACTATCCAGTGGGGCACGGCTTGGGCCTTTATATTATAGATTATTCTTTCGTGGGAGACTCGGTCGAAGGCCCCGGAGATATTAAGGCTAAGTAATAAGGGTACTAGGTTTGGGTTACTCCTCCACACCGTGTGTACCTATTGGGTTAGTAGCTCCAGTGCTGTCTGCGTTGAGCGCCCCGGCCTTGCTCCCATCTAACTGGCCGGTAGCATACCCGTCTCCTCCGCAATTTTGGACAGTCGGCTGGCTACTATTCTCTCAAGTAGCTTCCCAATGGTGTCAAGCAGCGCGATCGGCCGGTAGGCCTTTGAAGAGATTTCTTATAAAGAAAGATATTTATAATTACATTTTTATCTTTTAGTATCCATCGAGAATTAAGGCGTTAATTAGGATTTCTTTAGCTCGGTATTTTATTTCTATCTAGTTGCTTCTATATTAAGAATATCTCGTTATTATTTACGTATAAAGGAACGAGTTTTTATATATTAGATTAAAGTTAGAGGAACTCGCTTATAGTACAGAGGTCCGTTTAAAAAGTCTTTACTGTTAAGAAATTAACTACCCTAGCTTACTGCCTTCTAAATTTAGATATCCTCCCATTTTAGGATGCGAGTTAACTCTAAATTTTATATTAATAGGGTAGGAATGTTAAAAATAAATATAGGATCTACCCCTTAATATTAGCCTAAGTTTTAACTAAAAACAAGATCTTGTTTTAAGAATTAAATCCAATTCTAAAGACCGTATTTTAATTTTAAAGACTATATCCTAATTCTAGGTTTTAGCTTAAATTATAATCCTAAAAACTAGATCTAGTAAATAGCCCTATAAGCGTAGCTATAAGTCTAAGCCCCCTCGCGTAACCTAACTACCTTACCCTACTATACTAAAATAGACGAATAACCGCTATATATAATGCGCAGAGTCCTCCCTTAACGTAAGGTAGATTAATAGGAGTTATTATACTACCTATATAAGGCGGAGCGCTTATAAAGGGCTTAGCTAGAATACTAATTAAACCACCCTATAACGCACTAATAGCTCCTTTACTATAGATGGGGAGTGAATATATAAGGTTAACTAGCTAAAATAAGTCTACTGCTTAAGTAGTGTCCGGCTCTGTAAAGGGTGGGCGTTAGAAGTAGATTATATAATACTATTCCTACTAGGTAAGGCGTTATTAGGGGGTTATTATTAGCTTCTAGTTCTAGTTTATAACTTTATATAAACGCCTCTAAACCCTATACTGTTAGGGCTATCTAAAAGCTAAGTTGCCTATTTACCTTGTCCTAACCTTAGGCTAGGCTTATTAGCTATTAATTTATTAAGGCAATAGGAAGTTACATTAAGGCGTATAATAGGGCTTAAGTAAAGCTATATAACTAGATGGGCATTGCTATATAAAGCAACGCTTAACCGGCTACCTCTATATTGCCGTCTCGAAATAATTAAAAGAAAGAGGTTAATATTAGTCCTTGCCGTTTAATATAACCCTCCTATAGAGGTATAGCAAAGTAGGGTATAAATAGGGAAGGATTATACTCCTATTATGGCTATATTATAGTGCATTTGTAATACTATACTAGTATCCCTAAGTTAGTAAATTGGCTTAACTTTTAAGGTATAGTTAAAGCGGAGCCTACTATTAGCTCTCCTATTAGCTAAGCGGTAAAGAGGAGTAGGATATAAAAGGCCTTTATATCCTTTAACTAGACCTATATTAAGTATAGTATCCTTTAAAAAAAATCCCTCCTTACTTTCCTATAAAGACACTCTATAACCTTACTAGCACTAGCTACTCTAAAATACTTCCAGTCTTAGCCCTAAGAGTTTAAATAAGCCTTAGTTTTAAATCCTTAAGTTAAGCGAATAGTCCTTATAGTAGGAGTAATGCCTTTTAGCGTCTCCTTAATATTAGTAATAAAAGCGCTATATACCTAAGAGTGGCGTGGCGTAGTATTATAAGCGCGTAAGCGGCCAGCCTAGCCATCCTGTTATAATAATTATAGCATCGTTAACTAGCTAGTTATTTTAGCTATAGTTATAGTCTCTACATCGGGAAAATATTCGCAGGATAAGATTTAAGTAGACTTTGTTGAGCGCGTTTCGCGTAATTGACATGCAATTTGACTAACTTAACACGCAATTAACCAACTTAACACGTAATTGACCACCTTAACACGTAATTAGACTAACTCGACATGTAATTAACTAACTTAACACGCAATTAGACCAACTTGACATGTAATTAACTAACTTAACACGCAATTAGACCAACTCGACATGCAATTAACTAACTTAACACGCAATTGGACTAACTCGACATGCAATTAACCAACTTAACATATTTAAAAGTTAAATAACACGCAGTTAACCTACTTAACAACTTTAAAAGCTAACTGTATATTCCTTAACATGCAATTAAGGTAAAGTTATATGCCAATTACGCAATCTTATACAATCTTATATAGTCTTATTACTTAGAGGCTCTATATAAGGCTCTGCACAAGGCTCTACACGAAGCTCTACACGAAGCTCTACACGAAGCTCTACGTACAGAGGCTCTGCACGAGGCTCTGCGCGAAGCTCTGCGTACGGAGGCTCTGCACGAAGCTCTGCACGAAGCTCTGCACGAAGCTCTGCACGAAGCTCTACGTACAGAGGCTCTACACGAAGCTCTGCACGAGGCTCTGCGCGAAGCTCTGCATACGGAGGCTCTACACGAAGCTCTGCATCGGGTCCCCGCTATATTCCCGATAGCCTCTACACATGTCTCTGCCTATGTAGCCGCCTTATTTTTTACCCTTCCTTCCTTCCTTCCTTCCTTCCTTACATCCTCCCTACCTAGGGAGGCACTAGAACGGCAGCTAGCAGAGGACCGTTGCTAGAACTAGATGACTATCGCTAGAACCAGACGACCGTCGCCAGAGCCAGACGACTGTCGCCAGAGACAGACGACCGTCGCTAGAGCCAGACGACCGTCGCCAGAGCCAGACGACCGTCGCCAGAACCAGACGACCGTTACCAGAACCAGACGACCGTCGCCAGAGCCAGACGGCCGTCGCTAGAGCCAGACGACCATCGCCAGCCAGACGACCGTCACCAGAACCAGACGACCGTTACCAGAACCAGACGACCGTCGCCAGCCAGATGACCGTCGCCAGGGCCAGACGACAACGACTAGCCAGCGAACACTATAAACGATTCGATCGATCGATCGAATCAAGGTAGCACAGACAGGTAGGCACAAACAGGGAGGTGCTGACGGGTAGGCA
>Ga0307515_10017310_pt1 | contig 13137 bp, 5 predicted proteins | sample 17_EM_MG_FD_194513 | JGI IMG/M metagenome (GOLD analysis project Ga0307515, IMG submission 194513) | Populus trichocarpa ectomycorrhiza microbial communities from riparian zone in the Pacific Northwest, United States - 17_EM | ecosystem: Host-associated > Plants > Roots > Unclassified | place...
CCCCCCAAAAAAAAAAAAAAGCTTCTAGCTTGGAGCCAAAAATCCCTTCCTTCCACCAATTGCATTCCATTAATTGGCACTCAAAAACACACACGGGTCTTGTCCACCCTCTTGCTACCAACTGGACTGCATGCCCTAAACTTGCATGCATAGAATTCTTTATAACATCAATGCACATAATTACCATACTTCATAAATTACAAGTGTGGAGACTCTGTGTTCGTTTTGCAGGCTTCGCCTAACAGAACGCAATTAGAAAGGCAATTGTTCTAAGCCTGATCTTGGGTTCCTGTTGCCTCGGTAATCTCAAGGTGACAGGTCTAAATACAAAAGGCAAGGGTCCCAAAACTTTGGCCTTTTGTTATTATGACAAATGATAGTATGGCATATCATAAGTTAGATCAACTTTATTTGAAAACACATGAACCAACCATTTGGATTTGGTACTTCAAATTCAAACATGTCCTGGCTACAGGCGACGCAGCATCCCTCCCGCTTTTCGTGTCAAATGCTCAGCCTTAAACCCTTTAGGTTAAGGATCCATCCGCGATCCTGTCAAGTATCTGTATTGAGTGACTCGTCTCTCTTCATTTGAGTCAAACATTCAGGGGGTGTTTATCACAAATTAAGGAAAGGTTTTGATGTTGACTGGATCTAGCTCCATTAATAAAATCATTAGAGGTTCAATGCATTGAAACAATTGATTGATGCTTAGCTTGACCACTAATTAAGAAATCTACCTTAATTAAAACTGGATATTCTCTTGCAGAGATAATGTCCTTTGATCAGGACAGATTTATAGATTCTTTTCCCAGGGTACTTACTATCTACTTAAATGGGTGGTTCAACTAGACTCAAATCACTAGTCTCCAAATGACAAGCATCCAAATGATGTCAGCTGATAACTCCATCTGTCAATGGCTAATTATGTTGTTATAATTGAAGAAAAACTAAATGATTGTCTGCTCCATGTTGTGCCAAGCTTTTGAGCAAATTACTTACAGTATTATAGATCAAAACAGTTTCCCACAAGCTGGAAAAGGATACATGCACTAAAGTTAACCACCGACTGTATTGAGAAGTAGGGGAGGGGGGGGATCTCCCTTTAGTGACTGATATGTAATTGGGGGAGGCTTTCAAATGATCTGACCATGAAAAGAAGTAAAAGATGAAAGGTTCATGGTGTCTTCACCAGCCTTGCTAACCTAGCCTACAAAGCACAAAAATGGTTTGATTTTGGTCATGCATTTGACCTAGTCAAATGGGCGGTCAAATTCAGACTTTGAACTATGAGCTAGTTGCACGGCAATGTCTTTTGTTATTTCCCATTTGTTTGAATCAAAGATTCTATTCAGCAGTTAATTATATTTAATGGTTGCTCTGTGGCATCTTCTAATAATCTGGGCCTACCTCCCTCCCTTTGTTTCTCAAACATGTTCCTCAAAAACTGTAGTGGGATGTCCTAATAATCATAAAGCCTTGTGACCACTGACCACAACTTACCATCACTGTTGAAAACCTTAAAGGTTAAAACTGTATGCAGAACCTAGGTGGCTCGATTCTTGATTTCAATGTTCAAAAAGATTTGTGCCTCCTTGTGATCTTAGGGAAAAAAAAGATTATCATGCTTCTTCTTCTTCTTCTTCTTTTCGAACGCATTTGAGAAAGGAGATGAATTAAAATTGTGTCCTGTTCTTTACACCGAATTGGATTTAAAATCATGACATTGTCGTTTATTGTCTTATCTATTCCAATATTTTGAAGATGATTGAGCCATGCATCACCACCTTCCACATCCATTTTTTTTATAAAAAAAAAAAGAAAAAGAAAAACACTAGAAGAAGAATAAAGAAGGGAAAACCTTGAATTAGAACACTAATAATCCATCAGACTACAAACCCTCTTGATTATTGAGTCTCCAAAACACTAGAAGTTCCCCGTGAAAGAACCAATAATCTTGGCTTGACCTTTAAGAACTTAATTCACCATGATTTGTCTTTTAAGAGTTTCAAAGCCTTCGACAAGGCTAAGTATTATTGCATCTTCATTATACTCTCTCATAGAAAGCATGAAAATTTAATTTGGAGAAATACTCATTATAGCAAAATATGAACTAGAAAGATATTTTTCTTTAATTTTCATGCATTCCTTTTCTTATTTCTTTTCCTTCTATTCGGAACAAAATAGCTAGAATTTCGTTAGACCAAAAGTAAATGGCATTCAGACATTTAAATTCATGCATACAAATTAATACGAAACCGATGCTTCCCTAGACAAACGATCCATGAAGTATTCTAATTGCATTTTCTTTTGCAAGTCATGCCAAGAAAATTGATCTAACAAATATACAAGCTTGGGCCTTGGGGTATTGTTCTGCATAAAAATGGACACTTTAACATCAGAGCTCCTATCATGCAACTAATTTCGCCTCGTCGCTTTCAGGAACTATAATATCAAGCCTCATCATGGGCTTGTATCGGTCTGGGACTTGTGCACCTGCTTGCATGCACACCTCAACCACAGCTGGAGCCTTGCCATAAAACCTCTTCAGTGCACTCCTCAATGGAGGCCCTCTTGGATCTCTAACATGCCACACGCAATTCGGAGGGAAAACTTCGTCAACAATTGCGTCTTGCCAACCATGCTTTCCATCCCTCCATTGATGCTTGAATGCGCCACAAAATTTAGCATTGTGACCCCAAGGTCCCACGTGAACCTCAGAGCAATACCCACATGCCTTCACCGTGTATTTCTTCATTAACTTCATCACACCTGATCTGACAAAATCATATGCATCCATAGTCTCCTGTGCGATCCTTGGTATATCTTCTGATAAAGGAGGTGGAAATCGTTCATTGGCCCTGTAAGTATCAAAATCCACAGGACTAGATGGATTTCCTAGACGCCAAGGCTTAGGCTCCTCAAGGAATCCACCTCTATCGATCACTTTCTTTCCGATCATTCTGATTGGTTTCATTCTTCTGCGTGAAGGATACTCTGGTATGTCCACACCAGCTTGGATGCAGAGTTCTACAACAGCTGGAATCCTGTCATACTCAAACCGAGTTTCGTGCTTGATTCGCCTACCAAAAGGGTCATAGAGATGGTAAGACTCAATAGGTACTAGTATGTCATCGATTGAACCCCTGACCCATGAATGGAGGCTGTGACGGTCCCTACTGGTTGGACCTAGACAGTCCTTAATTTGGTGACCTTCCAGGGCCACGTGAACTTCTGAGCATTCACTGCAAAGGAGTTATAACATGTTAATAGTGTTCGTGATCCTAAATCTACTTCTCTTGAATTAACCATTTGAAAATCACATCACGAGAACTGCAAATACAATTTACCTGCAACCATATACAGGAATAGTGTGCAAGAGCTGTGCAACACCTTTAATCAAAACTTTCCAGGCATCCAGTACCTCATATGCAAGAGGAATCAGGTCTGGGACAAGTAGGCCATTTTTCGGCGGTTCAAGGGGCTTTTCAATGCCCATTTGTGCAAGTTTTTTATCCTCCCTGGCAGCCTTCTGGATCTTCTTGAATGGAATGGGAAAGGGTTTCTTTTTTTTCTTAGGCAGTATGGGTGGAAAATCCACATTTTGAGGAATTGGTTTTTCTTTCCTGATGGAGGGATTTTGTCTGGGTCTCTGGCTGGCACAGAAGATAGTCTCAGAAATTGTCAGCTCCCTTTTCTTAAGCCTTTCAAGGCCAAACTGCAACTACAAAGAAACAGAAGGGTCAAGGGAAACTTGTTCACATAGAATGCTGCTAGCAACAAAACTCAAACTGAAATTCATAAAAAGAGTATTAACATCAACAAAAAGTTTTCTTAGGATTGGCACCCAAAAATCCTAGAGTTACCATAGTTGAAAGGGGGTGTAACAAGTGCTCATAAGGAGCGGAATTCAGTGGTGAATTTTGTGGATTCACAAGAAAAGATAAAAGACATGGAAAAAAAAATAGCTATTGATTAGATTATAAAACCTTCAACCTAAGATTATCTGAACTTGGAGCTGAAATTTGAGGTGTTTTACACACCACGGCACACACACACGGGCAAATACCTGTGAAGTGCAAAGCCAAATAAATGGTTGTTAACATTAGGAGATACAAAATGTTCTTTAGCACTTGTCCATGATTATATTTAAGTGGAAATCATAGTAGCTGATAAACTTGCATATGGGATTCTAATAAATAAATCTGTTCACATTTTACAATCATGTTTGCAGCAATTAGAGGCATTAATTGTCCTCAACCCTCGATTATATATAATTAAAAAAATAAATCTTTACTAGAAGCTGAAGATATATAAAAGAAAATATAGTAAAAGAGAACGAGGGATGAGAGTCTGACCCTTGTAAGATGGATTCCATGAAGAAGGAGATACGGCTGGCATGTGGTGAAACATATTTATTAGTTATCTTTGCCTCCTTGCAGCTGAAAAAAAGAGTCTAATCTAGTAAGTGGCTTAGCTTATCAGACATGTGAATTAATAGTGAAACTGCAGCTGAGAGCGTCATTTCCTCAGGCACATGGTGGGCAATTTGAAGAAACCACCCATCAACGTCTTAATGAAACAAAAATGAGATACTAGTTCAATTTAACAACCAAGTTTCAAATTAATCACAAAAGGGAAGGGAAGGGTAGGGAATACCTGTTGTTGTCTTGAAATTTATGAAAGCCCTCTTCAACTACTAGTAGGCTGGAAGCTGCTAAGGTAAAGAAGGTGGTATTATGTACTACTCCATGTACTATGCAGGCAACTTGATAGTTACCTTTACTTCAGGCTTTGTCAATTCAATTCCAAGGTAAAGCGAGCTCAGCTCAGTCTGTCTCCCTACAAATCTCTCTCTCTCTCTCTCCCCTTTTCTGCAAGGAGATGAAGGTTTGCAGAGGACTTGAAGGAAGCCCAGATAAAGTAGGAAATCAATAGAGAAAATGGTTCTAAGCCCAGCAAGGATCCAAACACTAAAAAGCCTCAAAGAAAAACAAAAGGCTCGCTCATTCTGGGTTTTTTTTTTAATAATAATTATAAATTAGTCTTTGTAGTTTTCCAAAATAAATTAAATAGTCTTTGTGATTTTAAGAGTAACTAATTAATCCTTTAACCAATATTGACTATTATTAATTTTATTTATTCGTCAATTTTTTCATGTTGTATGTTTCTTTTTTTCCCTTTTATATTTCTTAAGAAAGATGAAATAAAAAAAATATTGTAAATAAAATAAAAAACATAGGGACTAATTAACTATTTTTGAAACTAAAAGAGCTGTTTAATTCATTTCCAAAAACTATAGAACTATACTGTAATTTATTTTGATAAACAATAATGTAATGTAGGAGTAATGCACTGCTTCTATTTCCCCTTTTCTCCATCTAATATGATTGAAGAACGAGAGAGCAGTCCTTGTTTAACCAGCATAATATTTCTTTCATGCATTAGATTTAGCAGCAGAGATGGGAACAATATGCTGTTACAATCATGTGGGCTTGTTTACGTTAAGCAGGAGAGAACTTGTCTCATCCTTCCATTAATTAGAAATTGCTGATAAAACTTGGAAAATCGGTAAAGAAATGGCAACTACTCTTGGTGTGGATTGGCAGTATCGCATTCATTCTGCAATTATCTACAACCACTCTTTTGCATCCTTAGATGTACAAGACAGGAGACATGACGCTTGCGCATATATCTGTGTTGTGTGCTTGTGCTGCCCATCTTGCCACTTGTTACTCATTTGCACCATTTCTACTGTGAGATACACCAGGGAAGGTATACACCTGCTGTTAGTAAGCAAAGCGCCCTGAAAGCTTAGATGCTGGATTGTCTTCTTCCCCGAATCCGTCCATGGGTCTCTTTAACATCACTCTTGGCCGCAGCTGAATGTTCAAGTTGAATAGCTCTGCTGGGCCCCTGGCCTTGTTGTTGGGAAGCGTACCCTGGCTGTTCTTGATTAATTATGTGCAACATTCAGCTTGTCTTAGAACAAAGTCCATTGCATTAGATACCAAATATTAATGTAGCTGTCTAGTAGTTATACCACTTTGAGAAGCCCAAAAGCATGCAAGCAACCGAATATGAGAAGAATTGCCGTATTAACTTGTCTAAACATCAAAAAGGCTCATTCGATTAAAAAAATAACACAACAGCTAGGGCAGTGACAAAAGGTGTGAAATGCATTCCTGATTCAATTTCTAGCATATTGGCCTTCAGTGCCTAATGATGCCCCTTTTATGCGTCTTAGTTGATGAGAGTCTTCCTTCATTAATTATCAAGGCGTTCTTGTTACAGTTTTATGATGCACTACAGCCTTGTTGGATCATTCGAATGCTTCTTCTCATACTCAAAGGGGCTTCAAAAATACCTCATCATGGAGCTGGCAAGAGTTTTCTGAAGGTGAGCCCCCTATCCTCTCATCTATGACAACAGACGAGTCGATTTCGTTCATTTTAGGCCCAACTTCTGCAGCAATGTCTCCAGCAGAATATCCTTTTGTCTTGCTCTTCTCTACCTCCAAATCATTTGAAATATTGAATATACACCAAGTAAATCAGAAATGTAAAGACCTGCTTTTAAAACTGGCTGCCTTTTTAACTGGTGAATTTGATGGTATTCTCCGCTCTCCATAGAGTTCTGCTCTGCAACCTCTTGATTAGTGTCCTATACTATTAGTAAAAGAAATATCCCAGCAAGGAGCACATGGTCATAAAATAAACAAAATAAATCACAAATATTGATCATGATGTCCAAAAATAACTGACATAGCAAAGTCCTCACAATCAATACTCAGTTCAGATCATGTGATGCAGCTTGCAAACTCCAACAACTCTACTTTGGAAGGGAAGCAGGCAGCATGTAAGAGAGTAAAACAGGATGTGCCAACACTTCCATCTCCTTACAGGACTTTTAGGATGGAAAACTGTCTACCCTTTATCTTATCAAGAAGTTCATGAAAAGTTAATGTTGATTCAGGCACCAAATCAAGAAGCAGAAGTCACCATCAGCATATTAAGTAAATGCTCAATACATCACGAGGTTTGCAATCAGACTTAACTGAATGCTACAGCATTCTTCTCCATGAAAATCTTCCCATATGCAGATGAAAACTCGTTGCGATCAAAATGACGGGTTGAGCATTTAATTAGGGCGGCGCTAGTGATGGCTTCTGCTTCTTCATTTGGCTTCTTACTCAGCATTCACTTTACATGATATGCCTGGGAAGATAAAGAGTTGGCAGAGCCTTCTAAAATTCCTGGAACGGGGTGAAAGAGCAGACACTGTCAAGCAGAGTTAACTGACGCGTTGAGTTCTTCCCTGAATAAGTGACAAGGGGGTTTTCCCCTTTGCAGCACTAGCTCATACATACAAGTTGAATGGCTATCTTGAGGCTTTCATCAGCATTAATTGCCGTTGGCAAGCCCTCACAGTGATTGACCATTAGCAGTATTCTATATCAGAGGTAATCCTACATTAAACGAATTCATCCAAAGTTTAGCAAATGAAAAGATGGTGTTTTTTTCTTCATGCAAATTGATCCGCGAAGAGCTGTTGAATCACATGAATTGTTTTTTGCTGGGCCCACATCTGTACATGCATGGCCAGTAGAGAATGGATTCAAAACACAAGTTGCAATTTGCAAGCCTTGTGACCCTCACCTAACTCCATCTTGTCTTATCTCTTCTTTGTCTGATAACATATCTCGTCCTTCTGCTCTTGTAATGCTAAGAAAAAAAATTAAAAAAGCATCGACCCTTGTATTTATATATCTCCGCAAATTATCAGCTTAATTACTATTACTTTAATGGTAAGTCTTCTTCAGCTCCTAATTAATTAAGACAAGATAATTCAATGTGACAGAATACGAATCACATTCTAGTAAATAATTTAGCAACAACACCACAAATTTCACAAAGATACACCAAGTCTTGGTTCCCTTTGGCTAGTGCTGTTGGTGAAGGAATTCCCTTGAAAGCAGCCTTGCAATCATTAGCACCGCTAGAGGCTTTGGCTGCCAGCCTAGCCAATTCGAAGAAGGTCTCGGAGTCCAGGTCATTGTGGGCCATTGCCAGAGCTGAAACAGCCCTTTGGTAACCGCGGCTACACATTTGGAGACGCTGCTGCTGATCGTGGTGGGTAGAGCCATTGACCTTGATTGACCTGAGCTGATCAGATATGTAATGTTGGGTGGAGGTAGCGTTGTTGTAAGCTACCCCAACTGAAATGTAAGCCAGCGTGTACTCATCAGCTTCTGGGGTTCGCGAGTCAGAGTAGAGAGAGCGCACGCAGAATGGATAACTTGAAGTTTGTTTGCAAACCTTGTCCACTAGGGCAGTCGCTGCATCAGAGGCATGGAATATGGAGAGAAGAAGAAGTAGCAACAAGGAGATAGAGTGAAGAAGACGAGGGGGGGAGGGGCGAGACACCATTTCTTTTTCTCGTGACGATGGGATTGTGGATGAAATGAGATTACAAGCTTTCTTTCTAATTTCTATCACTTATATATTACCATGGTGGTAATAAAAGGAGATGAAGAGGATTTTAATCCACTTTTTTTTTTCTTTTTTTGTCGAGGAATGAAACGATACGATACTATCCTGTTCAAGAAATAATTACCACCTGGAAGTTGATAGACGCAAACTAAGACCGACCAAGTGTATTGATGAAGACAAAATGCTCGCCTGATTTATATTACATTAATTATCATTTAAAAATTGACTGACACCAATCAAAGCTAACACAACACAAACTCTCCCACGCATCTCTCTCTCTCTCGTGATGATTGATTGCCATTTACTCGACTAATTGTCCGTTTATTTCGCCGCCGGCACTTTTTACTGAAGAATACCTTTTAGGGAGAGTTAGCTGATGAAAATAAAAATATCTATCTTCACTTGCAACATCATCGTAGAACTATTTCAACCACCGTCACTGTCATCTTCTCTCCATGGCTGCGAAAGTATTTTAGATATAAAATACGTAAGTTAAACATCAAGAAATATCTTAATTGTGCAGAGCACACATACCACCTTAAATATATCTTCTCCATGGTTGAGAAATTGTTAAAACTGTTCAAATATTTTTATTTTTTATAAAAAAATATTTATGTAAATTTTTTAACGTATTTTGATAATTTAAAAATATAACAAATTAAAAATATATATTTTCATGACAACCATAGTTATCAAACCCGACCTGGGGATTGATCTGGTCAAGGGATCGGGTTCTATTGGTTTATTGCTCTATCCTTGGGTATGGTGGTGGAGCCAAACCCAATAAACTTGGGTTTTGGCAAAATCTGAGCCCAACATTGCTGGGTAGCAGGACCCAATATTTTTGGATCATACTTGACAGAAGAACCCAACATCATTGGGTCATGTTTGGCAGAACGACCCAGCAGTGTTTATCCAAAATAATATTATATTATAGTATTTATGAATTGTTTTTTAATAGATTTTATTGTTAAAAAAATTCTCTTACATAATACAAAAATATAAAGTATATTACGTGTGAATAAGAAATTTATTTAGAGCTCCATCAACTCTAATATGACAATATTAGAATTATAATTTTTCTGAATTTTTTTATTTTGAAAAACAATTTAAGAGGAAAAAAATAAAAATCTTAATTTCAAGTAAAGAAAAAAATAATTTTTATTTTATTTTTAAAAACATTTTTAAAAGGAAAAAACAAACATGCTTCAATAAGAAAATCCAACTCAACCTCAAATGGAAAAAAAATTCCATCTATTTATTTCCTATTGACTGTATGAAAAAAAATTAAAGTCTTAGGTCCTACTGCAATGACCCAACAACCCTTTCTGACTTACAAACAGAAAAGACAACGCCCCCTACAGGTGCTACAGTGTCGTCCACAATACGAACACACTATGTCTACAATGTCGTCCACAGTGCAATGAATTTGTGTCCACTCTAGTGTTTTCCCCTCGCGTTTTAATATATACCAAGAGTGTTGGGTCTGTGTGTAAAGAAATATCAAAGAGCCTTAGGTCTGACTACAACGCAAGAACTAACAGTAATATTTATAACAATAATATATAATTTGTCTTGTCCAAGTTCATATATTATTTAATCTATTCAAAAAGAAATTATAGTTTTTTTTCGATAGTAATAATATTTTTTTCAAATATAATAATAATAATAATAATAATATTTAAGTTTATCCCTCAAATCAAATTTATGGTTGCTTTTCAATATTAATTTTTTAAAAAAATTTATTAATTAAGATATTAATAATATTAATTATAATACAAATAATAACATTTTAAATATTAATAATAATATATTTGAGTCCCTTATAAACAAGAGCAAAGAGTCTTAAGTACTACAATTGGAACCCAAGCAACAAGAATTTACGAAAAGGTTGCATAAAAACAAAAGCACAATTCAATGGATAGAGAGGAGGAAGCTGTCTTCAAGTCCAATACAACCACATTGTATCATTTGACCACCTCAGACACACTTTCCACTTGTTAGACTTTCATCGAGAGGAGTGGGGCTGCTGCCTGCCAGCAAAATCAATAAATGTCACGTTCTTTCTTGACAGAGTAAGAGTATTTAAAAGAAACAATTAGGAAAATAGCAGACCGGGCGGGCTGGTAGATTATGTTATTCTCAACAACAACAATTTTATTTTTTTTATTCTGAATATTTATCTATTTTCAAGTAAATTGAATCATTATCAATTAATCCACCGAGCTAAAGAATCTTATTAAGAATTAAATTGGTCACAACTAAGCTCCCAATGAATCCCATTGAATTATTTTTTTATAAAAAAAAATGAAGGTCGTCTGAAATTATTATCAATTTACCGGGCGAGGCGAGTTCCTTATTCCACCCGCAAGTTCTGACTAGTAATCTCACACATATATGGAGTTAATAATTCATGAATACTTTTTTGTCTTGCAAGAAGCATCTGTTGTCTCCAACCTTGACTCATCTCCAGAACTATAGAGTTCTTCATCATCAACAGTTAACGTCAGGCTCGGCTGTTAAATCCATGGAGGGAGGGGAACTGTCTCTGTGAAATCCAGAACTATCTATAGGAGCTCTTCATCATCAACAGTCAATAATTCATGAACGGATCTTAGAAAGCCAAGCCAACGCAACTTGGATCTCGAAGGCAGCCCCGCGCATCTTGTTCGGGCAATACCTGTCCCGTCCTTCACGGACTCATCTATGCTGTGGGACCCGTGTAATAAGAACCGAAATAGAGAAAGCAACTACCAAGGCAGACAGACACGGACAAACGAGTAGAGTCCCACCACGTGAGGAGGGAGGAGGAGGAGGATATCTTAACGTGAACCCCAACTGTAACTGCTACGACTAATGAAAAACAGGCTGTCCCAGCCCCATGCCCCTGCCTTGTGGGCCACTATGAAGTCATTGCATGAACAGAATTGATTTAATTAGCCAACTCACTCCCCCAACTATCACATCACAGCTTGATTGCTAGAAATATTGGGCATCAACCAGCCCAGCTCTCACTAGTCACACCCTTTTCTTTTTCTGCCTCAAACCCTCCACTCCCAGCTGGGTCCAGTATTCTACAATGGACGGACCTTCACGCTCTTGCAAGACACGAAACAGGAACGCAAGAAAAACTAACAATTGTTCCAAGTACCACGAACTACCATGTTCATGCAAGTATCAAGATAGGGTCTAGAAATGTTATTTCTACGACATACAATATATGAAATGAATCAAGCGCAAGCTCCATAATCCAGAATGTAGCATAGCAACCTGTTATCACAAGAGACGCGGCCTACATCCTACTTCTCTCTAAAATGCATCGCATTTAAGCCTCTCTTCTGAACAAAGAATACAAGAAATTGACCAAATAAAAGAAAAGGTTTCACAATCTCTCCAGAAAATGATGCCAAGGGACTTAACAACGAGGCTGAGATCAGAACACGGATGTAAACTCAAGATTATTATGTCTTCTTTTCTTCTTTTAGTTTGCGATCATTTACAAATACACCTGCTAATTTGCAGGTATGTAATAAAGGTACCAAAATCAACTAACATGCATAGTGGCCTCAATCTACCATCCAAAAAAGGAAAGGAAAAAAATGTATACATAAAGAATTACACTCGATCAGCTTCTACTTAGATTACGAAAGAACATACAAGGTGTTGCAAACCTGTAAAAATGTTGGCACAGGATGTGGAAGAGCCAACAAAGTGATGTGGACCTGTAAAATGTTGGCACAGCATTTGCATGGAGCTCTAATGAATGGATGACACCACGAGGACTATATTTTATGGATTGATATTGCACTCTCGCAAATATGCATGATCATAATCAACATATTTTGCCCAGTTGCTTCGATACTTGGGTATGCCTATTTCAAGCCATGGTTTCATGTTGCCATTGTAATGTATAACAGCTGCTCGTTCAATTTCTCTTTGGCTCACATTGGGATTATAGCCAAGGCCCAGAACATGCCAACGTCGGTCAAGGGGGTGAGTCCGTTTCCAAAAAGTAATGAGGCCAGGTGGCAGAGTCCCCAACTTCCATAATTGTCTGTCATGATTCTGTTCACAAACAAAATTTCTTTAGAACCTACAGCAACATAAGACAACCAGAGCTAACTTTTCGAGCATAAATTGATGTTTGAGTTACGCATGTGCTGGAATAAACTATTTAAGATTTAAGAATGAATATTGCATGTATCCAGGCTTATTCTCCAATTTTGAACTAAAACCACCTGTCTAGTTGTAAAAGGTACCAATTTTGAATTCCATTAAACTTGGAACTCTACCCCCAAAAATACATCTTCAAGTAGGTTGCTTACCAGCTTCTGCCATGTATGATATACATCAGTGATGTTTTGCCTCTTCCATTCCTTCAAATCAAAGATGTTCATTCCATATGCCCATCCACAAGCACGGGGATCAAAATTCTTTGAGATATGAGGATTTGAGAAGTTGAGATATCGATCAAAACGATGGAAGTTTTCTCCACAGGTCTCTACAGCACCATTCACATTACCCTTCAAATCAAGGGACCAAAGGCCAGTAAGATCCTTCTGCACCACTATATCATCATCTAAGAATAACACCTTGTTGAGCTTTGGGAAAATCTCTGGCAGGTAAAAGCGAAGATGGTTCAGGA
>Ga0307515_10017311_pt1 | contig 13137 bp, 12 predicted proteins | sample 17_EM_MG_FD_194513 | JGI IMG/M metagenome (GOLD analysis project Ga0307515, IMG submission 194513) | Populus trichocarpa ectomycorrhiza microbial communities from riparian zone in the Pacific Northwest, United States - 17_EM | ecosystem: Host-associated > Plants > Roots > Unclassified | place...
ATTAGGGTGTGTCGATTTGGCTTTACATGTGGATGAACCACATATCCTCACGGAATCAAGTAATGCTCAGAAAAAGATTAATTATGAGTTGTGGGAGCGATCTAATCGCTTAAGTTTAATGCTCCTAAAATCTTGTATAAGTAAAAGTATTAGAGGTTTTATCCTTCAATGCTCTCAGGCAAAAGATTTCTTGAAGACTGTAGATGAACAATTTATTCATTCTAATTAGGTATTGGCCAGCACCTTAATGAAAAGGTTTTCAGATAAGTTATTTTACTATTACAAGGGTGTGTGTGAACACATTATAGAAATGAAGGTTACTGCTAACATTACTGATATTAGTATTTGTGTAGATTGCATAAAGGAAAAGTAAATTAACAAGACCACTAAAGGTGTCACGAGGAGCTTAAAAATTTTAAAAATCATACATACTGATATTTGTGGACCATTTAATACTCCATGCTTGAATGGTCAGAGATACTTTATCTCATTCATTGATGATCATTCTAGATTTATATATCTTTATCTCTTATTTGATAAGGCTAAAGCATCTGATGCTTTTAAGACCTATAAGGCTGAAATAGAGAAATAAAAGAAAAGGAACCATAAAGATTATAAGATCAGAAAGAGGTGGAGGGTATTATGGTAGGTACATAGAAAAAAGAACAAATGTTAGGTCAATTTGCAAAGTTTCTTGAAATAGAGGATATTATTGCATAATATACAATGCATGTCACACCACAATAAAATGGTGTAGCCGAAAGAAGAAAACGTACACTTATGGACATGGTAAGAAGCATGATTAATAATTCTAGTATACCATTATCCTTATGGAGTGAGCACCAAAGATTATTTTGTATATTTTAAACAGGGTTTCATCCAAAGCTATGTCTAGGACACCTTTTTAATTATATAATGTATGGAAACCCAATTTAAGTCATACACATATATAGGGTTATCTTATTGAGGTAAGGATTTATAATCTTCAATTAAAGAAATTAAACCCAAGAACAACTAGTGGATATTTTATTGGTTATGCAATGAGCTCTAAAGGATATATATTTTATTGTCCTTCTTACAAGACAAGAATAGTAAAGGTAAGAAATGTTAAATTCCTTAAAGATCTTAATTTTAATGGGAGTAATTTTTCTAGAATGATAGAATTTAAGGAAAGTTGCGTAAAGATAAAAGATTTATGGTTATTGTTCAAGAAAATCATTTAGATGATTCTGAACAACAACCAATTCAAGAGCAAGCAGTTCAAGACCAACTAGCTTTTGATGATGTAAACCCAATGAAAAAAATGAATTAAGAAGATCTCCAAAAACAAAGAGACAAATAATTTCTAATGACTAAATTATGTACCTTCAAGAGTCTGACTTTGATGTTAAGCCTAAAGATGATCCAAATTCGTTTTTATAAGCCATTGAGAAAAGTATACCAATGGTATAATGCCATGAAGAAAAAAATGGAGTATATGTCTAAAATCAAGTTTTGGACCTCATCGAATTACTAGAAAGTTTTAAAATTGTTAGTTGTAAATGGGTTTATAAAACCAAAAAAAGATGTTTTTGGTAATATCGAGCGATATAAAGCTAGACTTATAGATAATGTTTATACTCCAAAGGAATGCATAGACTACCATGAAACCTTCTCTTTAATTTCTAAGAAGGATTCATTTAGAATAATAATAATATCATTAGTAGCTCATTTTGATTTAGATTTACATTAGATGGATGTGAAAACAACATTTCTAAATAGAAATTTGGATGAAGAGGTATATATGAATTAACCTGAAGGTTTTTGTGATGATACAAATAGCCATTTGTTTTGTAAGTTAAATAAATCAATATATGGACTAAAACACACCTCCCAACAATGATATATTAAATCTCACAATATTATAATCTCATACGGTTTATTGAAAACATTATTGATTAATGTATATACCTTAAGGTTAGTGGGAGCAAATATATCTTTTTTATCCTATATGTAGATGATATTCTACTTGCAAGCAACGACTTGGATTTACTACATGATACAAAGCAAATCTTTTTTAAAAAAAAATTGATATGAAGAATTTAGATGAAGCCTCTTATATCACTGACAGAGACATATCTCAAAGTATATTAGAAATGTCTTAAAGGCCTATATTGAAAAGGTTTTTGAAAGATTTAGGATGTCAAACAGGGTACTTTTTGTAGCACCTATTGTTAAATAGGACAAGTTCAATCAGAATTAATGCCTATAAAATGCATTGAAAAAGAAGCGAAATAGTAACATTCCCTATGCATTTACAATTGATTGTTTGATGTATATATAAGTTTGTACAATACCTAACCCTACAACGAACCAAGGATTACAAGTTGATTTACAAACATAGGATTGCAAGTTGATTTACAAACATACTGATTATCTTGAGGTGATTAGTATACTTTAAGGTACACTTTTTTTTTTTGCAATAGGAGTTCATGTTAGAGAAGTAAAATTCATTGCATGCTATGAAGCAACGACACAAGCAATTTGGTTAAGAAAATTTATTTTTAGTCTTAAAGTTGTTGATTCCATATCAAGACTAGTAAATATATATTGTAATAATTCAGCTGCAGTTTTTTTTCCCTAAGAATAATAAGAAGGAAACCGAAACTAACACATCGATATAAAGTATCTCATTATAAGAGAGAAAATGAAAGAACATGAAAAGCTCATTGAGCATATTAACATTGAGTTAATGATTGCAAATCCCATAACTAAAGCATTACTAACAAAACAATATAGAGATCATATGAATTGTATGTGGTTAGCTAACCCATTTGACATTTGACTTCATTTTGTTTAGTTGATTGTCTAAACATTTTTCTTATGTTATTTTTGGGTATTAAAGTGATGTTTCGTGTGCATAAAATATTATTTTCTATATTTGTTGGAATATAAGAACTTAGACTCATATGACTTATTAAAAGTTCATTCATAAAGTTTTTTTTGCTAATTAAGTGCTTATTTTGAGGATACAATATATTATAATGCATGGAAGGAAGTACTTGATTATAAAATGTGACCTCTTTAACTTATATGTTGTATTCTTAACCTAAGTGAGTATTTTCACTTATTAAATATTTCTAAAAGCACACTAGACATCCCTATGTATTCTAATTCTAGATCTAGAATTGTTTTATAGAAAAATGATTCCTAATTAAAACTTACATAACTAATAGAATCCATTAAGCATTAGGATTCTTAAAGAGTTAAATACTAATTAAATTAAAAGTCATAATCTAAATAGGAAAATCAGTCCAAATACAACAAGATAAATAAAGACAATCTCGCACAGTAACTTCTAGGCCTTATTTGAAGGTTTTTTTTTTAATCTTCGATCATTATGAAATTTTTAACACAATAAACAAAAGGGCCTTTAGAATCTTTTATCTAAATTTCAGCTCGATTCAATGGTCGGATTAAAAGTTATATTTAATTTACCAAATTGCATCTTGGGCTCTTTTTAAACTCCTCAAAACCTAAAAATCGTAACCATTAATGAAATAATACAATAAATATTATTATTCCAATAATATTGAAGAAAGTGTCTCACATCAATCCTCTCTACTTTTGAAAAACTCGTTCTCGAGTTATTTGTCAAGAATTGAACTCTTCCACTCTAAGAAAAACGAATACTTTAAATATAGCATTATAGCCAAAATATTCACAAAGTAGCATATCTTTGACCTATGAGCTTCAAAATTTAATTTATGATGTGTACATGCTAAAGAAGAATCCAGATCTAATGTTATACTTTTCGTTTCTACTTGTAGTTCCTTCACGCATTTTTTTCTTCAAACTTGACCTCATCATCATCTATAACTTCCAATAATTTAACCTTTGTTTATACATAAACTTCAAGGTAATATTTCATAATATCTTTAAAAGAATTGTTAGAAATTATTGTCATTCGTGTCCTTGTTAGCAAGATTTTTATTCTTAATTGAAAGGTCATTGTTAGCCATTTTATTCTCTAACTCAAGGTCAAAAGACTGAAATTGTTTGTCAACATCCTATTTGATCATGTTATCTTCAACATGATTAGATAACTTTAAAATTTTGTTTTCACAAAACTCCTCTATATTTTTCCTCCTTACCTTTTGAGAAAGTTGAACATAAAAGCAAATAATAACAATTTATTTGCTTATCTAACCAATATAAAATCTCCTCATCTTGTATAAACTTCAAGATTAATGATTGTCTCAAATCTTTCCATGATGGAATTAAAAGCTTATCAATACGAGTTATATATATTTTGGAACTTCAAATCACCATTCTTAGCACTACAAAAAAGTGTATGACAAGTCATACTTTTTAATAAGAAGAAAACTTATTGAAATAAAGCAAACTTCCAACTATGTCATTCAGTTAACAAATCTTTTTTATAAAAAATTTTCATTTTAGAAAGGAATCTCACCAAATCTAGAAATAGATATGGGTTCGACCTAACTTGAGGTAAGTCTTCAAGCATCTTCCTTTTCTTTTCACGATCCTTGTTTGCGCTTTCCATCAACCAAAGGACTCGTTCCATTCTTGTAGACAACAAGGACATTATGCAATAATCATGCCACAATTTGCTCCAATTGATTATGCACCACCTTTTGAGACCGCACAACACTCTAAATGGCCTTTACTCAGGGTATGTTGCTACCATCTCTATCTATCAAATAAATCAACTTGCTCACATGGATAAAACTAGTTCTCAAACCCTAAGATTCCATAATTAAGTTGTAGAGAAATTTAAAGAAAAAACTCTAATATTTTATAAAATTTGAATCTTAATACTAATATAAATCTTCTAAAAATATAATAGACATCCTTATTTATTCTAGTTCTAAATCTAGAATCATTTATAGAAAAAAAATTCCTAATTAAAACTTAGCTAACAAATAAAATTCATCTAACATTAAAATTTTTAAATAGTAAAATACTAATTAAATTAAAAATCCTAATTTAAATAGAAAAAAAACAAATACAACAAGGTAAATAAAAAAAATTATACAAAGTTACTTCAAGATTTTTTTTTTTGAAGGCCTTTCTGATTTCCAATCATCATGAAATTTTAACTTAATAGAAAATAAAACCTTCAAAATCTTCTATCACCACGATTCAACAATTAAATTAAAAATTATACTTGATTTATTGATTTATCAATTTATATCTTGAGCTATTCTTAAACTCTTTAAAATCTTAACTCATTAATAAAATAATACAATAAACATTATTATAACAAGAATATTGAAGAAAGTGCCCCACGGCATATTCCAAAACTGATTGATCCAAATCTGATCGAACTAATGAATATTACTATAACAGTAGACTTGGTCATCAAAAAAATACAAAAACCCCATGGGGCTTGTGCAAGGACTACAGGGGCATATGATTTTATGGAAATCTTCTCCTATTCAGCTGTCTTGCTGGCCTTGTAGGTGTTTACCAATTGCAGTTGCACATCCTGAGAGACAGCTGAATGTTCTTTATATTCCATTGTGAATTCCCCTTTCCCCTGTAAAAAATGAAAAAGATCAGTATGCACAGACAAATATTGAGCAAGAAACACTTCGCACTTCCAAAAGGAAAGAAACTTGAATCTCCCATTTATGGTCACCTGCGTCATTGAACGTAGAGCAGTCGAGTAACCAAACATATTGTTCAAAGGCACCTGAAAAGTCAATCACAGGAACTCCTCAGAATCAATTAGTTTGGGGTCAAATTATCACCAAAGATCTCATGATCATGGTATACGCTTCCACTCATCCTTTAACTTTTTTTTCTTTTATCAAAGTAGGCCTCAGATACTAAAAAAATAAAGGGGAGAAAGCTGTGCTTACATGGGCTGTTATTATAGAGTCATCCCCATCCTGGTCATTTCCAACTATCACACCTTTCCTCCTATCACACGACAAGACAAGCAATTTGAGTTCTAGAAAAAGCAATGAGAGAAACAACGATAATACATGGTAAAAAAAAGTCACTCACTTGTTAATGTCACCTGCAACTGTACCCTGAAACTCTGTTGGTACTTTCAGTTCCACCAGCATTACAGGTTCCAGTATCACAGGTTTTGCAGCAACGTAACACTGTTTAATAGAATTTTGAAAGAAAAAAAAAAGAAGAGAGAAAATCAGAACTAGAAGCCTCCAAATACAGCCCATTCATAAAGAAATTCACCAATAAACACATGATAAGGGAAGTACCTGTCTAAAAGCATATATTGCTGCTAATTTAAATGCAAGTTCGCTAGAATCCACAGCATGGGCAGCACCATCAGTCAAAGCAATTCGAAGATTTTCTACCGGGTGCCCTATTAAAGAACCACTGTACATGCAAGTGCAAAGAGGTCACAACTTAATCATCTGAAATCACACATGGTGCAAACCTTTATATTACAAATGGAACGAAAAAGTAGCATCAACCTAGTTCTCAAAACAAACAATTATAACACCATATGCCAAGACTTCAAATAACTCTAGTTATAAAGTTCTCATTTAAATTTTCACCATGAATTTTTGTTGTGACCCGAGGGAGAGACTAAAAAGAGGGAACTTCTAAAATACTTCCAGGATAAAACAGGAACCTTCTCATAAAGTACAAAACTATGATCATTATTCTTGCCAAAAGCTACTCACGAATTGGCAGCTTCTTTGAAGCCCTTCTCAATTGCAGGAATAAAATTTGATGGTATAACCTGTCCCACGATCATGTTATCAAACTCGAACTTAGTCATTGACCCTTGTGGAATTGGCTCAATGTACCTGTACATGGAAAAATACAGCAAGGCAATCCCAGGTATCACATTTATAAAGTTGGTACTTCAGTCGAAATTGATCATATAGTTCTGGAAAAAACAAAGTAAATCCAAACAATTAGCACATTAAACTAGGCAATAACAGGGGTACCTAGGAAGCAGCTTGACACTTTCTATACATAACTACTGCATAGATAGATATATTGCCAAAAGGTGGGTGAAGCAGATACTTTTTTAATATATCATTAGGCCAAATTAGATACCACAACAATTGGAATTCAACATGGGAAATTAATACTGAACACTCACCCGCATACTCGTCCATATTGTCCTTGCCCTCCACTTTGCTTCTTATGTAAATAATCAAATTCAGCACGCTGAGTAATGGTTTCCCTGAAGTTCACACGAGGTTTCCCAACACTTGCATCAACCTTTTAAGGCAACAGTTGTGGAGGAACATAAATTAATAAAAAGATCATTTCTAACCAGAATACCAATAAAATGGAAAAAACTATCATAACAGGCAGAGATACCTTGTACTCTCTCCTAATCCGTTCCACATATATGTCCAAATGCAACTCTCCCATTCCAGAAATTATGGTCTAACCACAAAAGCATCATTACATCACACCAACAGGTTACTGTATGATTAAAGAAACAGTGCATATAAACATTTTACCAAAACAAACCTGAGCACTCTCAGGATCCAAGCCAACACGGAAAGTGGGATCCTCTTTCTGAAAACGATTCAAAGCTTTTGAAAACTGCAAAAATTCCAAAAGAAAAATGCATATAAATTGGAGGGCACAATATATCATGCAAACAAACCTTTTCCCCCTAAGACCCTGATGTCATGGTTATAATTTATAAATTGAGTTCAACAAAACCAGGGGAAAGAAAATACATTTCCTTAGTACTTACTTGTCCTCCGGAGTCTTTTGAAACTGGTTGAATGGCCAGTGACATAACTGGCTCAGGGACATTCATAGATGTCATAGTGTATCTAACTGATCCATCTGTGAAAGTATCACCTGTTTAACCGATAAAAATAGAAATATTTAATAAAAAATATTGAATAATAACGAGGAAAAGAAACAATGATGCATTATATAAGACGAAAGTCTCAGCTCCCATCCCAACTAATCACAGGATCTCAAAATTTGTCCCATGCCCAAGTATAGAAGCAAGCCCTTCTCTTTTTCCAGCAACAGACATTTTACTTGAAGTGACTTCTGACTGCCGTGGACATTCTCCTTAAAGAACAATGAAAAAAAATGATAAAAATAAAACAATTGGTGACTCGGCATGTGAAGGATTGACCTGAAGCACAATCAACACCAAATACAGCAACTATTTGCCCAACATGTGCCTCTTGAATGTCCTGTAACATAAAATTCCCCGAAGAAGAGAAAATGTATTAAGCATATAGCAGAAGACATGTAATAATCTTCATTCATATTGACATAAATACAAAAGGAAAAGGTTCATTTGGACAGACTACTAAGGCTTGTTTGTTTCATGGAAAGTGGTTTTCTAGAAACCACTTTTCAAATTTTCATATGTTTGTTTATCATTAGAAAAGTTAGTCAATGAAAAACACTTTTCAATCAAAGAAAAATTTAGTCTGGTTTTCAGAAAATTGATTTTCTTTTATTTTGGGCGAAAAACACTTTCTAAAAGTTGCAAAAAATTCAAAAATATCTTGTTATTTATTAATTATATCAAATTCGATCCTCAATCTTTTGATTGTTATATGTTTTATTTTAATTTTTTTTTTGCAATTTTGTCCCTTAGAATTTGATTTAATTTGATTTTTATACCAACTTTGGTCCTCATTCTTTTGATAGTAATTTGTTTTTCTCTTATTCTTTTTTTAATTGAATTTTTTAATTTATCAGATTTGGTCCTCATTTTTCTAATTGATATTTATTTTATTTGAAATAATTTATAAAATTGATTTTTTTTCAATTTCATCCTCTTTTAATTTTTTATTTGTTAACTTTGGTTTTTATTTTTTTAATTTCTATTTATTTTATTTGAAATTATTTATGAAATTTTTTTTTTCAATTTCATTCTCCTTTAACTTTTTTATTTGTCAGATTTAATCTTCATTCTTTTAATAAACTTGAAAAAAACATTAATAAATCATTTTCCAGCTTCTTTTCCATGACATTACCAAACATTGAAAAATAATTCAATTTTCAAAAAGACATTATATTCCAGCAAATAAATGGGGCCTAAGAGAAATCTCAGTGCAAAAACTTACCTCCATTTCATTAGAGTGCATCCGAACCAAGCGAGGAACCTGCAATGAAAAAATATTAGGATTGTAACAAGTATGAAAAAGAAGCCAGATCACATTATGTGCCCAAAACTTACCTTGATCTTCTTGCCTGTGTTAACATTAACTATAAAATCACCCTTGCGAATTACACCCTCGTAGATTCTTCATTCAAGAAAAAACAAAAATAATAAATGTTAACATGTCTACTGTTTAGTACTAATCTAGCAGATCATATTCATGCAAAACTTGCAAGATCATTAAATGAAAACTAAACCAGCAATAAGCCATACCTTAGATATGTCAACTGACCAAAACGCCCTTCTTCTAATTTAAAAGCCAATGCCACAAGTGGTCCATCTGGAGTTCCAGACAAGACAACCTACACACCCCTTGATCAGTATTTTGAGGGGGAAATAGTGAGAAATAAATTGAGATAAAGTTGTTAAACCGAATACCTTCTCTTCATCCTTGGTTTGGTCAAGAGCATAGTTACTAACTTCAAGGGGACAAGGCAAATAGCTAAGTACACCATCTAAAAGTGGCTGCACTCCCTATACGGAAAAGGTGACAAAATATGAAGAGACTATGAATAAACAGCAAAGTAAATACAACAAATAATTACCATCAATTATACCCAAGACCCAAAGATACAGTAGTAGAGAACATAAAATACCTTGTTCTTGAATGCACTGCCCATGAATACAGGAACAAATTTCTTTGCTACAGTAGCCCTGCGAATTGCCTCCTACTCAACAAGATTAAAAATTCTGAAGTTTAAGACCACAATAAATACATGCAATTACAAAATGAAATTCATTCCAAGGAGCAATGAAGTCATCTTTAGAGCTCTGCATTTGTTGATGAGACATTTGACAATAATGAAAAACAGAAAATTTAAAGTTAAGCCCCACCAACTGGCGAGTCAAGGAAAAGAGAAAAAATGATTTAGGAGGTTGGATATCTTGTTCCTATACTAGATGATGAGGTGCATGAAAAATCATTGTTCATGAATATTTACTTTTCTTTTAGAAATACATTTTTTGTCTTTGGATATACCTCAAGGTCAGAGGTTGAAATAGATTCATCTGCGAGAAAAGCATCTGCAAGTTTATCATCAACTTCAGAAACTGTTTCTATTAGTTCACGCCGTTTTTCTGCAGCCAAGGCCTCAATCTCAACTGGTATTTCTGCAGTGACAATTTTTTCACTAAAAGAGGAAATGAATAGTAAGCAAAAGAAATTAAATTCTAAAACAAAGTTACATGACAAATTAAAGTAATCCAACATCATATGTTCATGTACTCACCCATTTGAGCCATGGAAATAATAAGCTTTCATTTTTACAAGATCGATAAGGCCTTGAAAATCATCTTCCAACCCAATTGGAACTTGAACTGCTGCACTATGATGTCTTAGTTTAGACCTTGCCTAAGAAAATGAACCACAAAAGACAGCAATGAGAGAGACTAACAAAAAAAGGCAAAACCTATCAATATATCTTTATATGATACATGTTTTCATATCCTAGTATAAAAAAAATTAGTATAAAAAAAATGACAATTTGAAATTTTTTGTGGCAAAATAGCACAGTTTAGTACATGTTGCGATTGGAAAATGCTAAATTTAAAATTGTCGTTGATGGGAAACGCGACATTTCAAAAAAATTGTTAAATGAGATGGCATAAATTACAATAACGAGAGAAAAAGGAAAGAAAAAGACCTCGAAGGCACACCAAAGCTCTGATTATAACACCATTGGTATCATCAGAAAGATTTCGACGGGACGAATCCAACACCACTAAAAAAGGTGTTGGTGACCGGAGTGGGCCACACTCTTTGTTCAAAGGCAAGTGAATAATTACAATGAAGAGAAATGAGAGAGGAAGAAGAAAAGAAAGAAACCCCTAGGGCATGTTGAAGCTCCAATTACGAAACCACTAGTACGATTGGAAAAATCTCAATGAGACAAATGCAATGACACCAAGGAAGGTCACCAACGATGTACGAGCGGGCCACACTTTCCGTTCAAAGGCAAGTGAACAATTACATTTACAAGAGAGGAGAGAGAGAAAAAGAGACTCTAATGCACATCGAAGCTCCAATTACGAAACTACAAGTATTGTCAAAAAGATCTCGGCGAGACGAATGCAACAACACCAAGAAAGATCACCAATGGTGACCGGAGTGGGGACTTGGTGTCGTTGATGACCTTATGGTGACTATAATTTGAATAACCACACTATAAACAATAAACAACATAAAACTTCCATTCATTAACAAATCAAATTTAGTAAAAACCTAAAGAATGACACTAATTGAGTTTATTATTATAAAATAACACCCACAATACACTAAAAAGAAACACAAGTTTACCTGGTTCAAAACTTTCCAAGGATCAGCTCCCATTCGATCAAGTTTATTAATAAAAGCAAGCCTAGGCACCTCGTATCTCCTCATTTGCCTATCCACAGTAATAGACTGACTTTGCACTCCGCCCACACTACACAAAACCAGAATTGCACCATCCAACACTCTCAGTGCCCTCTCCACCTCTATTGTAAAATCCACATGTCCTGGTGTATCAATTATATTCACCTACACCACCACAGAAAACACCATCACTATTTTAAAACAGGCTCTAATTCACCAATAAATGCTTCAGAATCTGTTAGCTAATAATTGCATAGATTACCAGTATAAGAACAGTTCAGAATGCAATATGCACAAAATTCAACAAATTCATACTCAAAACATTCCGAATTCATGTAAAAATATTTCAAAATGTTTCAAATCAAAACAATTTCCCAGCCATATTCTGTAAGCACTAGACTCAACAAACCAACCTAACAATCCAAAGTAATACACCCAAACCGCAAATTCTTTCTCTAACTCTCCACCCAGTCACTAACTTGCCCATTGACACCTCTTAGCTAACATTAATCCCCTTGCAAAGAAAATCTAAATCCTTCATTTCATATTATCTCAGACTCTCGTACATATAACTCAATTAACAGTAAAATAGCATGCTCTCCAACTCAAAGAAGAGATCAACCTAAATTTACCAAATATAACAAAAACGCAAAACTCTCTTCTCCAAAAGCTGCCTCTTTTAACACATAAGCTACCCAATCAAACCGAAAAAATCCAATCTTTTCAATCCCAAATAAAGAAAACCCTCACAAAACCCACAATTGACAATGACAAAATCCCCAGATAAAATAAAGAAGACAAACATTGAAACTGCTCATTGTTTGTAAGCTAAAACAAGCAGAAACTCACACAAAATTCGCAAACGTTTTTAAATTGAGCAGAGAATATTCGAAAGGTTTGAAATGTTGGAACACCTGATATCCATTCCAAGTGCAGTAAGTAGCAGCGGATTGAATAGTGATCCCTTTCTCTCTCTCCAAATCCATGGAATCCATCTTGGCCCCAACGCCATCACGGCCGCGAACCTCATGAATCTCGTGAATTCGACCAGTGTAAAACAGTATGCGTTCAGTGAGTGTGGTTTTACCGGAATCGATATGAGCTGAGATACCAATATTTCTTAATCGGTCCATCGAGTCCTTCCACCATGGCTCCTTTTCTTCTTTTGTGGTGGCGCTTGCGAGGTTGGAGAAGTGGCGGGAGTGCTGGATTTGGAAGTTGCCCTGGAGGAGAGCGGTGGTTGGAGTCACTGAGGACGTCGTTTTGGAGCGGGAGAAGGTGTAGGAGAGGAGGCGTGATCCATTTTGGAATCGGGTCATGGTGGTGGATTGATTCCCGATGTGGTAGAACCCTAAACCCGAGGAGGAGTGTGGAGGTTTAGCGTGCGGGGGTTTAAGGTGGAGATAAATGTAGTGGTAGAAAAAGAGAAACTTTAGCGGGTCGGGTCGGGCAAATGGGTCTTTCTAAATACCTGTGCTAGTTTTGGGTTAACAGAGAGTGTTCGTATATATATTTGATTGATAACAGTAATTGAAAAAACAAAAACTTGTAAAATTGAAGAATTTAATTTAGGTAAATAGCTTAATAGGAAAAAAATACTAATTTATTTTATTTTACATTTTTTTCAAATTTTATAAAA
>Ga0307515_10017312_pt1 | contig 13136 bp, 10 predicted proteins | sample 17_EM_MG_FD_194513 | JGI IMG/M metagenome (GOLD analysis project Ga0307515, IMG submission 194513) | Populus trichocarpa ectomycorrhiza microbial communities from riparian zone in the Pacific Northwest, United States - 17_EM | ecosystem: Host-associated > Plants > Roots > Unclassified | place...
CTTTTATTGTCTACTTCTATTCCTAGTGAGTTTTGGGAAAAAGTTGTTCTTACTACTGTAAGTTTGATTAATACAATTTCATTTTCTTATATTTTAGGTTTTTCCCTTTTCAAAAAGTTATATGGGTATGCTCTTGATTGTTTCTCCTTTTGATTTTTTGGTTGTACTTTTTTCGTTCTTCGTTCTTCGTTCTCATGTAGAACACAGTAAGTTGTCCTTCCAATCTATTATTTGTGTCTTTTTTGGTCATGATGAAGGTAAAAAAAGGTATCGTTATTTTGATCTAATAACTTAGAAACTTTATGTGTCTCATCATGTTGTTTTACTTGAGCATATATCTTTTTTTTATTCCATCCACTACTCATAGCTTGACTAGATCTGATCTTATTCGTATAGATTATTTTTTTAGGACTCTAATAGTTTATCATCTCAGGTTCCTAGTACCTCAAATACTCCTCCTCATGTTCGACAAATTCGTATTAATCATTTTGCAGATATAGACACTTTACTCTCTAGTGCACCTGAAGCTTCATTCTCCTTTACAATCCTTCAAGCTCTAATTGAGATTATGGATCCATATCTACGTCAATCCATATGCATTTGTAAGTCCACAAAGTTACCAGATTTTGTTTATTCTTGTTATTCTTCATCATTTACTTTCTTTTTAGCTTTTATTCATTGTCTCTCTGAGCTCTCTTCCTATAAAGTGACAATTCTTAATCCTCTTTGGCAGCAAGCTATGGATGAGGAACTTTCTGCTTTGTATAAGACAGATACTTGGGGTTTGGTTTCTCTACCTCCTGGTAAAAGTGTTGTTAGTTGTCGTTGGGTGTATAAGATTAAGACTAATTCTAATGGGTCTATTAAGCGATATGAAGCTGGTTGGTTGCGAAAGGATACTCTCAACAATATGGTATGGATTATGAGAAGACATTTGCCCCAATTGCAAAAATAACTACTATTCGTACTTTTATTGTCATAACTTCGGTTCGTTAATGACATATCTCTTAACTTGATGTTAAAAATACCTTCTTGAATGGAGATCTTCAAGAAGAAGTTTATATGGCGCCCCCTCCTAGTGTTTCACATGACTATGGGTATGTTTGTAAGCTTAAGAAATCGTTATAGAGTCTCAAACAAGCACCTCGTGCTTGGTTTGAGAAATTTTCTGTTGTGATATTTTTTCTTAAATTTGTTTCTAGTAGTCATGTTTCTGCTCTTCTTATTAAGGGCACCGATGCAGATCATATCATTTTGTCTTTATATGTTGATGACATGATTATTACTAGTGATGACATTGATGGTATTTTAGTTTTGAAGACAAAGTTGGCTAGACAGTTTGAAATGAAAGATTTGGTTATCTTCAACATTTTTTGGGTATTAAGGTAGCTTACTCATCCAAAGGTTACCTTTTTTTCAATCGAAATATGTTGCAGATATTTTTGAGCAGGCTAGAGTTACTGATAATAAGACTGTAGATACTCTCACTAAGGTTAATCCAAGATATTTTTCTTCTAATAGTTTACATTTGTCAGATCTTACTCTATACCGTACTATTATTGGGAGCTTGATATATCTCATTATTATTCATCCAGATATTGCATATGTCATTCATGTTGTTAGTTAGTTTGCTGCTTCTCCTATTACCATTCATTATGCACATGTTCTTTGTATTTTGCGATATCTCCTGGATACAGTCTTTCAGAGTCTTTTACTTTTATCAACCTTTTTCTTAGAGCTCCGTGCATAGTTTGATGCTAATCATGACAGTGATCCAACATATCACAAGTTTGTTACTTGTTTCTGTATTTTTTAGGTGATTCTTTTATTTCTTGGAAGAGCAATAAATAATTTATTGTTTATAAATCTTCAACCGGAGCAGAATATCATGCTATGACATCTACTACCAAAGAGATTGTTTGGTTACGTTGGTTACTTACGGATATAAGAGTCTTCATTTCTCATCATACTCTTATGTATTGTGACAACTAGAGTTCTATTTAGATTGCCCACAACTTGGTTTTTCATGAATGAACCAAGCATATTGAGATTGATTGTCATCTTACTCGTCATCATCTCAAGCACGACACCATTACCTCGCCTTTTGTTTATTTTCTTACAGATTATAGATTTTTTTACCAAGTCGTATTCTATTTCCCCTTTTTGTTTTCTAGTTTGCAAACTCTCGATACTTGTAGCTATCGCATTGTGAGTTTGAAAGGAGATATTAAGAAATATATTTATTTTGTTTTATTCATTAAGAATGAAATAATATTTTTAATTTAACCTATATATAATCTTTTTATTTTTAGATTAAAAGAAAAACTTTAGAATAAAGTGACCTACGAGCCTCCTTTCTTTATGTTTGTTTTTTTTTTTTTTAATTTTGGATTGTTTAACAATAATCAAAAGGAATGGATGCATGTATTGATATTACTGTAGTGTTCTTTTATTTAATAAGTCAAAGATAAGAAATTTAAAAACAAATCACTGAACATCATTATTTTAATTTCTACTAAATAATCAAGAATGAATGTGCATTATCTTTTATTTAATAAGTCAAAGATAAGAAATTTAATTTCTACTAAATATAAAGAGAGAATAAATAACTAATAATTATTAACTATAATTATTTTTTTAATAACCTTATAAAGACTAGTAATGATTATAAAAAGTACTAAAATTAAGTAATATCGTAACAATGAATTGTATTAATAATAATGTAACTATTTTTTTCATTAAATAGCGAAAGAAAATATTAAGGTCCAATTATCATTATGTATGATATGAAAAAAAATAAAAAATTCTTAGTCAGGATGGCATATGTCAGGTGTTAGAGGCATCACATGTCACTACATTTGTGGTAAAAAAAAATCCCAGCCAGCAATACACATGTCAAGTGTTAGAAACATTACACCTCATGATTATAATATTTATTATATATATCTAAAATGTCAAATATTAAGTGGATTTTTGTTCTTTTAAAACATTAATCTGTTTTTAAAAATTTTAATTTTTTTAAATTATTTTTTTATATTTTTAAATCGTTTTAATATATTAATATAAAAAATAATTTTTTAAAAATAAAATATTTTATTTTAATATATTTTTAAATAAAAAATATTTCAGACAATTACCATTCCTATAATTCCAAACATATGCCTAGAAAAATATAACAAGATATGAGCTCTCTGTTTGATTCATAAAGAGATGCTTATCGATAAAGATGAAAGCTCTCTGTTTGCTTAAATTCAGAAAAAAAAAAATGATTATAGAGTACAGGAACATCTACAACGTGATATAGTGTCAAATCGAGAAAGAAATGCCAGGGCAAATACATTGTACCCCAGACATAGTCAAAGTGCATGCGTTCGTCTGTAATTGTCAACACCTGTACCTCCCTAGCTTCTTGCTTGCATTCATTGCGGTCCAATATTACAGCTATAGTAATGATTTTGTGTATTGTAATTTAACATTGCGGTTGTGTAAATTAGGTATTGATCGAAATGAAACTGATTTTATTTTTTTAATTTGATTATAAGGGTAAGGGTACTCTCGAGTTAGTGTATACATTCATAAAAACCACCCTTATTTTCATATAATATTAAGAGTGTATTTAGAAATATAATTAGAGTTACTTTTTTAAAATGTTTTTCACTCAGAAATGTATTAAAATAATATATTTTTTATTTTTTAAAAAATATTTTTGAGATCAGCGTATCAAAATGATCTAAAAACATAAAAAAATATTAATTTAAAATAAAGAAAAAAATAAAAAAAATTTAAATTTTTTTTAAAATATTTTTGAAACACAAAAATAAATAGATTTAACAAATCATTATAAACTTAGTGGATTCACGAAAAAATTAATAAATTATTCTAACTGCTGATTTTAAAATTTAAATCTAGATAATTAAAGAATGAATCAAACCTCCTTAATAATCAGGCCAGCTCTTTAAAGTTAGAAAAACTGCCCTCTACATGTAATATTAATTTCTTGCCATGCATGCCATTTAATAATTTGCATCTTTAACAAATCGGGAATCTTGTGAACACATTAACAATGTATTCAAGAATAATTTTCAATGTATCGTATAGTAAAAATTTAGAACAAAAATATTTACTTTCCTATAATTTCAGGTTCGAGTTATATGGTTACTAATATAATAGTCATTGGAGATTTACATGGTAATTAATTTTAAAATTCATATATAAAATTAGTCGAAATACATATAAACTGGTCTGGATATCTATATTAATAAAAATAAAAATAAAAAATAATTTTCAACTAGGGATAGCTAGAGTTCTAGTATATGCCATCCAATTCACGGACATTAGATAGAATTATATCATATTACGTCCACAAAAAATAAGTAGGCAGCATCTGTAGGTCTCGAGGTTTGGCTAACTACTACATGATTTTCTACAAGAAATGTCTTGTCTTGTCTTAATATTTTAATGCTGTTTAAAAATATAATAATAATTGTTTTATAAAATATTTTTTATTTAAAAAAATATTAAATAATTTTTTTATTTTTAAAAATTTATTTTCTATATCAACACATCAAAATAATAAAAAATACTTTAAAAAATAATATTTAAAATTTTATAAAAAAACAAATTAAAACTTACTCTTGGTACAGCATATCGTCCCTATGAATTAGGCTATCACCAACTTTGTTTGATTATATGACTAGGGCGACACCATATTCCTATAGGTATTAATTTCAACATTGTAGATTATATACAATGTTAAGAACAAAGAACTTTGACAAATACATTGATTCAGTCCAAATGCATGGAACAGCAAACTAGGAGGAGACGTGTAGTTGTTTGCGTCGTTAGCTGGTACAAGTAATCACAGGCTTCTGGAGATGAAAAGCAAATGGAAGATTTACTGAGTTTCTTTCTTCCCAGCTAGCTAGCATGCGGAAGAGCTCTACTTACCATAACTCTACGAAGGCTAGCTAGCACGAGGGACAGTTTCCTTTATTCGAAGGTAATCATCGTGTCAAATCTATACAAAATTTTCTAAAATCTAAGGCTTTAGCCCTTTAAGATTTCTTGATTATCATTTAGAATCTAGAGAAACATCATTTTGAATACTAGGGACCTAGTCCCATAATCCGGGACACGTTCTAATGGATGCATTTTTGTATATATTATAATCTTTTTTATTGAAAAATAAAAAAATGTTATTTACACTTAAAAAAATAAACTGAAGATATATAAACCGATAAAATAAAATAAAAATAATAATAATTAAATACTAATGAGGATCAAAATATACAAAATTAGAAAATTTAACAACATATTTTCATCTAACGAGGATCTTTTACATAAAGAAAATTCAATTTTGAGGAGGAAAATTCAAAATTGTATGTTTAATGACTCAATTGGAATTTTTCAAGGTTTAATTGAATTTATGGAGGGCTTAATTGCAAGAAAAATTGGTTCTTGAAGTAAATTTAGGCTTTAATTGGAAGAAATTAAAGTTTGGGGTCGAATTGCAAATTTTAAAAGTTAATTTGGTCAAATCAGGAGCTTAATTATTTAAATATTGAAGCTTGATGAACAATTAGGGACTTCAATGAAGAAATCCAAAATCAAGGACCAACTTGTAAGAAGCATGAGACTTCAGGTTTGAAATCGTTGAAATCATGGGCCAAATTAAAGAAAATTAAAAGTTTGATGGTTAATTAGGAGTCCAATTAAACAAATAAAAAACCAATGATGACATTATAAAAGGCGTTCAAATTCAGGGCTGACAATTGAGTTTGGTATGGGTGATATTGCATGAAATTAGGAGTTCAGGAGGAACTTACGAGTGAAATTACAAGAAATTGGAAGAATAGGGATTAAATTGAAGTTTTTTAAATCCCAAATTAAAAACCCTAATTTGTAGGGTTTAGCCTAGGCGACATCGTCCAAATACTGTGAATCTTCTTCTTCGACAATTTTGGATGATCGAGTTGGCACTTTTAGGTGAATGAATGTAGTGTTTCCAACCACATTTGAGGTTGTAACCGCCACCATTCAACTGAAAAACACCCCCTCTACAACCTTATTTCCATGAAATCAAACATTTACATCATATTTTCTCCAATGATCTTAACAACATATTGTCCATGATCAGCCACCACTGTATTTTCAGATTCCATGCTGATTGGGTTGAGACTTTCAAACGAATGAATGTGGAGCTACAGACCTCCAAATTGATCAAGATAGGATCCAACATATAGGTATGCACCCTCTTTACTACGATTAGGTGGTCTCAGGCAACATTGATGTCGGAGTTGCTTTGGTGAAGTCATAAAAATGACCGACCTAGTCAACCTTAATCGAGACACTCATTTGCACACACCCAGCTCTTTCGTGTGTTCACACCTAAAAAACTCTCAAATGGTTCTTATCAAGGTATTAAAACCCTTGTTTCAAGATTAAAAGGCCATAAACACTTCATATTGGCCTTTAAGTTTGTTACAAAACCACCTAAATCAAAAACCATTGATCCTATGGTAAAACCAGCCTAGTTTTTGTTTGTTAGAACCCTAACAAACTCATTTAGAAGCTCTCAAATTAGCCTATAAATGGAGGGAATCACGAGCTTAGAAAAAAGTAAAGAAATGGAGGAAAAACAAGGGGAAAGAAATTTTGGTTAAGGTTTAAGTAATCCAATCAAGTTCACAATCTCAAGGATTTAGTTTGTATGTGCTAGGTTTGGAGATAAGAAAAAAAAAAGGCTACATTAGAAATCCATTCTTATTTGAAGATTTCAAGATTTGAAGGTATATCCTTACAAACCTTAAAAATGGAGTTCATAAGGCCTATTAGATTGATTTTTATTATTTAAGTGAAATGTTTTGAATGTGTTGACATGCTGATGATTGCCTTAATACGTTATGTTAACATTTGAGTTTGATTTGAAATTTTTCCAATATGGCAGCAAGGTTATGATGTTCTTCTGGTTTAGTTAATGCATGTTTTTGGGTTTTTGGGTGTTATTTGGTTTTTGATGAAGGTTTGGAAAGACATTTTGAATCCTAAATTGTCTAAACATATAGGCTATTTTAGATTTGTAGTTTTTGGCAAATGGAATTTGATGCATTTTGATGATGATTTGTTGTTTTTTGTGAGTCTTTTGATTTAAGTATGCTTGGTTTTGATAATATGTCTTGTTGGAAGTAAGAAAACATGTTTTAGAGGTAAACAATGGTCATTCTGGGTTTAAACAATTAACTGCGTTTCCTGGATTCTGTTTTCTAGGTTTAAGGCAGTCTTATTTGTGTTCTTGAGAAGAATATTGTCTTAGCCCCTTGATTTCGACTATGTTTTTTTTTATCTATTTCTTTACACATAAACCTTCTTTATGCATGATTAAGCAATAATCTAGTTTTCATTGTCATCAACAATATGTTTTAATTGGTTTTTAATCTTAAGGTTTCAATTTTGAACTAAAACTCATTTTGTCAAAATCATGATGTTTAAATGATCATTAAAGCAAACTAACACTTGATTTTTAATTCATTTGTGATTGCCAAAAAAATTTCACCTTTTATTGTTTGAAATATGGTATGGTTTGATGTTCATGTTGTTGGATTCAGGTTTGAATGTTCTTGGTGTTCTTCACTCTTTTGTGTTTGATCTGTATTTCTTGAGAAATTTTTGATTTTTTATGTTTTTACTTATATTGAATCTATTTTGGGTTTGGGTCTTTATTTTGGTTTGTTTATGAGTTAACCCAGTCAATTCAACCCATTCGGGTCAAAACTAGGTTAGTCATTAGGCCCTGTTTGGTTTGCTACTTTTTTCTATTAAGGTTTCTTTGGTTTAAGAATGTGTTTGGCAAACACCTCTTAGACTTGTTTTGAGTAGTTTTATTTCAAGAAAATTTAGTTTTTTTTTCCAAACATGGCCTTGCAAAATAAATAAATAAATAAATACAAAAATACAAAAATGGTAATAGTATTGAGATTTCAAGTTAACCGAGCTTAAGATAATATTTTGGTTCTGGTTAAAGGGAATTGTCAGATTGAGAATTCAGGTTAACCGAGCTAAAAACAAAGACCAAGATTCTAGTTAAAGGGAGTCTCTAGATTGAGATTTCTGGTTAACCGAGTTGAACGTAATATTTTGGTTCTAGTTAAAAAGAATTGCTAGATTGAGATTTTAGATTGACCGAGCTGAAGACAAAGGCTAAGGTTCTGGTTAAAGGGGGTCTCTAGATTAAGATTTCAGTTTGACCATGCTGAAGGCAACATTTTGATTTTGATTAAAATGAATCGTCAAAATTAGTCTTAAATTGTTATTAAAAATGACTCAAATTCTTTTAAGAACTAATGTAACTTTTAAAACCATCTTGTTATATTTAAAATACTATCCTAAAAAGTTAGCCCTAAAATTCTCTAAAACACCTTATGTATACCCCTATAAAGTCTAGGACCTTTAGCATAACAAATTATCATACCAGATATGTTTCTAAAGCTTTTGGTAAGCTAGACAACATGTGGTTCACTAGTTAACTAAACTAGATATAAAATTTGTATTGATAACTGATAATGTAAATCCTATATTAAATAGCATAATTCTCTATAAAAAAATGATAAATCAAAAGGATAAAAAATTATATGACTAAGGATAAAAAATTCCCAGTTAATTAGTTTAAAGCCTCGAATGAATTAAAAAATAACTTATACACGAAAAATATACCAACACTCAAAGATTTGATAGAAATAATAAATGGGACATTAAAGGAATGGCATTGCTATAAATAAAAGAAAAATTTCCCATCATTTTTATACATTAAAGCTAACGATTTATAGGGAGAAAAAACTTGATATTTGCTCTTCATCTCCTTCTTTTTTTTCTCAAATATGATGGTATAAGAGTGTGAAATAAATGATTTCTACTAAGAAAGCTAACCAAATTAGTAAACCTTAAAGAGAGAGAGAGAGGTTGAGAGTTTAGATCATAGAGAAAGAAAGTGTGCAAACTAGATTAAAAAGAGGTGAATTCTTGGAAATTGTAGAAAACAACTCATAAAATTAGATCACTTAGTTGTGTTAAGAGGTTATTTTTCAATTACATGACTTGTTTTCTTGATTATGGATAGGGAATTGAAAATTTCCAATTTTAAACTTTTAAAGTTTATTTAACTGGTTAAAAACTAATTATAAGAATTTGAAACATTGAAGTTGCCGACCATGATTTGGAATTTTAGGGTATTTAAATCCCCAATTTTGAACTTTTAAAGTTTATTTAACTCGTTAAAAATTAATTATAAGAATTTGAAACATTAAAGTGGCTGACCATGATTTGGAATTTTAGGGTATTTAGAAACTTGACTAAATTGGATTGATTTTTTTATATTTTAATGATGTTGGGGATGTTGAAATTGGTTGTGAATATTATAATATAGATTGCTAATAATTTAGTTATTGTTGTTATATTTTGAAATCATGAAATGTGAAAATTTATGAATTGTATAAGTTTTGGTATTTAAACGATGTTGTTATGCTTAAATTAGATTGGTATGATGATGGTAATGTGTTGTGCTTGCTTGTAATTCATATGGAATAAGTTGTATGGGCATTGGTTTATGTTTGTTAAATGTGGAAAGGTGGAAGTATGGGAATTAGAAAATTTATGTAAATGTTTAGGGTTTGTAATGATGTTGTGATGTTTAGAAATTGATTGGAGATTGTGATTTTAATGGCTATATATATTGTGTCTTGGTTGGCAAGTTGGTAAAATAGAAAAATAAAAAAATATATGTTGGATGCATAATGATAATAAGGAATGTTAAATTGCATGCTAAAAGCAAGTTGAAAATATAAGAAAAATATGAAATTATAATTGAGATACAAACTAGTACGAAAAGATTAATCATATGTTTATATAAGTATGAACAATAGGTTAAAATGATATGGGTACTAATTTTCCATGAAAATTAGGAGGGACATCTATGGTTGAACTAGCTATTGAGGGAGCATATATTACTAGAGTGTCAGGTAGGTACCATCACCTTTCCTTTTATTCAAAGAAATTTTCTTGTTAAAATTTCTTTATACATGTGCAATGAGTTTTGAAATGGTTTATGGAAATTTATGTTAAGAAAAACTTGGTTGTATGGACAAAGACAAATTATATAAATTCGGTCGTAAGTGTTACCTATTTTTTACCCTATAAAAATCAAGAAAAGAAAAATAGAAAAATAGAAAAATGAAAATTTAAAAATAAAAGAGGATACACATGAAGAAAGCCTAGAACGTTACCCAAGTTGGTTGATCAATACTTGAAAATGCATTTTCATTAAAGTATTATATTATCATATTGCATTTAAAGTATCATTAAATTACCTAATTTAAGCATGTTTTATAATAACAAGTCTGATAATATAAGATATCTTTAATTTATGGTAAATGCTTATTTTAAATGCAGACATATCTCACAATTCAAAGGATTGATTGATGTGTTTAACTATTGAAATTGAGAAAACAAAGAGAGGGCTAAGCTTAGAGAAGAGATGTTGGTTCAACTTAAACTGGAACGCCATTCAGTTATTGGGTCATAACTAGAGTTATAGACATTGAATTTAGGTCTGATTTATCTTGATGAAAAGTTAAGGGATAGGCCTAAAACATTCATTAAGAGTTTAAGATTCAAAATTATCATTTGTAAATTCAAATCTTAGCAACAAAAGAGAAGTCTGAATCTGTCATGCAGCCCAGACATTGTTCGGTGTTCAGTCCGTATCTCGAGTTCTAGAAGTGCAAATGAGTTCATTCATTTTTTGTTGGAAATCTGAGACAAATACCCACAACTTTCATGAAGATTATCTGTTCAAATTTAGGAATAGTTAAAAATGTGTTAGTACAAGTTGATAAATTTATTTATCTCGTGGAATTTATTGTCTTGGATACACAACCTCTTATAGTATGTAACTCAATTCCAGTTATTTTACGTCGTCCATTTCTTACAACTTATAATGCATTGATTAATTGTAAGAATGGACTAATGAAGTTATCTTTTGGAAACATAACATTGAAAATGAATGTTTTTAACATTTGCAAGTAACCTGAAGATGATAATGATTTACAGGAAGTAGACTTTATTGAAAAATTAGTTTATGATCAATTTGAAACTGCTTCTAGTTAAACTGAGTTTAATGAATCAAAAGATTTGCAAATGGTTTATTTTTAGGAAGAATCAAAGGTAAGTAGTTGGAGACCAAAAATTGAAGAATTGCCACTATGATCAATTGATTACATACCTTCAAGTGTTCAACCACCAAAACCTGATTTAAAGTCGTTACCATTTGATCTCAAGTATTTTGTTTTGGGAGAAAATGAAACTTTTCCGGTAATAATCTCTTCCAAACTTAATGCACATCAAGAAAGTAAGTTATTACAAACTCTAAACATACACAAAAATACATTAGGATGGACCATAACTGACATAAAGGAATTAGATATTCGATTTGCACTCACAGGAATTTGGAGGAAAAAGTTAAACCCTTTAGAGAAATGCAACGAAGGCTTAATCCTAATATTAAAGAAGTAATGAGGAATAAAGTCATTAAGATCCTAGATAATGAAATCATTTATCTTATTTCTAACAGCAAATGGATAAGTCCTACCCAAGTTGTACCTAAGAAGTCTGTAGTCATTGTGATAACAAATGAGAAAAATGAGTTAATTCCAACTAGGACTATTACTGGTTGGCGCACGTGTATTGACTATAGGAAAGTTAATTCAATGACTAGAAAAGATCATTTTTCTTTACCTTTCATGGATATCAAATTCTAGATAGAGTTGCAGGTCATGAATTTTATTGTTTCTTAGATCGCTATTCAAATTACAACCAAATTGAAATTGCATTTGAAGATCAAGAGAAAACTACTTTCACATGTCCATTTGGTATTTTTGCTTATCAAAGGATGCCTTTTGGATTATATAATGCACCAACCACATTTAAGCATGTTTAGTATATTTAGTGATATGGTTGAATGTTTTCTTGAAATTTTTATGGATAATTTTTCTATTTTTGACGATTCATTTGATGATTGTTTAACTAACTTGAAAAAGATTTTGAGCAAGTGTGAAGAGAAGAATATTGTGTTGAATTGAGAAAATTATCATTTTATGGTAACAAACAACATTGTACTTGGTCACATTGTTTTATCAACAGGAATTAAGGTTGACAAGTCTAAAATCGAGTTAATTACCAACACCAAAATCTATTAAAGATGTTAGATCATTCTTAGGACATGCTGGTTTTTATAGAAGGTTCATCAAATATTTTAGTGTAGTATCTAAGCCATTGTGTGACCTCCTAATAAAGGATAATGTTTTTAAATGGACTGAACATTATGAAGAAGCCTTTGTTAAACTTTAAAACTTGCTTGCTTCTACTCTTGTCATTTAAGCTCCTGATTGGTCATTACCTTTTGAAATAATGTATCACGCTAGTGATTATATTGTGGGTGCTGTCTTAGGATAAAGAAAAGATAAGAAACGTTATGTGATTTACTATGCAAGTAAAACTTTAAATAATTCTCAAATGAATTACACTACCACTGAAAAGGAATTACTTACAATAGTATTTGCATGTAAAAATTTAAATCTTATCTTATTGGCTCCCCTGTTGTTTTTTTAGTGATCATGCAGCATTAAAACATCTTCTTTCTAAGAAGGATTCTAAGGCTAGATTGATATGATGAATTTTGTTACTTCAAGAATTCAATATCACAATCAAGAACAAGAAAGGCACCGAAAATGTTATCGCGAATCTTTATCAAGATTGACAATAGATTCCACATCTGACTTCACACCAATCAATTACTACTTTCCTGATGAATCTTTACTTTTTATTGCTACAATGTATTGGTTTGCTAATATTGTCAATTTTCTTGCTACAAGATATTTTCCAACTCATTGGAGTACCCAAAACAAAAGAAAGTTTTTAAATGAAGTGAAGAGCTTTTATTGGGATGACCCTTACTTATTTAAATATTGTCCTGATCAAATATTTTGAAGATGCATTCTCAACAATGAGGTAAGTAGTGTCATTAAATTTTGTCATTTTGAGTCATGTAGGGATTATTTTTCATCAAAAAAGATAATTGCAAAGATCTT
>Ga0307515_10017313_pt1 | contig 13135 bp, 8 predicted proteins | sample 17_EM_MG_FD_194513 | JGI IMG/M metagenome (GOLD analysis project Ga0307515, IMG submission 194513) | Populus trichocarpa ectomycorrhiza microbial communities from riparian zone in the Pacific Northwest, United States - 17_EM | ecosystem: Host-associated > Plants > Roots > Unclassified | place...
AGCCCACGAAGGTCCAACCACCCAGTCTTCCGACCTTCTAATTGTCTCTCCACTTCGCAAATATCCCCTCCAACTTCGGTCCACAACTGATGAACGTAATGCGCCTTGAATCCGTACATCGCTCCTAGCATCCTGCAAATAACCTTCGTCCACTCGTGCCCAGGGTCCACTCCCTTTGGGTAGGGGAACCTCCGCTTGGGATCTGGCACAGTCATGTACCGTTGTCTTAACCCCGTGACCCCAGTAGGCTGTTCTCCCTCTCCACCCGCATCTTCATCCTCACTACTCTCTATATATCTCCTCCTTCGGCTAGGGTACCGCCGAGCTCTCTGGACCGTTGTAACATCACATTGGAGGCAAACCCCAAGCACACGATCGAAAGTCCGCTCGTGTAAAGGTAGTCCTTCCCATATGTCGTGAATAAGCTCTACATCCTTGACCTGTAGCCAGTGAGCGATAAGGGCGAGGACCGCGATGACAAGTCGCTGCTTCCTCTCCTCGTGCACGGAGGAAAGAGCCTTAGCGCGTGACCGGAGGTGTTGAAGCTTCTTGGATGTAGATTTTGATGGTCCTAGTTGGATTGGCACAGGTGCCACGGATGGCTGAGAGCCTTGCGATTCAGAAGAAAGTGGTTGTGAAGGCTGACACTGCGATTCTTCGGTCCGAGTAAGTTGAGACTCTAGCGGCTCCTCTGTCTCCTTCTTGATCTCTTCCTTCTTCAATTCGAAGTAGTCACCCACCAAGGTCGCGGTGTCTGTCCCCGTGCTTGCGCCGCTTCCTGAACGCCGCATCCTTTCTCGATCTCGAAGGACACAACCGGTGTCTTCATGATGCACCACGCTCCCGAGGCGGTCGACTTCATCTTTCAATTCAAGCGAAACCTCTGGTTGGGACTTCACCCCGACCATGAACTCTAGAGGGTCGTTATACTCGTCGAACGAGGCATTTCCGGGTACAAAGTCTGGATCGGTGAGCTGTGATGGTTGTGATGGCTGCGAGCGGGCCTTGATTTCAAGTGTGGGGTGCTGATCAGGCTGTGAAAGACTCGATTCTGGTACACCAGATGGAAGACTCGAGCTTGGATTACAATTGAAATAAGACGAAGGACCGAGAAGCGAGATATCGTCCTGCGAATCAGAGACACACGACGTGTCTGGGTCTATCTCTTGCTCCCTTCGAGGCAAGGGGCCAGTCGACTCGACGGAACGAGCGCCAGAACCAGCCTTCTGTGAAGGTCCCGCCTCGGGTTGATGGCGAGGTCCGGGTTGCAGTTGTTCAGCCGAGGCTTGCGAATTCGAATTTCCTGTCGATTGACTTGCAGGCACCAGGACTTGATCCTTGTTCCCTCGCTGGATTGATCCTCTGAAATGTTTGTCGGAAGGAGGTGACGGAATAGCAGGCAGACACCGCCGCCACGGCATGGCATAGTCCTGCGTATCCATCCCAACTTCAGAATCGTCTGCCTGAGAGTCGCGTATCTCACTCCCATCCCGATCTGTATTCGTATCGGGTTCCGTTTTATCCGAATCCTCATCTCCGTTCGCACTCTGGTTTTCATTCCTGGAACCGGAGACGATAGAATTCACTCCACCGGTCACTTCCTGTTCTTCTTGCTCGTCGCCGCTGAACTCCAAGCTCAAATCGATGTTGACAAACTCTGGCCTTTTCCGTATCCATTGGCGTAGGCTACGAGTTGTGGGCTGATGAGGTGGAGGTCCCGACTGATCCTTGGTGGTATTATACCTAGACTTGGCAGGTGACTGGCGAATTATGGCAGGCGGGAGGAGGGGTACCAATGGAGATCGGGGTGTACTAGTAAGGACAGGAAGGGGGATCGGAGGAAGAGGAAGAGGAGTGGAACACAAAGGAGGAAGATGGCGGGTAGCAGTCTGGGCAGATTTTGCAGATACTCTGGCAAAGGGGCGAGAAGGTAGCTGATCTGAGGGTCTTGGTTCCGCAGGACCGATCTGATCGTGCTCGTCATTGGACTGAACAGAGGATTTTGGTCTCGTGTGACTGGTGTGCGGTCGCTTGCGGGGTGGTAAAGTGTCCATAGATTCAACATCTCGGGCTTTTCTCTTGCCGAGGCAAGAGTCTTGTAGAGAAGGGGCATGAGGACTTGCGGGTCCGGCAACAGGTAGACGAGTGTGGGGTCGCGCGGGAGTGGGGGCAGAAACCTCTTCACCTGAGTCTTGCTGCTCCTCTTTACCTTTTTGTTGAATGCGATGCATACGCTGCTGTAATACACTGTTGCCAGACCAGTGACTCTGCCAGGACCCAGCCGAATGGGCTCTCGCCCAGAGACAGTCCTACGTGGAATAGTCAGATCTTCATTTCCGGGTCCGTGAGCTATACATACTGCTAATAAGCGATTCCAGAATTTCGGGCCGCCGATCCGTTGATCAGGGTTTTCGAATACGTAGGCCTCGAGCTTTAGGTACTCGCCCTCAGTGTAAGGTTTACGAGCAGTTGGCATGACCCTAGGCGGCGAGGTGAGTATGGATTAATGATGGTGCAATGGTTCAACGTACTTCTGACGGGTTTCCGGCCAGTATCCTTCGATGGGAAATTGAAACTTGTGATATTCGCCTCCCAGTCGCTTTTCCAATAGTTCTTCAATGAACCAGGGTGGGTGGACGCGCCTCGAGGTGGCCGGGTCGATTGCGGTGGGGACTGGGAGGGCTGGATCAAGGATGACAAACTTCGCAGCGGTGATTCCCGACTCTGCGTCTCCAGAGAATTGCTGAAACGCGAGTAAGAGCGCGTAAGAACGCCGTTGGCGCGCCCTAAATCGGCTAACCTCAATTCGGGCCCCAAGTGCTCCGCGGCGTTGTCGTGCAAGACGGATATCAAGATAGAACGTTTCTGGCTGGCTGTTCTTTTCTACAAATACGGGCCGTCTACGTACAGGCCGTAGCATCTAAGCCCTGTGTCGGGTGGATGGGTCCAGAGTCCAAGCTAGAGTTAGTTAAGCCGGACAAAGGTAGGCGAACGACCAAGACTACCACATATAATAATCAACATAATCAACATAATCAGCAAAGGTGTAGCTCGAACATGTGTCGGACTCGACGTTGGGATGACTGGTTAGCTGTCTGTTGGCCGCATCCATCGGAGTTTGGAGTAACGGCCCTCGTGTGTACGGCCTTCATTCAAGAACCTTATGCAATCCCATCAATTTTATCAGCCTGCTCAATCTTGTCTCACTTCTCATAACATGTTCGGGCCTCATCTCTGTCGAGCTATCTCAGTGAGGGACGCATCCGCCGACATTCTTCGTCCCACCCTCGCACCTCACATCGTCTAGGCTCGAACTCCACTGGAACTAGTGTCCCTTCTGTGTATGCCCTGAAAACAACCCAGCCGGTCTCTCGCTCGCCTCCAAGAAGACGTCAACGTGCTCAGCCTCGTCGGCAGAACTCATTTCTCAAACGATTTCACGCCACCTTCTCCAGCAAAGCTCACAGAAATATATGGCATGTCGTATCAATGCACCTCGCCGCTCTCGAGTCGGAATTTTCGCCGCAAGTTGCGTGCGGCCATAGGAGTGCCTCTGTTTCCGTAGTCGGCGTCAAGCACGTCCTCGCACACCTTTCTGACAAATCACCGGCTTTCATCCAACGCGACTTCGCAAAGCAATCAAAAGCGAAGCATAGGTTAGTCTCCTCGTATCTCCATTATGCGTAATTGCTCCTCAAAGAGATGCTAAAACGCTTCAGGGCTAGTGGTCCAAGACCAAGTCAAGTACGCATGACCGCGCCGATTGCCCGGGTGGTTCGTGTTTGTGAACGAGAGAGAGGAAAATGCCTAGAGATTTCCTCACAGGGGTACATTCGACGAATAGTGCGTGATACCCTTGAGGTATACCCTCTCAACCAAACAGACCAAAGGAAACCTCGCCTTGTTCGTGGATGCCTTCTCTTACGCTCACTCGATCATGCTATTACAAATTTCCCTACCAAAAGTCACCACGTTACTCTTTGTTCAAATCACCGACGCCTCGTTCCTTGAAGCCGCGGTCGCGGGAACATCAATAACACAGTATCCGGGCTCGCCCCAACGGACCTGCGTTGTGTTTATGCTCACTGCGTGCTGCGATATCTGGATCTTGGCTCTCTTGTACGACGCTAATGTCGGCCACACGCTATGTTTCTCGGCAGCTCTAAAGTCTTGTAGGTCGCTTTGTCTCTTGAAGTTCCTGCGAACTTATCCCTGAGCCAAACCTTAATGCAGCAGGTGGTCCTTGTGGTTGTGGCTCAGGACGATTAGTATTATACTTGTGCTTGTCCTGCTGGCCAACAATGATTGTACCTCGACCGTTAGGTCACCAAGCACCGATTGCAGAATATGGCTGCTGGCACTGGGGATCATTTGGTCACAATGGTGAGTGTCGGCTCTCCAGTCCCAAGACACTAACTGACAATCTAACCAGGGCGCTTGCGATAGTCTCTATGGCAAATACTATAGGGTCCGTAGGGTTAACGCGGCGTTCACCAAGTCACCTCTATGAGAATTTGTTGACCGCTGGAATGAAAATTCACTGAATATAGGTCGTGTTGGATTTAGTAGTCCGTTGCTGGGTTCACTCCTCCACTCGTTCCTTCGTCCACCTCTCTTCTTCCGCCTCTCTTCTTCCGCCTTCCTCTTGCTGTCGACTTATTCTCGCCCCTCGTTCTTCGTCAGCTTTCTTCTACGCGACTGCCTGACGCCGAATGCGCGTGCTTTACCTTGAGCTCGACCCGCTTTGCCTTTTACGCTCGTATGTTTCTGTTGTGTTGCACCGTTATACTGAGAATAGAATCTGTATTTATACATAATTTTTATTACGCACGGCCAGCTGGTTTTAGTGCACATGGGTGAGCCTGACGGCTGCGGATTGCTAACTCGCGCCAGAGTGGTTTCCACGTCCCCTGTATGGTCCATGGGGATTGGGATGGGACCCTAAGAACCACAGAGGAGATGACTTCGGGTTATATCTGGTACAGGAATAGTGTGGGACTCGCGATTTGATCTCCAAGTCTGGAGAAGCTAGCGCAAGGAGTGATCAGGAAAAGAACCGTGATGGTTTCCCTGAACGAGTATGTGAATGTCGTGAACCATACAAAGAAATAACGCGAACATGGAGACAAACACGACCAACGTCGAGAGATGAAATGAAAGACCGGATCGAAGATCGAACCCAGGACTCCCTAATTCTAGAATGGTGCATTGCTGCTACGCTACCCCCGTAAGTGGAGGAGTCACCAATTACAACACAAATCTTCGACTAAACCTCCTCACGTATGGGCGTACCCTACTAGCTTCGATATCTATACAAGGGACGAACTGAGAGAGAGTACTGTCTGGCTGGCCTCATGCGTAACCAACTGTTGGCTGGATCCTGCTTATGAAGGACCAAAGGACTTATCCCGGCGGATTTCCAACCAAATGTGCAGAGGTCTTTACTGGGTAAACAAGGGAAGCTGGGGAGGACTGTCCTGTAGAAAAAAACCAGATTTCCTCCGGGACCATGAGGCCGTGCAAAGGCTCATCTTCGACTTCTTGATGGGAACACATAGATGAAGGATTTATGTAGTTGGAGATAGATACCACTCACCGGGAGAGGACACTGCGCCTTTCACCAGCAAGTCTGCTTTCAACTTCTCAGCATCTCAAAACTTCATCTAGCAGGGAGTGTTCTCCTAGCGAGATGGAGCAACCTGAAAGGGAAGTTAACCCTCTGGTAAGACGTCTATCCTCATACCCCTCATAAACAATTAACTCAGACTATAGGCACCCACCGACATGGCGGTGTAAAGATCCATGCTCAACTGAACATCCATTCCAATTGTACATATGAGCTATGTTGTTTGCATTGTGTGCCCGTTCCCTTCTGGGTCGGGTTTAGCTGTAACAGTAACTATATTTCTACAGAATATTTGAGCCGTCTCATGTACTGGGGAGCTACTTCACTTGGGGTCCGTAACATGCAGTTTAGAACTCCATGCTTTTCCTATCACGCACTGCATCATCCAAGGGCTGACCCACACATTGACGAGGGGCGGGGCCTCTGCTATGAGTCGTTCTAGATCTTCAACCCAGGAGGTGTCGTGCATTCCTTCGCCGAACGACACGCATAAGTGCTCTAATGACCCTACCAAGTGCACAAGATTTGATGCGACAAGCGGATGCCAATCCGTTATATCGTCTGCTTCGATCTCCATGTTCCTTATCCCTGGAGCTCTAATCATGTTTAATATCTGGTGCGAGACATACCCAGAAAGGGACAGGGTTTCCAATAGGGAAAGCTCCGCCGGCTTCAAAGAGTCACCGAGCGTCTCCGTGTCCAAGTAGTCGCTATAAAATCCATCGGCCTTCAGCATTAGGATCCGAATGCTACGGAACCTACTGATGCAGGTGACGTCAAAATCCATCCATAAGGATGTGGCGATAAAAGTCAACTTCTCCACGTTGGCAAAATCCTCGTCACGGAAGAAAGGTGGGATGCATTCTTCCGTATGATCTATCAGCGTTACTTCCCTCAAGCGAGGAAGTCGAGGAGCGCCGATGTTAGGGTGCTCGTCCCCGACGCCCAGGTTCTGAATGGTCATGTATTCGAGTACTGGGAATGAGGCTGAGGTGAAGGTCCGAGCCGCGAGGTCGTCACTTGACATGACTCCGACAAAGGTCCAGGATAAGGATCTGCAACGTTGGAAGAGGATCTCTGGCTGTCCAGAATTACTCTCGAGGATGTGATTTACCAAGGAAAAGTACTCCTCGAAAAGCACTCCGTCCGATTTCTGGTACACCGACAGGCAGACTGAGTCGTATACACTAATCCGCAGAGGAAGTGGCGAGCTTCGCGATATACATATGCGAACAAAAGCGTCTCCATCAGGTAGACGAGCGCCTTTAAAGCGTGTCAGGAATGTGTATCCGAGTATGATGTTCGTCCATAGATTTGCGTGATGGACTACTGCGTTGTGCCATGATCGACAGACGAAGATGGCGTATCGAAGATCCAAGGAGTCGTCCGAGATATGCGAAAATATTTCTCCAAGGAGTTCGAAAGGGAGTGCATAATTGAGACTCGAGGGCCGAGGTGATACTTCAAGACGTTCTTCATGCTCCATCTCCAAAGCCAGTCCACCTGTGACGTTAGATCAAGGTCAGAGTAGGACCCTAAGGCACAACAAAGCCCCATTACGTATCTACCTTATGGTCGCGAGGAAGAGACAGCAGCGCGCTTGTTTCCTTCGTCAGAAATTTCCGTACGCCGAGAACAATCGTGTTTGTTGGGGCCCGCTACAAACACGTACTAGACGAATTTCTAGAGCCGTCCATCCAGTATCCAGGCACTGGAGCTCGAAATCTGAAAGAATTTCCAATTTCCAACACTTCCCGGCCCCAGAAACGCAACCTATTCAAGAGGATGCAGCCATAGGTTAGTTTGATTGTGGACGAAAGTGAATGGATATTATATATTAATTTGTGTGGTTGGAAATAGATACCCCTCACCGGGAGAGGACGCTGCGCTTCTCTAATATATTCACCAGCAAGTCTGCTTCCAACTTCTCAGCTTCTCAAAACTTCATCTAGCAGGGAGTGTTTTCCTAGAGAGATTGAGCAATCTGAAAGGGAAGTTAACCCTCTGGTAAGATGTCTGTCCTCACGTCTTTCACAAAACAACTCGTGCCATATATAGGCACCCACCGACATGGCGGTGTAAAGATCCATGCTCAACTGGACATCCATGCCAAATTTACATATGAGCTATGCTATTTGCATTGTGTGCCCCTTTCCCTTCTGGGTCGGGTTTAGCCGTAACAGTAGCTATATTTCTACAGAATATTTGAGCGGTCTCATGTACTGGGGAGCTACAAAGATGTCACTTGGGGGTCGTAACATGCAATTTGGAACACCATTCTTTTCCTGTCACGCACCGCACCATCCAAGGGCTAACCCACACACCAACGAGGGGTGGGGCCTCCGCTATGAGTTGTTCTAGCTCTTCAACCCAGAAGGTTTTATGCATTCCTTCACTGAACGACAGGCATAAACGCTCCAATGACCCTACCAAGTGCGCGAGATTTGATGCGATAAGTGAATTCCACCCTGTTGTGTTGTCTTCTTCGATCTCCATCTTCCTTAGCCCTGGAGCTCTAATCATGTTTAATATCTGGTGTGAGACATACCCAGAAAGGGTCAGGGTTTCCAGTAGGGAAAGTTCCGCCGGGTTCAAAGGATCACTCAGCCTCTCCAGGTAGTCGTCATAAAAACCATCGGCCTTCAGCATTAAGACCCGAATGCCACGGAATCGACGGATGCAGGTGACGTCAAAATCCATCCATGCGGATGTGGCAATGAAGGTCAACCTCTCCACGTTGGCGAAATCATCGTCATGGAAGAAAGGTGGGGTGCATTCTTCCGAATGATCTATCAGTGTTACTTCTCTCAATCGAGGAAGTCGAGGAGCGCCGATGTTAGGGTGCCTATCCCCAACGGCCATATTCTGAATGGTCATATATTCGAGTGCTGGAAATGAGGCTGAGGTGAAGATCCGTGTTGCGAGGTCGATACATAATGCGTCTCCAACAAAGATCCAGAATAAGGATCTGCAGCGTTGGAAAAGGTTCTCTGCCTCTCCAGTATTACAGTCGAGGACGCGAACTACCAAGGAAAAGTACTCGTTGAAAAGTACTCCACCCTCATCGTCGTACAGTGACAGGCAGCCTGAGTCGAGTACACGAATGCGAAGAGGCAGTGGCGAACTTCGCGACATACATAAACGGACAAAAGAGTCCCCATGAGGTAAACGAGCACCTCGAAAGCGAGTCAGGAATGTGTATCCGAGTATGATATTGGTCCATAGGTTTGCGTGATGGATTACTGCGTTATGCCATGATCGACAGACGAAGATGGCGTATCGAAGATCCAAGGAGTCGTCCGAGATATGCGAAAATATTTCTCCAAGGAGTTCGAAAGGGAGTGCATAATTGAGACTCGAGGGTCGAGGTGAGACCTCAAGATGTTCTTCATGCTCCATCTCCAAAGCCAGTCCACCTGTGAGAGCTAGATCAAGGTCAGAGTGGGACTTTAAGCCATATTAAGGTCACATTACGCATATACCTTATCGTGGCGAGGAAGAGACAGTAAGGCGCGCGCTTGTTTCCTTCTCTCAGAAATTTCCATACAATGAGAGCAATCGTGTTTGTTGGGGCCTGCTACAAACACGTGTGGATACTAGACGAATTTCTAGAGCCGTCCATCCAGTATCCAGGCACTGGAGCTCGAAACCTGAAAGAATTTCTATTTTCCAACACTTCCCCCATAGACACAGCCTATTCAAGAGGATGCAGCCATAGGTTGGTTTGATTGTGGATGAAAGAGACAGGACGTCATGTATTCCAAGGAGCTTTTAGAGAATCCTGTTAAGTAGACCATTGACTATATATTGCTCACCCTGAGCAAGAAGTGCGAGGCATTCTCCGTGCGCAAACAGAGAGCCAAGACTCGTAATGTGAACATTATAATATAAGGTAGTGGAAGTTTTCCAACGAGACCGACTAAAAGCACATCTATTGGAGGAAAGTGGACCTAACTGGTAAATCCCATCCTCCTCGCGTATTTTTGACCTCCTCTTCCACTACGCGCTAGCCCAGTTCGTTCTACCTGCGCTAGGCTGGTTGGTCCCACTATTCCCAGATTGAGTTCCAGGTGCGCACAGGGAGAGAGCGGGGGAAACAACTGTAAAGTATATAAGGGCAAACAGTATATACATAACAGGAATAAAACAACAACATAAAGGCGTGACCTATGATGAGTCACGCTCACTCAACATATTTCTTCTATCTCGAGCTTGGGGCACAGCCCATTACTAGCTAATACGTTGTAATAGAAGTAATAGTACATACGCAGAGTTGCGCTGATGTCAGACAAGCAAGTCTGCGCTCTCATCGATATGATGCCCCAAGCATCAAGGTCCTCTTCACGGAGTTGTGCATGGTAAAGGACCTCTATCTGTGGTCGTACGATTTCCGACGGCTGCCTCTCATACTGAGACTTTGGAATTGAACGACCACCTTCTTGAAAGTATTACAGCTCGTTTCATCCGACCGCTGGGTTTGACAATATCGACAACCTGTCATTCAGTCCGACGGCAATTCGACATGCCCATATGCGGGATACCTCGTGCGCTCCACACATCCGTCGGTTGTCCTAGCTCTCCCTTTGTATCTGACAGACGGCCTTTGGCAGTGGTCCAGAACCTCTATGTCTTCTATTTCATTCTATCCTATAGTTTGTAACACATGTACTCTCGATATCTGGTCTCTAGTCAGAATATCGACTTGGGCACGCATCCTTCTCGTTCCTCGTGAAGCCCCGATATTCAATTGAAAACCCACCCCGATAACGATACTTTTGAGATTTCGCCTAGCCCCCGAAGTGCTACCGGCGCTAACAGAAAGTCGGAACCGTCGCAGAACTAACAGCGAGCTGTGGCTTAACGCCAGTGCTGGCTGCTAACTTGACTGGGTTGGCTGCGGCCGTCGACATTCCCAGGAAACCATTCGATGATGCTTCTTGAGCTAAGCTATCTTCGGTCGCAGATTTCTCGATGCAGAGCGGGAAAATGACTGGGGTCGGTCCTTCTGCAGCTACCACTGAGTCTTATATAATTTCTGGTAAATTACAGGATAGCCCAGGCGGTCGCGCAGAATGCGCGACCCAATGCCCACACATGGCAGTTGAACGCACGTCAGTTGGACGAAGCCCAGCTGGCGTCAATTATTGGGATGCGCGCAACTGACCCCTCGGAGGGGTCTTATAGACAAAGAAACCGACGCCCCTTTGAGGGGTCCAAAAGCGGTTGCCCGAGGTGATGAAGGTCAACCTCTCCACATTGGCGAAATCATTGTCATGAAAGAAACGTGAGATGCATTTTACTGAATGATCTATCAGTGTTACGTCCCTCAATCGAGGAAATCGAGGAACGCCGATGATAGGGTTCCTGTCCCCGACGGCCAGGTTCTGAATGGTCATATATTCGAGTGCTGGGAATGAGGCTGAGGTGAAGATCCGTGCTGCGAGGTCGATACATAATGGGTCTCCGACAAAGAACCAGAATAAGGATCTGCAGCGTTGGAAAAGGTTCTCTGGCTCTCCAAAATTACTATCGAGGACGTGATTTACCAAGGAAAAGTACTCCTCGAAAAGCACTCCGTCCGGTTTCTGGTACAGTGACAGGCAGCCTGAGTCGAATACGCGAATGCGAAGAGGAAGTGGTAAACTTCGCGACATACATAAACGGACAAAAGAGTCCCCATGAGGTAAACGAGCACCTCGAAAGCGAGTCAGGAATGTGTATCCGAGTATGATGTTGGTCCATAGGTTTGCGTGATGGACTACTGCGTTGTGCCATGATCGACAGACGAAGATGGCGTATCGAAGATCCAAGGAGTCGTCCGAGATATGCGAAAATATTTCTCCAAGGAGTTCGAAAGGGAGTGCATAATTGAGACTCGAGGGTCGAGGTGAGATTTCAAGGCGTTCTTCATGCTCCATCTCCAAAGCCAGTCCACGTATGAGAGCTAGATCAAGGTCAGACTACGACTCTAAGCCATATCAAAGCCACATTACGGATATACCTTATCGTGGCGAGGAAGAGACAGCCAGGCGCTTGTTTCCTTCTGTCAGCAATTTCCATACGACGAGAACAATCATGTTTGTTGAGGCCCGCTTCAAACACACATGAATACTAGACGAGTTTATAGAGCCGTCCATCCCGTATCCAGGCACTGGAGCTCAAAACCTGAAGAATTTCCATTTTCCAATGCTTCCCCCATAGACGCAGCTTATTCAAGAGAGTGAAGCTATAGGTTAGTTGGACTGTGGACTGAAGAGAAGAGTCATTATGTATTCCAACCGGTTTCTAAAAAATCCTGTTAAGTATATTGACCCAGGTTTAGGGGCCGGGAGAATTTGTTCACCTTGAGCAAGAAGTACGAGGCATTCTCCACACGCAATTTAATGGAGAGCCAAGACTCGTAATGCAAATATCAGAGGATGGTGGGGTTTTCCGACTAGATCGACTAAAAGCACATCTATTATATTGGAGGAAAGTGGACCTGATCTGGTAAATACCATCCGCCTCGCGTATTCTACCTCCCCTTCCACTGTACCACCGTCCACACCAGCCCAAATCGTTCTACTTGTGCGCCGCTGGAGCTCGCCCTGAGAATATTTCTTCTATCTCCAGCTTGGAACAGCGCCAAGGATGACATCGGGTTTAAATGTTCGCATGGTTTCGAGCGCACTCTGCAGATTCGGCAATTGAGCCCAATGCAATGGGGCGGCCGGGTTGAATGACGGATGTCGATCCTCATCTTCCGAGTCAGAGTACCTGCATTGCGTATCAATAGTTGATACGATGTAATAGCAACAAAAGTACATACACAGAGTTGACGGCAAGACAGAGCAATTAATCTGAACGGGAGAAGAAGTCTCCTCACATCTCTCATAAACAATTCAGACCATAGGCACCCACAGACACGGTGGTGTAAATATCCATAGTCAACTGTACATTTGTGCAATTTGTGCATATGAACTGCGTTGTTTGCCCCTTTCCCTTCTGGGTCGGGTTTAGTCGTAACAGTGGCTATATTTCTGAAGAGTATTTTGAGGGTCTTATGTACTGGGGAGCTACAAACGCTTTACTTGGAGCCCGTAACATGCAGCTTAGAACGCCACTCTTTTCCTATCACGCATCGCACCATCCAGGGGCTAACCCACACACTGATGAGGTGCGGGGCCTCTGCCATGAGTCGTTCCAGCTCTTCAACCCAGGAGGTCTCCCGCATTTCTTTACTGAACGACATGCGTAAGCGCTCCAATGACCCTATCAAGTGCATGAGATTTGATGCAACAAGCGAATTCCACCCTGTTGTGTTGTCTGCTTCGATCTCGATCTCCCTCAGCCCTGGAGCTCTAATCATGTTTAATATGTGGTGTGAGACTTTCCCAGAAAGAGTCAGGGTTTGCAGTAGGGAAAGTTCCGCCGGCTTCAAAGGATCACTCAGCGTCTCCAGGTAGTCGTCATAAAAACTATCGGCCTTCAGCATTAAGACCCGAATGCTACGGAAGCGGCGGATGCAGG
>Ga0307515_10017314_pt1 | contig 13135 bp, 8 predicted proteins | sample 17_EM_MG_FD_194513 | JGI IMG/M metagenome (GOLD analysis project Ga0307515, IMG submission 194513) | Populus trichocarpa ectomycorrhiza microbial communities from riparian zone in the Pacific Northwest, United States - 17_EM | ecosystem: Host-associated > Plants > Roots > Unclassified | place...
TGTTCATTTTCCTTGCATACGTTTCTATATTTATCCTAAGTTTTAATTAATTATATATGCGATCGTGCAGCCACCTATAGGTATCAAAATTAGTGATAAAAAAAATTAAAAATAAAATCAGAAAATAGAGATAAAAAACTAGAAAGAAAATATAATTGTTAGCGTGCGGCAACAAACAAGCTTCTTCTGGTGTACATCCTATATTTCTTTTCGCGGTTCTCTGTTTGAACACGTGTGTGTGAAAGAGAAAGAGACAAGTAACGTGTGATAGGGTGAACTAGTTCTGTGATGGTGATTCGCGCAAGTTAGATATTTTTATTTTTATATAAAAATATTATATATATAGATTTTTTTAATAAATTTATGTAGTTTAGAAAATCTAAGTTTAAATTAAAAATCTTATACATAAATATAATCATATAAATCAAGAACTAAGTATGAGAATAAATAAATAAAAGTTATAAATGATACATAAAATAAAACTTAAAAAATCAAGAGATAGATGTAAATCAAGATATTTAATCTAAAAAAAACTCAATCAGACCCGTGTGATTGGGCCTTTAATTTTTTTTATTTGCAATCATCCGCCTTTAATATGAATTCTCCTCGTCAAATAAAATCATCTAACACAAATATTGTCTGTTTGATGGCCTGAATCGATGTCAATAACATTTTTTTCTCTTTACTATTGGAATCCAACGACCTCTCTCTCCCCCTCCTCAACCAAGAACTAAAAAATAACAAAATTAAATTTTTTGTACCAAATTGAATATGAAAAATATTGAGATACTGAAATTATATAATTTGCGTGATTTTTAAAGTTCAAGGATCAAAATGTATTTTCTGCAAGACTTATGGCATGTCACTCATGTTTGACACCTTTTTCATTTCGGTCTTTTTTTTTTTCAATCTCATCTTTTTAGAAGTAATCAAAATCAATTAGTTTTTAATTATGACTAAATCAGTAAGGGGAAAAAGTTTAACAAACAAATTTAAAAAACACAAAATTGTATACAGTCTATCCACAATAATATGTGAAAAGATAACAATGAAGTCTTGCATGGTAAAAAAAAAAAAACCACATATTTTAGAGTAAAATAGCAAACAATTTGTCTTGAGAAAATAACATGTATTTACACACAAGAGCAGTGTGTTATTTTTCTTTTTTAATTTATGTGATCGGAGATTTATTTTGAAAATCCATACACGACATTCGTAAGGGGGGAAAACACATACAGACAATGTGTATATATGAATCAATATCCCTTCATCACGTGAATCTCTTGCCTCTTGCCCTCGTCTATAGTTTATGAAATATCGTGGAAGATTTTTTTTCTTTTTTTCTGTTTTTCGAAAGAGGCACCGCCAGTGACTTGTCAGACCTTCAAAATGCCAAGGGACTGCTGCCACTTGGCTGGGAAAGTGCTTAATTTTCTCTAACCAGGGCAATCTACATATGGACTCGAACCCGTGAAATTTGGTATCAATGATAATCATGAGCACTGGCACATTTACATGTAGACTAGCCTTTCGTTTCAAGTCATTGCATCTCTTAAAATAATTGAGGGCTGTGTTTCGTTAAAGTGGAAAAAGAAAAAAATGGCACTGCATTTTCACTTTATACTATATAGTTTATAGTCCACGGTCGTCTTACCCCTGCAATGATTATCAAAATGGAAAAAAATTATCCCTTGTAGACTTGTAGTTGTACTTCTTCTTTCCCTCGTCAAAGAGAGGGGGGCAGCTGGGTCATGAGGCGTCTATTCGGACCCAGTTACGGGGCCTGTAATTCTGACGCCATTGATGACTCTGACACGGAGTTTTTAATTTTCTTGTACATTTGCGGATTTCTTCTTTTTTTTCGGTAGATTATAGTTAATTTTACAAATAAAATAGTTCCTTATTGTCTCCATTAATAAATATCAATAAAAATATTTTCTTAATATACATCAAAGAAATTATAATGAAAAGAGAAGAAATAAAAAAAATAATTAAGATGTACAATAACGTGTCATTTTTATATATAGACTTACCAACAAATTTAATTTTTTTTGTAAATTTGTCTATAACATTTAATTTATGATACGACGAGTGACCCTTTCCCGCCCCCCTCGTTTCTTCTTCATCTTCCTTCATTTTATCTGGAAAAAAAACACCACAAAACCCCCCACCTCAATTTTATCATAAATCAACCTCCCACTACAAATCCAGTCACCCCAACACTTAGTTTGCCAACATCCCTGATCTGATTCAAATTTTATTAAGAATTCTCAACTTCAAATAAACAAAACTACTCATTTTTTTATTTGAACTCGATTTTAAAATGTTAATTTTAATTACTTATTTTTGTAATATATGTATTTTATTTTGGTTTTTACTTGATTTATAGTTTTTTTTCATGAAAATTTATTGTATAAATGTATGATTTATTCATGTTAGGGTTTGTTTGAGATTTTATAAAATTATATTTGTTTAAGTTTATAAAATTATAATTATAAAATTATATATAAAAAATTGAATTTATGTAGATAACTAACAATGAATTAGTTATACTATTAAAATATTTTGAATAAGTTTAAGTTAAATCAATGTTCTATTATTTATATAGTTTACGCAATTAATTAATACATGTTGTTTTTATTTTCGCCAAGTAATGCCACCAAGTTTACCACGCATATACTCCTTTCTTTAGAAGTGATTATTCAAGAGTTGATTGATTATCTATAGTGAAAATCAAATTTAGGGGTCGCGTTCAGGTTTTTTAGGATGACAACGATGAATTAACTGTAGGGGATAATGTTTTTCAACTTGATGAGTTAGTAGATCCATATCGAGTTGCTTCGTCTAATGACTCATAAGAAAGTTTAAATTTTTGTGTTGTCGAGAATACTTGTTGATGTTGACATTAAGAAGTTAAATGATGTTTTAAGAACCAACAGATATGATTTTTAAAATAACTAGCAAGAAATTAAAGGTGAGGAAAGAGAAAAGAAAAAAATCTACCAGAGCTCAACTGCTTCTTTGATGTGCTAACAGACTTGACCAATAGGATGAGGATAATGCGATGCTTTTAACATCATCATCAAGGTGGCGTTGGACTGCTAGGAGGTATTGCCCTAAAAATACAAGTTCCTTTTACTTATTGGCAGATGCATAACATGCGTCAATTATTTTTTTAATTATATTTATATTTATTAAAAGATTGAATTATCCCGTCGTTCAAATTAATTATAGCTAAAATTCCATGATAAAGATATAAAAATGCCTCTGGACTCCAATTTTTTTTTCCTTTTAAATGCAATGCAGTCATTTTATCGTGTGATCAAAAAGTTAAAAAACCAAAAGTCGCATGGTCCCAACTTTTTCTTTTTTTAAAGGGTATTTAAATCATTTCATACACACCTAAAATGTAAAAAAAAATAAAATTATTTCTAATTAATACAATAATAACTAATAAACCTGATTGAAAATGATTTTAGCGAAACAGTCATTCGAGAGCGTGAATTCACAACAAAATGTAACTGGGCATAGTGAATGACCAAGCTTTTATTATTTTATTTTTTTTTAAAAAAATTAACTGTGAATCATTTATCACTGACTTAAGACCATCTATCACATCACATTGCCATATCAGTTACTAAAATAATCAGTAAAAATGCTTCTTTATCCTTTTCCTCTCAGCTAAGCTTAACTACATAATAATTAGGATAAATCACTGGGAGCAGAGCATGGGCTATCGCCCAAATAAACAACTATAGCATTTGAAGTTTGGATCCAAACAAAAGCCCATGACTGGGGTTAGGTTCTTTTCCACGTAACCAAAGCCCGTCGAACTCAAAATTAAGCAAATTACTAATGGGCCTAAACTTTATTGTTATCTTTAGCCCACGAAATAAAAACACACTGAGTTAATTAACATTAACATGACACTAACAGGCTCAATCATTATAGCAATGCCTGTAAATTAATATTTTTTTGTTATTGTTTTTTTGGTTTAATTTTACCCTTCATTAACCCTATTTTTTTTGTTTTAGTTTTTTAATCTCCCAATATCATATTGTTTTTTATATTATCCTTCGTTTTTTTTTTAAAATATTGGATTATATATAGGTGTTATAAATTTAAATTTTTTCTTCTAGATTTCAATCTTTAATTTTAGATATATTGTAAATAGGGTTTCATAAATTTTTTATTTGTTTTATATGAATTTTTATCGATTTCATTGTCTATTCACGAGTTTTACTGGTTAACTTGAGTTTTTTTTTAGATTGTCTTTTTTAATTTATTTATTTTTATTTTATTTTTCAACACTGAGTTGGTTGAAATTTGAGTATTATAAATTTTTTTCGATTTGATTTCGACAGGGTTATCTCGATCTCATAACTTAGATTGCGGGTTTGACAAGATGACCTAATTATTTTTGTAGGTTCCTTTTTAATTGAATATGTTTTTCTTTTAAAATCGGGCTTCGTAATTGTTTTTTTATTTTCTTTTTATGAGATTATTTATGACTTGGATTACGTGCTTGACAAGTTAACTCAGTTTTTTTTTTTGGTCCTTTTATATATATATATTTCACCCTTCAACAACTCAATCTTATTATATATATATATATATATATATTATTTTTTTTTCTTTTCTTTTCAATTTCACCATTGAATATTAGGTTATTTGAGAATTGAGTTTCATATTATTTTTTTAGTTCGATTTCTATGTAGTTATCTTCGTCTCATTTATTTATTTTTTGGATTTCAACCTTCAACATTGAATTTATTAGAAATGAAGTTTTATATTTGTTTTATGAAGTTATTATAGTCCTAAGGGTTAAGAAGCGGGTCATGAGTTTAATAAGTTAGTTTAGATTGACATGGGTTGTTTTTTTCGGGTCATTTGTTTAATTGATTTTTTTTAAAAATTTTATCATTCAACATTGAGTTTGTTGGAAATTGAGTTTTGTACTTTCTATTTTTTTTATATAGGGTTATCTCAATCTCATGATTTAAATTGCGTGTTTGATAGGTTAACTCATGTTGACTCAAATATATTTTTTATTTAATATTTGTTTAATTTTTATCATTTAGTATTATGTAGATTAAGAATTGACATTCATAATTTATTTTGATTTTTTTTTATAAAGTTATAATGATCAAATGATTTAGATTGTAAATTTAAAAAGTTAATTAATAACAATTTAATATATTTTTATCTCAATATTTAAAAATAAATACTAACCAATATATTACTCAATATATATCATATTTTAAAATTTTTTATTTTTAAAAATATGCTAATAATATTTAAATATTTGTTCTATAGTAAAAAAATTTCAAACAACCCCGCAGCACACCAATTATACAGTATAACCCCAACGGCCAACTGGCAACTGATATTGTTTTCCGTTATACTCCCCGCCTAAAATCCCCGTCAATCACAGGAGGACACATGTCAAAACCAGTACCAATCCCCTATAAAAATATCCCTTCCACTACTACTATTCAAAATATCATATCCTGCTCTCTCTCTTGCTCAAATGTGGTAAAAAACAATAACAGTTTCCCTTCCTAACGTCACCACCATGAACACTAGTAGAGCTCTTCTCTACTCTTTCACCGACCCTACTTTTCGCCCTCTAAAATCTCCTCCCGATATCTCATCCCCTAAAAGAAGACCTAGAGAGCGGCTTAATTTTCGAGTCCGGTTACATACTGATCACCGATGCTGTGTTTTTCGGGTCTCGGTGAGGAATTCGGGTCGGGGTGAGACAGGGAAAGTGTATGCTGATGTTAAGTCGGAGCCGTATGAGATATTGGAGACGGTTCCGGAATCGGCGAAGTTGGAGGAGGATGCTTTGGACGATGTTGTTCTGGATAGTACGGTGCCGTGGTGGGAAGAGTTCCCTAAACGATGGGTCATTGTCATTCTTTGTTTCTCGGCTTTTCTTCTTTGCAATATGGATAGAGTATGTTGCCCACATTTGCTTTTCTTTTTTCTTTTTCCTTCTTGTTATGTTGAATTATTATAAAGAGGAGAAAATAGTACTCTAACTCCGATTATGGAAAATAATTAGTATATTTAATTTTTTTGGGTAATTAAGAAGTAAATTATGAGCAGATGCTTCTTGGCAGGTAAATATGAGCATTGCAATACTTCCAATGTCAGCCGAGAACAATTGGAACCCAGCCACTGTCGGTTTGATCCAGTCTTCATTTTTCTGGGGCTACTTACTCACCCAAGTAACTTTAACATGCTCCCCCCCCCCCCCCTTAATTATTATTATTATTATTATGTATTTGCTTATTAATAATTTTATTTCACATTTTTTTGTTCTAATTGATAGGTTGCTGGTGGCATTTGGGCGGACACAGTGGGCGGGAAGAAGGTTTTGGGATTTGGTGTCATTTGGTGGTCCATTGCTACGATTCTTACACCTGTTGCTGCTAAAGTTGGATTGCCCTTCCTACTCGTTGTTCGCGCTTTCATGGGGATTGGTGAGGTAAGTTATCTAGCAAGAAAAAAAAAAGACTTTGTGTCATATTCTATTTTGGATGTTTGTTAAATTAATTTGGTACTGCTTCAGGGTGTTGCGATGCCTGCCATGAATAACATTCTGTCCAAATGGGTTCCTGTATCAGAGAGGAGTAGATCATTAGCGTTTGTGTACAGCGGGATGTACCTTGGATCAGTTACTGGCCTGGCCTTTTCACCATTTTTAATACATCAGTTTGGATGGCCATCGGTTTTTTACTCCTTTGGTTCTCTAGGAACGGTTTGGTTTGCTGCATGGCTCAGTAAGGTGAATTTTGCACTCTGTAGATTATCATTGTTTTTCGTATGGCATGTTTCTTGCCAACTTATTGGAAGTTGCAGAGATAGTAAAATTATAATTCCATTACTATTACAAGAAGCTTTTTGGTTTTTAACAAGTTCCATAATCTAGATGATTAAACCTCTGTTTAGCCTTTATTTTTTCTGTCCATGGAAATTATGATTCCTCATGCAAAATATGCTTTAAATCAAGGGTTCTCTTCCCTAATAAAGAATGTGTCACCTTTCAAGATGCTCATTTTTCATTCTTTCTACCTATAGGCACACAGTTCACCTCTCGACGATCCTCAGCTGCGGCCTGCAGAAAAGAAGTTGATTTTTGCGAACAGTTTTTCCAAGGAACCTGTTGAATCGATCCCTTGGAGACTAATCTTGTCGAAAGCCCCTGTATGGGCCCTAATAGTGTCTCACTTCTGTCACAACTGGGGAACATTTATTCTTTTGACATGGATGCCAACATATTATAATCAAGTAAGTCTTTTTTTCCATCACGAGATTGAATGATTTGACCTGTTGTAACATATAAAAACATATCCCAGATATCTTGAGAATTCTCAGAGTTTAAACTGTTCATTTGACATTTGGACTCCATTTGTCTTATTGTGCATGAGTTGCAGCCAGTGATTTTATCTTAGCTAGCTAATGGGTAAAATAGTCAATGGAGTAACCATTAAGCACGAATAATGTATGGTCAAGGTCCGTCATAAATCAATCGAAAAGTGGTGAGAATCAATGGGAAACCATGTATCACTTGCATGACAAGAGAAACTTGGTGTTGTGACTCGCTGCTTACTATGGGATGGCTGACCTTGAAGCTGTTATTTTCAAGTGAATCGTTTACTCCTTATTAGATAACCCTTTTATGTCATGACTCTCCAAGGATTTTAAAAATCTTGTTGGTGTTATCTTCACGCATTTTAACATGTGAGGTACAGGTAGGAACGAAACCATAAAAGGCTACTTGTTATAAGATACACAGTTCATTTACAATTCATCTATCCTGTACCTTAACCTCCTTGTCAAATTCTGCTAACGATGCATTGAATCAAGGAAGTACATGCTACTGTCTCTTTGACCTTCAGTTTTGCTATCTTCTTGTTGACAAATTGCAGAAGAGATTTACAGCTTGGCAATTTCATTTCTATAAAAGCAACCTTTCTCTTGATAATACCACTGAGCAGAATCTCCTTTTGGCCATACAGGTCTTGAAGTTCAATCTTACAGAATCTGGCCTTTTCTGTGTCTTGCCCTGGCTTACAATGGCATTTTCTGCAAATTTGGGAGGCTGGATTGCAGATACTCTTGTGAGCAAAGGTTTATCTGTAACAACAGTCCGTAAGGTATCATTAAGGGTGGTGCAAAATTCACCAATCCCCCTCTCTTATCATCTCTGCTTTATTTGCTTCTTCTTAGCACTATTTATTTCCTGTACTTTCTTCGTTCATTCAATTTTACATGGCAAATGAAACATGCTTTATAATAGTGATGTTAAGCAATATTTATTTCATCATGTTTCTTCACTCGTTCAACTTTGTATGGATAATTGAACATGCTCTCCATCCTCCTTAACAGATCATGCAATCAATTGGCTTTCTTGGCCCTGCCTTCTTCCTAACTCAGTTGAGCCACATTGATTCTCCTGCAATGGCTGTTCTGTGCATGGCATGCAGCCAGGTTTGCTTCTTACATCAAAACATGCACCGTTCCACTTTTCAAATTTATATGTATTGACTTGCAAAGGTATTGCACATTGTTTACCATTTGTTATGGTTTATTTGTTCGCACTTTTTTCTGTCTTGTAAGTTCTATTTATAACCGACCATACATGGAGTTCCGTTGTCTCATCTCAACTCAGAGAAATTTCTGCTAAGAGTTTAATTATTTTTCTTTATCTTTTTTGCTTTAGTGGAATGAGATCATTTTTTTTAAAAAAATTCTCTTCTCTTGAACTAACTGCTTCTTTTTCTTCAACAGGGAACTGATGCATTTTCCCAGTCTGGTCTATATTCAAACCATCAAGATATTGCCCCTCGATATTCTGTGAGTATCAATCCTTGTAATGCTGTTGTCTGTTGATGTCCTAAATCTGGCTTGTTTAGCAGTGGGGGCTACTAATTGTGTTTTAATTGCTGTCACGAATCAACTACCATTGGGTGCCTTTCAAGAGGTCTTTGAAATTCAATGTCGAATAGCTGTTTTTGTTGTATTGTTATATGCTGTCATTGCTTCTATTTCCTAGGAATGTTTACTTAATTGTTTCTATTTTTATTTGTAATTTTTTTCCAGGGAGTGTTGCTTGGTCTATCCAATACAGCTGGAGTATTGGCAGGGGTGTTTGGAACTGCAGCCACTGGTTACATCTTGCAACATGGTAAGAACTCATCCTTGGCATTTATTGCTGCTGGTAAGACAAACTCAAAAGTCTACTATACTATCCTTGAAGAAAACCAACAGAAAAAAATATGAAATTTTCTAGGATGCCAAAGTTGTCCAAGTCACTTCTAGCTCAGTCATTCTGGTCTTGGATTTGTTAGTCAAGACCAATTTGAAGGCTCAAAAATAGAATTTTCGTTCAAATTAACCTTGTTATGGTTTTAAAGACAGCTGTTTTTAACTTTGTGTATTAGAGTTAAGTCCTAGTTTCCAAGAGGACAATTGGATGGTTAAAACTTAGGATTTTCAAATTGGAGGTCTCATATTCAAATCCGAGAATAGGTTTTTAGAGGATGAAGAGGGTTGCCTCCCATCGTCTAGTGCAAGGTTTAGTAAACCAGATAAAGCAAAAGTGAAAAAAAGAAGAAAAAGGATTGCCCCTACTGCGTGGTGTAGGATACTAACAGTTTCACTAAATTTACATAACTACTAATGTGGCGAACTATAAAAGGGTAATATGTCATCTATTTAATGAAATGAGACGACAGTTTCACTCTTTCTGATTCAGGTTTTTTCATGTTTGTTTTTCGTATGCTCTATCTTGTTCACTAAATCTAAATCATCAAATTCAAAATGAATGGTCATGATTTTAGAATATTTTAGATGGCAAAAACTAACTAGCTACTATTCTCCTTTTTAATCTAGATAATTTGGAATTCTGAACATGAGAGGATTTGAAACCGTTTCTTGAGGAAAATTTAATGTTGCCACGCCTAGCGTCACTCGTCATAAAATGTAGCCTATTTCACACTGAAGTTGCATTCTTGGAGTAACAGTTATTTGGGCTTCAAAGTTCAATTCCTCTAGTTGGAAATTGTAATGAATTTGTTTCCATTTCTAAAAAAGAAAGTCAAATTGTTAGAAGCTAAAAACTAAGGATTCCATTAGATTTTCTGATAAGAAAACTTCTGTGGACATGGTCCTCATTTTGAATACAGAAAAGAGAACAGGGAAATGGCCGTGTTACCCTGCTAGATTCTCATTGCCTTAGTTAACTGTTGCCTTTTAATTCAAGCTATGAATGCTTCAGAAACTGAGTTTTACATCGCCGTTTCCTGTGTGGCTCACTCCCTGCCTTCTTTATTGAAATTTGAGACACTGAATCTTACACCATCTGATTCTTGTGCATTGCTTCACTCCCTCGTTATCTTCTCAGGTTCTTGGGATGATGTTTTCAAGGTTTCAGTGGGGCTCTACTTGGTTGGAACAGTGGTCTGGAACCTCTTTTCAACGGGTGAGAAAATATTGGATTAGCTTTCATGGAAGTTAACATAGGTGACAGCTCAAGCAAGCCCAGTGATTCCCGCACCAATACAGAAGGATCAGTTGATTGAATGGGAAAAAGTGAAATTGTGAACGAGATTAAATGGAAGAACAACTAGACAAATAACTTCATACAAAACTCTTGAGCTTGAAGAACTGGCAAAATTTCTGAACGCCAAAATTGAGCTCAAATTTTGTGTTGCATGCAATGTCAGGGCCTCTGGCACAAATGAAACAATTGCATACATCTCAATGAAGAATATACCTGTAAAGTATCTCCAAAGCTGCTTGTAAATGTTTACATTCAATACCTAATGAATCAATTCTATGATTTTACAGCATGTTTCTTCATTTGTTTTTGCTTTCGCAGTAGTTATATTATCTAATTATCAATCCAAGTAAAAATTTCATTAGGGTAATTTTTTATTTTCGTGTATACATCTTTTGGCATGATCTGTGGGACAACGGGTAATTCTTTCCAAGTGTTTTATTTCTGCTGAAGAGTGAGCTTGATTCAATGGTTTTACGCAGAGAAATTGATAGAACTATGAGTGGATCTCTGTTTTTAATTAGTTTTTGTCCAGGTTGATGCAACGTTCAAATGGTAGCCATTTATTAGATGTATCTTTTTGTCTAATCAGATCTAGTGATGGGCCATTTATGATTTTAGATTATCAGAAAGTCCTTGAGAGGGAAACTTGACAGGCCAACTGAAGTAGAGAAGCTCATTACTTCAATAATTAGCCATCTATATGTATTTAGATTTACAGCTCGACATTCCTTAACCTATAAATTAACCATGCGTGTGCATTTGTGATAGAGCGCACAAAACTCTCATAGCAGGAGGGTAGGAAATTTGTTGCAGATTCTTAAGCATCACAGCAGGCAAGAGTTAATAATGGTAGTGTTTAATTCTTCTTTTTTATTCACATAATCATATGAAAGAAACATCTGTTGATATCGAATATACAACATTACACGACGAACACTCTTAATTTTGAATGGCTTGTATACGTACGTACTGGATTTAGAACCCAGCAATGAACAAGAAATTTAAAAACGGAAACAAAAAACAAATAAAAATGACCCTTTAACAGAATTATGGGCAGTAATACCCCCATGATTTGTGACTGAATGGCTGTCTTGGTCGTCTCCTGTAAACACCAAGCAATGCAAAGTTGAGCAAGACAAGCTCCAGAGATTTGATGAGAATGGTGGAACACTCCTATGCAAGAGTACGTGGATGCAAGAGTACGTGGAGCCCATTCTTCATGAACAATGTAAGAGACATCTTCTGCTCTACACGGTGACCAGGAACCAGTGATAAACGGTAGCGCAACAGCACAGCAGAAGCCACGGACTTCATTTGCAAGTAAGCCAAGTCCTTCCCTAGGCAAGTCCTGGGTCCAGCATTAAAGGCCACAAACTTGTAGCCATCTTTAGGTGGCTCAAACTTGTCCTCTTCTGGCGATAGCCATCGCTCTGGTTTAAATTCCATGCAGTCCTCGCCCCATATGCTCTTCATCCTTCCAACAGAATAAATAGAATACGTAATCGTTGAACCAGCTGGTACATGTGTACCGTCGGGCAGAACATCGTTTTCCACGACGTATTTGAAGTCTTGTGGTACTGACGGGTATAAACGCAATGTTTCAGCTAATGCTGCTTTGAGATAAACCAGTTTATCAGCTTCATCAAAGACTAAAGGCTCATCAAGCCATTTCTGGCGATCATTTCCACGTGTTTCCGTGAGTATAGCTGATATTTCCTTGATTATCTTTGCTTCGACTTCAGGATGGTTCATGACTAGCCAGAAGAACCAGCTAAGAGCAACAGATGAGGTGTCGCGGCCGGCAAGGACAAAGTTGAGAGCAATTCGTTGCAGAACAGAGATTGGAAAGTGGTTACCTTCAACGTCTCTCTTCTTCATGAATCGTGATAATAAATCATCAGACGGGTTTTCTTTGCGTGCTGCGATGGCATCATCCATGTATGTTTCCACAACTTCGAGGCTCTTCTTTAATCTCCTCTCTGCTCCAATTCCTAAGAGCTTCTCCACTCTCCACAAGATACCAGGGTAAAGAAGCCTCTGTAGAGTAGCCTCAGTGGCCGTGTCAAAGGCAATAGCAAATGGATTTTCTGGCATTTCTGGCGAGAGAGTCTCTGGATCCTTGCCAAATGTGAGTCCACATATGTTGTCGAAGGTTAAGCGAAGCAATAATTCTTGCAAGTCCACCGAATGCTTCTCTGTAACTGCCTTGTCCAAAATGTTCCACAGACGATTCTTGATTGTCTGGTTCACCCATCGAGCCATGGCTTGCCGTAAAGTCCGAGTAGTGAACTCTAAAGCTGCAGTTTTGCGTTGAATGAGCCACGTTTCTCCATCACTATTAAAGATCCCCTGGCCTAAAAGATCATGAAACGCAGTTTGCCATTCGGGTCCTTTGGGATAGTTATCAAACTTGGTTCGAAGAATATGTTCCATGTTTTTGGGGTGGCAAGTGACTGTGTAGAATCCTTGTTTGCGAGCAAAGAAAGGAAGTGCTATTGTGCACGTCTGGTAGGTTCCGGCACCACCAGTTGCACGGAGGTTAGCAGCAAGCCAATCATGGAA
>Ga0307515_10017315_pt1 | contig 13135 bp, 4 predicted proteins | sample 17_EM_MG_FD_194513 | JGI IMG/M metagenome (GOLD analysis project Ga0307515, IMG submission 194513) | Populus trichocarpa ectomycorrhiza microbial communities from riparian zone in the Pacific Northwest, United States - 17_EM | ecosystem: Host-associated > Plants > Roots > Unclassified | place...
TGTTTATAAGATATAGAGCACTAAGTAAAATTATATTAAATAGAGATTTAAGATTTATAGTAGTATTTTAGGAGGTATTCTTAGTGAAGCAAGGAGTTTAAGCAGTAACTTCTACCGTATATTATCTGCAAACAGACGGTTAAATAGAAAGATTAAACTAGACACTAGAGCAGTATCTAAGGCATTATATTAATCACGCATAGAATAATTGGGTATTACTATTACTAGTTATACAGTTTATATATAATATAACACTATAAGAAGGAATGGGTACGTTACTATTTAAGGCGAATTATGGATATAAGCTAAGGACATTATTATCGCCACGTTAAGTAAAAAAGATAAGTAGTATAGCTAAGTAAAGGATAGAGATATTAATAAATCTTTATAAGAACCTTATGGAAACAGCTAAGATAGTATAGTAGAGAATAAAAAGGTACTATAATGCTAAGAGATCTAAGGGACTAGATCTTAAGGAGGGAGATAAAGTGTGGCTACTATATAAAAATTTTAAAAGTTAACAACTAAGTAAGAAGTTGGACTACGTTAGACTAGGACCTTTTAAAATTATGTAGAGGATTTCACTAGTTACGTTTAAGTTAAACCTACTATCTAAAATAAAAATCTACCCTATATAACACATTATAATGCTAGAGCCAGTATATAGAAATGTTAAACTATTAATCTACGAAGTAGATACGTATAGAGGACGAGAAGAGGATAAATAGCAAGTTTTAAAGATCGTTAGTTATAAGAACGTTAATAATAAAATATAGTATAAGGTTAAGTGAATAGGCTACAATAAGACTACCTAGGAACTATTAAAAAATTTAAAGAACACTATAGGAAAGGTATAGGAGTATTAGAAGAGAATAGGTTAGGTAATATTAATAAAGAAGAATCGCTAAAGAAAGAGTTACCTAAGGGGGACCTAGGAAGAGCGACTGCCGAATTACTTAGAGTTGTTCCCTTTATAGGAAGAGAGTTAGTTCTCTTATTACTAAGTTCCTATAGACCTTATTTTATAAGTTTTTACTCCTTAAAATAAACCTTCTTACAAACTTTCTTAAGATGGAGGAGATAAGTAGATGTAGTAATACGGGCCTTTAAAGCCTTCTGCTTTATATCCTAAGAACGTTCTAACTTAGCAAGGGCTTAAGTCAGCTTACTATTAAGCTTTATAGTAGTAGACTAAACACAAAACCCTATAATAAATTACTTAGGGAACTTAAAGACTATTAAGAGTTATAAAACGCGCACACTTAGCGTTAAAAGAAGAGTGAATGTTATAGAACGAATAAATATTTGCTTTAGTGCACTTTAAGCAAGAGGAAGGTTGCTAAGATAAAGGACTCGCCAACGCAATATAAACTAACCCCTCTTTCGCACAACGAGAATATGGAGATGGTATTATTTTACCTAGCGATAAGATGGTAGCAATAGTGCGAGCATAATATTACGCGTGGGAAGAAGAAGAAGCTTTAGGTATAATAAGTAACGTGTTACAGGACACCCCCGTGACACCTTATACACGTCCACCTGTTTCCACCAACTCAGCAACTAGAGACTGACTACGAGACGGCAATTTGCGGCAATCTGACGGCAATCTGCTATATTCTGCTATATTCCGCCAAGTTCTACCGAACCCTGCCAAGTTCTGCTAGGACCACCACCTGAATCCTATTCTGCTCCGTGCACGTGTTGACCAAGCAACCAAGCTAACGATATATACCCTTTCTTCCCGTTTCCCTGCCTTCCCTCCTTACGTAACGTCTTGACCTTATTACACAGTTTATGTATATAGCTTAATAGTATCTACTTTGCTACATATTATCGCCGCTTGTACTTACTCCGTAATATAACGATATTAATTAAATTAACTAAACGGATATTATACCTCTAGTAAACAACTTAGAGATGTTTGGAATCTTTAAGGACGAAGATAGGAAGAAGGGAAATGGTATTATAAACGCTTTAAGTATAATATTATGACTACTAGGAGAGGAGTTAGAAGAAGCTAGTTAGTTAATATAAGCACGGTCTAGTATAGAGCCGGTAGAACTATATAATGAGGAATGGTAAGCGAGTTATATAACGTGCTATATAAGGGATAAAAGGAACGGGAGGAACTTACGTACCTTACGTATAATGCGTATATTACGTATAAGGAGGGTTTCCTAGGAGTACGGTTATATATTTAAAGGACTACAGTCCCTACTCTAGATAGTTCTTTCCTTATAGTAATTCCTAGAATATAATTAGAGTTAATCTGTTGGGCAACTACTCCACCAGTTATTATTACGTTGTTGACTTTAATTTATATTACCTACACACCTAGCCCAATAACGAGCCTATTGTAGTTCTTGCTACAAGATTCCGTTACAACTAGGCTGCCTACTTTACTATAGTTACTACTGCTATAAATATAGACCCGCAGGCCGCCTATTTTTTCCTATAGGGCCCCGTAGGCACCGGTAAAACCTTTCTCTACTACTATATTTGCTACTACTACCGTTCCCGCGGCCGTATTATTCTCTATATTACCTCTTCCGGTATAGCTGCCCTTTTACTACCTAGTGGCTAAACTGCCTACTCCCGTTTTTGTATTCCTATTAATCTATATAAGGAATCTATATATAATATGCCTAAAGACTTCTAGCTGGTATAGTTACTACGCTTTACTGCCCTTATAATTTGGGACGAAGTGCTAATATAGCACCGTTACTGCTTTAAAGCCGTGTACTATATACTTATAGACGTCCGTTTTAATACCTAGGCTCTTTTTAGCGGCGTTCCTGTTATTTTAGGCGGTAATTTTACTTAGATCTTACCTGTTATAAAATAGGGGACCTATACTAATGTTATTACGGCCTACTTATAGCAATCCTTTTTATAGCCTTCCCTCTATATTCTATTACTACGCCAGAATATACACGTTTTAGAAGGCGAGCTAAATTAGCGCTTTGCTACCTAGGTCCGTAGTCTTTTTTATAACTTTACTCTTACTAGCTATATCTAGCTACCTACTAATATTACCTAGTTTACCAGTCTATAGCCTTTTTTTAACTTTATTTACCCTCCTACTCTTTTACAGTAGGTATATACTAATCTCCATATATTCTATAGCCGTGCTATCTTAACCGTCTGTAATAATACCGTTACTACTATTAATAATATAATTCTCCCCTCCCTTAATGGCCCTAAGTCCGTCTTTTACTTTACGGATACTATAAAATAGGACGATTTAAATACCGAAAATATTCCCCCCCTAGAGCTTTTATAGAGCTTTAACCCTATAGGCCTCCCTCCTATATAGCTTTACCTTAAGGTTAGCGCTCTAATAATCCTTTTACGGAACCTATACCTTAAAGAGGGCCTCTATAACGGTACCCGTATAGTTTTTACCTAGATAGGCCGCTGCTATCTTAAAGCCTATATTCTTAGTAGCTCCTTTACTAACTAGCTACGGGTTATTCTATAAATTAAACTATCTTCTATAGAAGGCGAGCTACTATTTATTATTAGTTAACGGCAGTTTCCTATTTGTTTATCTTTTATAATAACTATAAATAAGTTATAGGGTTAGTCTTTTACTTTTATAGGCGTTAATTTATAAATGCTGGTTTTTATATATAGTTAGCTCTATATTATACTATCTTGGGTTATTACTATAAATAATATTTTAGTACTGCTTCCCTTAAATTAAATAGAAATGGTTAATATTATATATCTAGAAGTTTTGCTTTTATAATAAGGTATATTATTTTATTAAATAACTACTTCTATAACTGCCCTATAGGGCCAGTAAAGCCTCCGTAAATACCCTATAGGGTCTAGTAAACCCCCCCTTTTCCCTTTTCCCCCTTACCCCCCCTCCCCTACTTCTTATCCTCCTCTAACTCCTTCTTAAGTATAACTACTAAATAGCGAAGCAGCCCTATAATTTACTGGCGCCGCCTAGAATAGGGATAGACGCAGATAGGTAGGGCCTCCTCCTCTTCCTCCTTATCGTCGTTATTATTATTATTATTATTATTATTATTAGTGGCGGTAGCGGCGGAAGTAGGAGGTATAGGGGTATAGGAGCGGGAGCGGGAGTGGGCTATAGTAGGGGAGGTAGGGGTGGTAGTAGACGCTATTATCTCTATTAGTTATACTTTTTATAGTTTATATTACTAACTTATAGGCCTAAAAAGAGTAGCGCGCCCCTTTACTGCTATAATAGTAGTTAGCATAGCTGCTACGTAGCTAGCCCGCGACTAGCACACACTTTATAAATAGGCCACTACCCCGTATATATAATACATAAGCCTATAGGGCTATTATACCCTAGCTTTACGCTAGGGCCGCCTCTATATTTAGGGCCCTAGCATTAAAGCGGATCCCCTAGTAGACCTTAGAAGCTTTACCTAAGCTAGGAACCTACCGTAGAGATATACCCTAAACACGTAGTAGGGGATAATGCGCCCGTATTATAGCTATATTAGCGGTAGTAGCTTTAGTAGCGGCGGCAAGCATAGTAGGGAGAGGGTTTTAAGGGGGGAGGGTAGTAGGGGGGAAGGTAGCGGCGGGCTAATTAATGGCCGTAAAGCCAGCTAGGGGGAGAGCAGTAGTGGCAGTAGCGGCGGTAGTAGCGGTAGTAGTAGCAGCGGTAGTAGCAGTAGTAGTAAAAGCGGGGAGGGGCCTAGCGATAGTAGTAGCCGTAGTAGCTATTTATATATTAGTATCTTTCTAATTTTTTAAATTCTTTTATAGTACTAATGCTTACTAGCATACTTATCTACTAGGACTAAAGTCCCGCGCATAAGTACCCCAGCCTAAGATAGCGGCGGTATAGATAAGAAGCGGCGGCTAGGCGCGGATATAGCGGCGGCTGCGGCGGTAGTGGTAATAGTAGTAATAGTAGCGGCGGCGGTGGTAGTAGTAGTAGGAGTAGGGGTAGGAGCAGAAGTAGAAGCAGAGGTATTAGCAGCAGCAGTAGCAACGGTGGTAGTAGCAGTAGTATTAATGCTGTTACTTAAAGAAGAAGATAATAATAACAATAATAATATAAATAGCTATTGTTAATATATATTATATAATTAATTATATAAATCTATATTATATATTTGTTATATAAAGGCCACCTAAGTTATAACAGCGAGACGCTACCTCGCGTAGCGAGGTGGTTAATTAAGTTTCTAGTCTATATAGAACTGTTAAAAGAGGCTTAGCGGGTTTTAATTAGTTAAGAAATTAGTCCTAGTTACTTAATTTCTTACGTGCTACCCTATTAAATTCGCGACTAAGTAACCTCTTTTCTACCCCTTACTACTCTCTACCTTCCTACCTATTTACTACTCCCTACTTATTATAATACTACTCCCTACCTACTGCTTAAATGCCTTCCGATTGTATATTTTGCGCTACCTATAGGTAGTATTACCCTTCTACTAACTTTATAATAAACCGTCTTAGAGCTATATATAAGACCTATAAATCTTATAAGGTTAATCCTTTTTTTCCCCCTCTTTTTACTACCCTTCTAACTCTATATATATAGGAGAAAAGAAAAGGGTAGTTCTAATAATCTTTAGCGGACCTTCTACGGCCTATTACCGCCGCTACTTTTACTACGGCTTCCGCTACTACTTCCGCTACTACTTCTACTATTACTTCCGCTGCTACTTCTTCCTCTTCCCGCCTCCTTATACCGCCTATATTAATTTAGCTATAACTTATTACTACCCACTCTATTACGGACTAGTTAAATATTAAGCCTATAAATATAGCCGCTATTACTACTATCTGCCCTATTGCAGACCTATTAGATATTAGGCCTATAAATATAGCCTATAATTACTATAAAGCTTTATACTAGATAGATAAGCGGATTAGTTTTATATAGGCTAAAAAGCCTTACTTTAAGAGCTGCTATAAGCAAAGCGATATTATCCTACCTTTATTTAGACCCCTACTATAGTATTTATAAACCCTACTATAGTTTTAGGAACGCTTTACCTATATATTTTAGGACTAGCTCCGTTTATATAATATAGCTTTAGCTTTTACCTCTATTAACTATACCATTACTAACTATAGCGCTACTTCGGCCGGTATTAATTGTTTTTAAATCTATAGTAAACCATACTACCTTACTAGGCCTATAAAAGCTTTCTCTAGAGCTATACCTTAATATACTTAGCTTTACTTTTACAACCCCACCTATACTACTAATATTTATTTATAAACTAATCTATAGCTTAATGCGGAGGTTTTATAGCGTCTTACTAATATACTATATAAGATTAGTAATCCTTTTATTACCTTATACCAGACTACTATAAAATAGCTTTAGGCGTAAACTACGTCTATTTTATTATAGGTTATTCTAAACCTATAAATAAAGCTAATTATTAAAGCAGGCGCTAATTAGCGCTGTAAAAATCTGCCTATAGCTAATAAGGTTGCTATTATTATTCCTAATAAGTATAAAAACGCTAGCTATTATAATATTGTTCTTGCTAACTATAGCCCGCCTAGGGAGCCCCCGCGTTACTACCGTATTAATTTAAACTACGCCGCTTATATGCCGCTATACTATATACTACTCTTCTCTTACGGCGACTGTGGCTAGCACTAGGGTATATAGCTTTATAGCGATTTCCGTGCCTACTAGTATAACTAGCTTCCATAGTAAGCCTATTTTTAGTTTTACCTTTATGTTTATAACGGCTCTAAATTGGTACCGTTTACCTTTTACTAGCTATTTTAGTAGTATATAGTTAATGCTTAGGCCCTATATAACTAGAATAAGCTTAACTAAATCCGTTCCTATTAATCTAACCTCTATATGGACCTATATAATAATATTATAGATGCTATCTCCTGCGGAGATATTAATGCTAATTCTATCGGCTACCGCGTTGTCCTTCCTTTAAGCTACCTAGGTAGCGCCTATTTTATTAGCTAGTGCTACTAAGATACTATAGCTATAGTCCGCCATTACGGCCGTCTAGGCCTATTTATTACTTTTATGGCTAATTTATAGTAGGACGAAGTTATACGCAAGCTTTTATCTTTCTAAACTACTACTAACCACCCTAATTTAGTTGCCCGTGTTTTTTATATAAAGGTTGCCCACCTTTTTACCGACCTTAAGAAAAAGCAAATTTTTAGTAAATTTCTTAGCTACGTTTAGACTATTAAATATTAAAAATAGGGCCTACTATATCTCTACCTTTTTCTCTTTTTATATTTAGAGGACTGTAATTCGTTTATAGATCTAGTAGTTATTAACCGCTATATATCCGCAGAGCTCCTATAGCCCTAAGATAACCCTACTAAACGCCTTACGGATATTATACGAACTATAATAGTCTATAGGCCCTATGGTACTACTAATCTAAACGCCCCTTATATAGTTGCTAGTGCTCTAGGGTATTTACTAACCTACTTAAAGCAGTTTCTAAAGCTATTCTGCCCCGTAATGGTTATATATAATAATAGGTACCCTTAATATTAGCGCCGCGATAATTTATAGTCGTAGCCTATTTGTATATTAGGTAGTAACAGTGCTACTATAAACCTTAATAACCGCTATATAGTACCGTATAATCTATATCTTAGCGTAAAATATAGGGCCTATATTAATATTAAGGCCTATACCTCTATATAGGCTATAAAGTATATTAATAAGTATATCTATAAGGGGGACGACCGCACAACCGTATAGCTTTTAGACAATAACGATAAAATTAGCAAGTACCTTTACGGTAGATATATCGGCCCTATAGAGGCCGTCTAGCGGCTATTTAAGTTTCCTATTTATAAGGAGTACCCCCCTATAATACACCTTACCGTATACTTTTCCGGCTAGTAGCCTATTTATTTTTAGCCGGATAAGTCTATAGAGGACTTATAGCAGCGGCTTAAGATAGCCTATTTAACTTTAACTGCTTAGTTTTAGTATAATACCGAAAATATGGATAGTCGTGCTACGCTTTACTAGGACTTCCCTTATAAGTATACCTTTATAGTAAAAATACGCTAGTAGTAGCGCCGCGCCCGCCTAAAGGATACCGTTATTAGCTGTATATATTACTATAGCCCCATTACTAGTAAGCGGTATTACTTATAGCTACTACTTACCGTTATTCCTAGCGCTACCTCTTTTAAGCACCTCCGTACTATTGCTAGCACTATTTACCTAACCTTTTAAGCCGCCTGCGTGGCTTTAGGGCTCCTTAACAATAATAATAAGTAGGTTAACTGCCTATAGGAAGTATTTATATTCGCTACTAGCGCCTAACTATAATCTCTTTTTATAACTGCCTTAGTTTACGGCCCCATAAGTAACCTGCTTACCCTTTAGGTAAAATATAAGCCGTCTCTCTACGATAATCTCCCTTACGTTTTAGAGCGTCGGCCTAATCTTTTAGGTAGTATTAAGAATATATATCTGGATTACGGCCTATATCTTATCTAGTGGGTACTTATAGACTATAGCAAAACTCTTATAGATTACTTTCTACCTCTACTATAGCACTGCTAGGACCTTATAGATAGTAACCCGCTTATTACTATAGAGCTAAATTATAATACTACTAAGGAAGGCCGTTTTTTTACGGAGCTATATTCCTAGCTAAATTCCGACTAAGCCGCCTACTTTACTATAGTTACTACCGCTATAGATATAGACCTATAGGCCGCCTATTTTTTCCTATAGGGCCCTATAGGCACCGGTAAAACCTTTCTCTACTACTATATCTGCCACTACTACCGTTTTTGCGGCTATATTATTCTCTATATCGCCTCTTCTAGTATAGCTGCCCTTTTACTACCTAGTAGCCGAACTACCTACTCCCGTTTTTACATTCCTATTAATCTATATAAGGAATCTATATATAACATACCTAAAGACTCCTAGCTAGCACAGTTACTATACTTTACTGCCCTTATAATTTAGGACGAAGTGCTAATATAGCACCGTTACTGCTTTAAAGCCGTATACTATATACTTATAGACGTCCGTTCTAATACCTAGGCTCTTTTTAGCGGCGTTCCCGTTATTTTAGGTGGTAATTTTATTTAGATTTTACCTATTATAAAACGGGGGACCTATACTAATGTTATTGCGGCCTGCTTACAGCAATCCTTTTTATAGCCTTTCCTCCGTATTCTATCGCTACGCCAAAATATACGCGTTTTAGAAGGCGAGCTAAATTAGCGCTTTGCTACCTAGGTCTATAGTCTTTCTTATAACCCTACTCTTACTAGCTATATCTAGCTACTTACTAATATTGCCCAGTTTACCAGTCTATAGCCTTTTTTTAACTTTATTTACCCTCCCGCTCTTTTACGGCAGGCATATACTAATCTCTATACATTTTACAGCCGTGCTATCTTAACCGTCCGTAATAATACCGTTACTACTATTAATAATACAATTCTCCCCTCCCTTAATGGCCCTAAGTCCGTTTTCTACTCTATAAATACTATAGAATAGGACGATCTAAATACTAAAAATACTTCCCCCCCAGAGCTTTTATAGAGCTTTAACCCTATAGGCCTCCCTTCCACATAGCTCTACCTTAAGGTTAGCGCTCTAATAATCCTTTTACGGAACCTATACCCTAAAAAGGGCCTCTATAATGGTACCCGTATAGTTCTTACCTAAATAGGCCGCCGCTATCTTAAAGCCCGTATTTTTAGCGGCTCCTTCGCTAACTAGCTATAGGTTATTCCGTAAATTAAACTATCTTCTATAAAAGGCGAGCTACCGTTTATTATTAGTTAACGGCAGTTTCCTATCTATTTATTTTTTATAATAACTATAAATAAGTTATAGGGTTAGTCTTTTACCTTTATAGGCGTTAATTTATAGATGCCGGTTTTTATATATAGTTAGCTCTATATTATACTATCTTAGGTTACTACCATAAATAATATTTTAGTACTACTTCCCCTAAATTAAACAGAAATGGTTAATATTATATATCTAGAAGTTTTGCTTTTATAATAAGGTATATTATTTTATTAAATAACTACTTCTATAACTGCTCTATAGGGCCAGTAAAGCCTCTATAAATACCCTATAGGGTTTAGTAAACCTCCCCTTTTTCCTCCCCCCTTTTACCTCCCCTCCCCTACTCCTTATCCTTCTCTAACTCCTCCTTAAGTATAACTACTAAACGGCGGAGCAGCCCTATAATCCGCTGGCGCCGCCTAGGATAGGGATAGACGCGGGTAAGTAGGACCTCCTCCTCTTCCTCCTTATTATTATTATCGTTATTATTATTATTATTATTATTAGTGGCGGTAGTGGCAGAAGTAGGAGGTGCGGGGGTATAGGAGCGGGAGTAAAAGTAGGTTGTAGTAGGGGAGGTAGGGGTAGTAGCAGACGCTATTATCTCTATTAGTTATACTTTTTATAGTTTATATTACTAACTTATAGGCCTAAAAGGAGCAGCGCGCCCCTTTACTGCTATAATAGTAGTTAGCATAGCTGCTACGCAGCTGGCCTATAACTAGCACATACTCTATAAATAGGCCACCGCCCTATATATATAACGTATAAGCCTGCAGGGCTACTATACCCTAGCTTTACGCTAGGGCCGCCTCTATATTTAGGGCCCTAGCCTTAAGGTAAACCCCCTAGTAAACCCTAGGAGCTCTACCTAAGCTAGGAACCCACCGTAGAGATATACCCTAAACACGCGGTAGGGGACATAGCGCCTATATTATAGCCGTGTTAGCGGCGGTGGCTTTAGTAGCGGCGGCGAGCATAGTAGGGAGAGGGTTTTAAGGGGGAAGGGTAGTGGAGGGAAGGGTGGTAGTGGGCTAATTAATGGCCGTAAAGCCAGCCGGGGGGGGAGTAGTGGCGGCGGTGGCGGCGGTAGCAGTAGTGGCGGTAGCAGTGGCAGTAGTGGTGGTAGTAAAAGCGGGGAGGGGCCTAGCGGTAGTAGTAGCCGCAGTAGCTATTTATATATTAGTATCTTCCTAATTTTTTAAATTCTTTTATAGTACTAATACTTACTAGTACGCTTATCTACTAAGACTAAAGTCCTATACGCAGGCACCCCGGCCTAAGATAGCGGCGGTATAAATAAGAAGCAGCGGCCGGGCGCGGATATAGCGGCGGCTACAGTGGTAGTGGTAATAGTAGTAGTAGTAGCGGCGGCGGTGGCAGTAGTAGTAGGAGTAGGGGTAGGAGTAGAAGCAGAAGTAGAGGTATTAGCAGTAGCAGTAACAGCAGTAGTGGTAGCAGTAGTGTTAGTACTGTTGCTTAAAGAAGAAGACAATAATGATAATAATAATGTAAATAGCTATTATTAATATATATTACGTAATTAATTATATAAATCTATATCGCGTATTTGTTATATAAAGGCCACCTAAGTTATAACAGCGAGACGCTACCTCGCGTAATAAGGTGGTTGATTAAGTTTCTAGTATACACCTACTTTAAGCCAAATTATCTTAACTTTTATAGCTCCCTAAGCTATTCCTAATAGCTAGAATTACTAAATTAAACCTGGCAAAGAAGACTACATTGCCTAATTTACCCGATTCTAATTCGTTATCTTATTGTTACGCCCGACGCCCCTAAGTTATAGCAGCCGCACCTTTCCTATAACCTCTTCCTACCGTAGCTAGAGTACCCAAACTAACAAGCTAGCTTTAAATAATAACTAAGGACTACTAGTAGGTATAGATTTGCTTTATAGAAGGGGGTAAGCTTTAGGTAGAGCCTTGCGTAGAGCTTTAGTAGAGGCTTACGCAGAGCCCTACGTAGAGCTCCGCGTAGAGCTTTATATAGAGCTTCTGTAGAGCTTTATACAGAGCTTTATACAGAGCTTTATATAGAGCTTCGTGCAGAGCTTTATATAGAGCTTTATATAGAGCCTTTATACGTAGAGCTTTGTGTAGAGCTTTATGCAGAGCCTTGTGTAAAGCCTCTGCAGAGCTTCCTATAGAGCTTTAAGCAGAACTTCAAGCAGAGCTTTATATAGAGCCCTATATAGAGCTTTGTGTAGAGCCTTATATAGAGCTTTATGTAGAGCCTTATATAGAGCTTTAAGTAGAGCCTTATATAGAGCTTTAAGGAGCTTTAAGTAGAGCTTTAAGTAGAGCTTTAAGTAGAGCTTTAAGCGGAGCTTTGTGTAGAGCCTTATATAGAGCTTTATATAAATATATAGGCGTATAGATATATATTTTTATACTAGTAATTAATTATAGAATTTATAGAAATAATTATATAGGAAATTATATAGATATTTATTTATTTATTTATAGTAAGGCTAATAATACTATACGGCTCCTAGATCTAGGGCCTAGGACTAGGTAATAAGGTATTAATAAAAAACTCCTTAACGCTATTAGCTAAGCTATAAAACTAGTACCTATATAGAACTATAGGGGTTTATAAGAGAATACTACGTGCTATACTAGAACATAAAGTAGTAGTTCTACTAGTAGACTTATATATTAATATAACTACTATATAGAAAATAGTTATAGTATAAGGCTACCTAGTAAAAGAAAATATATACTAAATACTAAAACGTATATAAGGATTGAAGGCCCCTTAAAAAGGCAATACGCCTAAGTATACTAGCTAGGAAGCCCTCTACCTATAGGTAGTAAAGAAAGAAAAGAAAATATAAAAATTACTAGCTTACTAGGTGGAGACCTAGCGCTATACTAGTAGAGTACTACTATAGTAATAGAGGATAAGAGGCTATTAGTATAGATAGAGATCTACTATACTTATTACAAAATAGGTAGACCTTAAATAGAAGCGATAATAAAAGGAGGTAGTAAAAATATAAGACGTAGCTATATATAATACCCTATAGTTAATACTAATACTCCTCCTATATAAAGGACTAATAAAGGTAAAATCTATAGCCGTCTTCCTACTATAGATAGAGATTTTAAGCCTAAATATATAGCTAGTAAGTATCTATATTCTAAATACTATACCTTAATACTCTTATAGATAGCCTATTTAGTTAGTATACTATATACTACTTTTCTATAACTACTACTTAGTAAGGTACTAGCTATTTACTAGTATAGGTATAAATAATATTACTTATACTCTCTATAAGTAGGGGCCTATAAGTAGTATTAAAATAGCTTATAGGCTAAG
>Ga0307515_10017316_pt1 | contig 13134 bp, 7 predicted proteins | sample 17_EM_MG_FD_194513 | JGI IMG/M metagenome (GOLD analysis project Ga0307515, IMG submission 194513) | Populus trichocarpa ectomycorrhiza microbial communities from riparian zone in the Pacific Northwest, United States - 17_EM | ecosystem: Host-associated > Plants > Roots > Unclassified | place...
TAAATCAAAGTTTATGTTTTTTTTTTTCAAGTTAGCCTTCATTATTTTGATTTTTTTCCTTTTGTTATTTTTTTCTTTTTGATTTAACCCTGCAATTTAGTTTTTAAATTTCCTCGAATTTTTTTTTATTTTGGTTTCCACCCTTATTTTTTAATTAAATTTTTTTATGTGATTCATTTTTTCCCGGATATATCCTTTGGTGTTTGATTTATTTGGGATTGGGCTTCACGGTTTTTTCATTTATAATATTTCCAATTTAATAACATAGGTTATAAGTTTTAAGTGTTAACACGGTTAAGATTTTTTCCTCATTATATTTTGCTATTTTATCATTCTATATTGTTTTTAAAAAAATTGTTTTGTGGCTACCTTCATATTCTTTTCTATCAATTTGTCTTTGTCTCATTACCCAAACCACGAGTTTTGAAAGTTGTTTTTGGATAAAAGTATTTTTAAAATAAAGCTGTTTTGTTTTGTGTTCAATTTTTGCTTTTTTTTATTTATTTTACTTTATACAAGTAGGTTTTGTTTTGCACAAAAATAGTTATTTAAAATAATATTTCTTATATATTCGGACATACATTTTTTTCCTTTTATTTTATTTACTTTGTTTCATATGTGTTTTTATTTCTATTATCTTTCATTGATTTTAATGAATAAATTTAGTTGACACAAATAGATAAATATCTCATTTTACAAGATCAAATATCTTGATCTACGTTCATCTCTCATTTTTTTCAGTTTTTCTTTTAGTTATTATTAACAAATATTTTTTTATTTATTTACATAGTTAATTATTAGATGTTTGGATAAACTTTTTCAATTTACACTTATAATTTATATTATGTAAAAAAAAACATATAAAAATAGTCTGTATACTCAAGTTTTTTTTTTAAGAAGAAAAATTATGACCCGTTATCGAGCGCATATAAAATCAAATTTTTAGTTGCCCACTAATTAATTTTTTTTTCCACTCTTATTTTTTAGATCATTTTTTGTAATTAATTTTTTGTAATTTCATCTTTTAACATTTGATTTATTAGAGATTCGACTTCATATAATCTTATCGCTCTGCATTTTTTATTTCTTTTTAATTTATTTTTCAAGGTGTTTTGCTAATTCATTTAGAATTTTTTTTAGGTTTTATATAAATGAAGTTTATTTTAAAAAATAAAAATATTTATTTTTAAATAATATTGCTGATGTGTTTGGCCTTACATAATATTTTTTTTGGCATGAGTTTATTTGTCAGTTTTATTTATATTTATCTTTTAAGTCATGAGTTTTTTAGGTTATGGATTTATCTTTTATTGACTTTAATAAACAAGTTCAATAAATATAATTAAGTGAAAGTCTCATTTTATGTGGTTGAATATCTTAATTTATATCTCTTAATTTTATCAATTTCTCTTTTAGTTATTATTAATTATTTCCCCTGTTTATTTACATGAATTATTATTAATTTATTTAATGAAATATTTGCATAGGTTTTTCAATTTATACTTTGACTTTTTTATGTTAAAAAATATATTGAAGCATCCTACCTAACTGATATTTTTTAAAAAAATTGCGAAGCACAATTTAAATGGTTAATAAATATACTAAAAGAGAAGATGATTTCTCTATACTAGGGGTGAACAAAAAAACCGAGAAAACCGGAAAAAAAAATAACCAAAAAAATCAAATCATGAAAAAAAACCGATTAAAATTTTAAAAAAATCAGCCGGTTCGGTTCAGTTTTGGTCTTATAGGCCTAAAACTAAAAAAACCGAATTGAACTGAAACAAAAAAAAACCAAGCCAAACCGGAAAAAAACGAGCCAAAACAAAAAAACCGAGCAAAATCGGTTGGAACCGGTTTTTGTCCTAAAAAACCAAACTGAAACCGGTCGGTTTGAACTGGTTTTGGTTTTTTTTGAATTTTTTTTTTGATTTGGTTACTTTGTTTTTAATAAAAACCGAACCGAACAAAAAATAATCACCCCTACTTTATACCCATAAACACACATTACTATTCACTATAATAATGGTGTTATGTCTGTAATCTTGGCTAAAAAATTTAGTTGTCTTTAAATTAGGGATATTTTGATATTTTTACATAATATATTAATTATTATTAATTTATTTAAAGATATTTTTATCTATTTAATATTTTAATAAACAATAAAATAATTTAAATACCTCAGAAATTAAAAAAAAAAAACACTATATGACACAGTAAAAACTGAACGCATATCACAATGGATAAAAGAAAAGTAATATGCCATAGTAAAGTTTCCCTTTTTGTACAAGCTAGAATCTAAAACAAGGAAAAAAATAAAAAAATTGAATATTCTACAAGGCCTGTGGTGGGCACGTGCATGGAGACAAATATTCAACAACCATGAACACGTAGGATCATTGACTTTCCTTTTCCACACAACTCTCACATCCTGTTCGCGACCAACCTCCCTAACTCTACATTCTACAACCGCCCGCATCATAACACTTCTCTCTTCTTAAGAACAAAAATAACAGACAGCTACACCGACAGGTCTCATTAGCATCTCTCTCTCTCTCTCTCTGAAAAACCCTAAGCGGAATCTCTCAGTTTGATCTTCGATTTCTCTCTCGGGATTATCAAAAACCCTAAATTGATAAACGGCATGTCGGAGAAATTCTCACCGACGTTGAGAATTGGGGATCTGAGTGACTTTATAGCTCCTTCTCAAGCTTGTGTTGTGTCTTTGAAAGGCCTCAAAACGACAGCTCCTAACACTGTAAAACGCGACAAACATGAGGTATTTCTGTAACTTCTTCAAACTCTTGGGTTTATTTTTAGCTAATTAGTTTTTATTTTGCTTAAAGTTTTCAACTTAGTGAAAAAAACTGGGATTATTTAGTGAAATTATTGATTTTTGTTTTTTGGGTTTTTTTTTTGAAGGTTGCTATTGCTAATAAGGAGCAAACTGACCCTGTTAAAATTTCTCTTAAGGACTGTTTGGCTTGCAGGTTTTATTTTTCTACTTTTTTATTGGCTATTTTTTTTTTCATTGGTGTTTGTTGTAAATAAAATTAAAACAAAATATGGTTTTATTGAATCTTGGAAATATTGGGATGTTAATAAAGGGAAAATGAAATATGGGATTAATTGGAGTGTGGAAATTTTTTGATGTTTAGGGTTTAAAATTTGTATTTATTGATAGTTAGTTGGGAATTTGGGGTTTTGATATTTATGATTTAAATTAGAGATACTTGGTTATTAATGAAGATGTGGGAATTTTGTTAATAATGAAGGTGAAAGAAGATCATTAATGGGATTTTGGAAAATTGCGATATTTATTGTTTAGGATATGTTTTTGCTGCTAGTTAGTGGGTGATAGGTGGGGGTTAGGTATGAATGATTTAATAGATATTTTAAGTATCAGTAAAGAACTGAAGATAACATGTTGGGATTAGTGGAAATTTGGAAATTTTGTGTTGCTTAGGGTTAAAAGATGTTTTTGCTGTTAGTTTTTTAGTGATTGAGTAGAGGTTTAGGATTTATGGTTTGTTGTGATATTGCAGTGGATGCATAACATCAGCGGAGACAGTTATGCTTGAGAAGCAAAGTTTGGATGATTTCCTATCCAATATTGATAAAGGGAAAGCTATAATTGTTTCGTTGTCTCCACAGTCGAGAGCTTCTCTTGCGGTTTATTTTGGCATCTCTCCCCTTCAGGTGGTCTCTGGGTTTTATTTGAAAGGATGCGCAATAAGATAATATATAGTGTTTTGTTTGTGCAAGATTATAATGGCTCGAGTTATTTTGATTTTGCAGGTTTTTAAGAAACTCACGACATTTTTTAAGTCTTTGGGAGTGAAAGCTGTATTTGATACAAGTTCAAGCAGGGACTTAACACTTATAGAGACTTGTAACGAGTTTGTTAATCGGTACAAACAGAGCCAGTTGAACAACAATGAAAAATCTAATTCAGCCTTACCCATGCTTTCTTCAGCATGTCCAGGTTAATTTCTTAGCTTAATATACAGAAATTGATGCTCTCACCTTCGCCAAGAAAAGAAAGAGGAAACAAGAATAAGAAGAGAATAAAAAAAAAAATAGAACTACTTGCCAACATATGAAACTATATCAGGAATGTTTACGATAGCATAATCTGTAATTATCTGTGGTTATGTACAGGGCTGTGGAATGTTGGGGACATGATAGGAGGGATTGTCTGATTCATAATCACTGATATTTTTATTAATTCTTTTGTAACTGCAGGTTGGATATGCTATGCTGAAAAGCAACTAGGATCCTACGTTCTGCCTTTTATATCTTCTGTGAAGAGCCCACAACAAACAATTGGAGCTACCATCAAGCATCACATTTGCCAAAAAATGGGCCTCAGGTAATCATCCAGTTTAATGCTTTTCTATTCTTGCTTGATCTTTTTTTTTTTTTGCAAAGCATAGCTTTTTAGGAATTATAGGTCAGTAAGAGATTTTGTATCTTCTAAGCATTAACATTGGAATAATTGATGCTATTTCATGAGGAAACCTATATCTTCAAGTACCTCATAATAGTTATACGCAGGATTTAAGATCAGTAGGCATGATAATACCATTTGATTCCACATTCTTGGTCTTCTTTTGTGCATACTAGGGGACCAATCTCCTTCACTCCTCTTTAGTCAACCCCTACACCTCTTCTGTGCCCCTGAATAAATCAATAAAGATGATGTGAAAACATATTAAAGTAACAGTGCCTTCACTGCATCTGAATTCACACCCTCAACATTTAAAGTAAAACCTGTACTGACCAAAGACTAATTATAGTTCACAGGGCCTTGTAGTCTGTTATTAGAGTTTTGAAGAATGAAGAAAAAATGAGTTACTTTTCCAATTTCCTGCATTTTTGAATATGTAATTGGTGAAAATTTATTTGATAGGCCTGATGAGGTTTACCATGTGACCGTGATGCCATGTTATGATAAGAAGCTTGAGGCTGTAAGGGACGACTTTGTTTTTGAAGTGGAACAAGAAGATGCAAATAAAAATGGTCTCAGGATTGCAGAGGTTGATTCAGTTTTGACAACTGGAGAAGTCTTAGATTTGATAAAGGTGAGATTGAGATTCCCAATTATGGCAGTTTATGTTAGCTTTGTTGCCTCTTTTTTTTTTTTTTTTCACCCCCCTTATTATCCAGCACATTGATAAACAGTAATTGGTGACTAGTGTTTATTCTTTCTTCTTTTTCTTGGGTTCAAATTTCAGTTCAAAGCAGTGGATTTTGAAACCTTAGACGACTCTCCTCTAGATAAAATGTAAGAAATCTCAATTGTCCTGTGAACTACATTCTTTTTATTTTTTGACACTCCATCCATCTGTGGTTGAGCTGTTGATATAAAAGGAATATGTGGTGATTGTTCTACAGGTTGACAAATGTTAGTGAAGAAGGTTATCTCTATGGAGTAGCTGGAAGTTCTGGTGGTTATGCTGATACAGTGTTTCGGAATGCTGCTAGAATGCTATATGGAAGAGAAATCGAAGGCCCTTTGGCCTTCAAAAGTCTTCGAAACATGGATTTCCGTGAAGTGACTTTGGAAGTAAGTTATGCTCTCTTTAATCTGGCACATTTCTTGTAAGAAGTCATTATGCTCTCCAATTTTGATACAGTTTCTTGATGCATCATGGGTTTTAGAAATGCACCATATTCAAGAAAGTTAAGAGGTGAAAGTTTATAATGAAGAAGTTTTTATCAACTAAGTAAAAAACGAAAGCAATAAAGATAAATGAAAGCTGTAAAGGAAAGATGTAAATGGCGATAAGTAAAAGAATGCGATAAATTGTAAAAAGGTTGTAAAAAAATGTATATATAGGGTTGACTCTTTTTTTAACTTATAGATAACCGATTTATAATGTTATAGAGACCAAGTTTCACATAAACTATAAATCTTAGCCCTATACAAATTGTCTATGGTAGATAAGAATTTTGCAACCTAAATCCTAGTACAATTCACACATCTTATTCATATGCCTTCTCCTAGCAGTTGTATGTTAGAACTCTAATCATACTGCAACATTCGCCAACGTTAACTGCTAAAGAGTCCAAAAACAAAACAAAACGAAGAAAAAGAATAAAGAAAAAAAACATGCTGTTATTAACTTTCTATGTCTTGTTTAACTTAGATGGGTACCTTAAGGCTTAATCACATATACTTGGTAATTCTATGCACATACTTTAACACCTGGTTCTTGCTTCTAATGTGATATCTCTCATTAATGTAGGTGGATGGAAAAGTTGTACTGAAATTTGCTCTTTGTTATGGCTTTCAAAACCTACAAAATATTGTGAGAAAAGTCAAAATAGGAAAATGTGATTATCACTTTGTGGAAGTTATGGCGTGCCCATCCGGTTTCTTTCTTTCCCTTTCAATTTTTACTTTCACTTGATTGGTGCTTTCAGTTTAATCTAATTGGTATTTGGTTTTCACTCGAAATTTGACACATGCGTTACTAACTAGGCTTTATGATTAAATAGGATGCCTGAATGGCGGTGGTCAAATCAAGCCAAAGCCACAACAATCTCCAAAAGAGCTGCTTCAGTCATTAGAAACTATTTATATGGAAAATGTGAGTTTCACTAACATTGCAGATGGTTTTGTATGCCTTTTTTTTCCTTCCAATCTAGAGGGTATTGTTAAATAGTTTTGGCATCATGTATGATCAAACATGATACCATTTGCAACTTTCAGCTTACTACTTACGACTCTTGACCTTATGTATCTCTGCTTCTGAGATACTTTTACCATCACAACTGTTCTCAAAGGCAGATATAAAACCTGACCTATTCAGGGACTTGAATTCTGCTATCCTCTTCTAAGTCTTGGCATTTTTGGTCCTGTCTTAGATTATCTTTTGTCATGCAAGATCTCATTGGAGATTGCTGAGCATAGTAGAATACCAAAGTGACGTAGAAAGCTGATGGTCTGTGGGTAATTACATTAGGAGTGCAGTCTTTATTTTGATGGTTGGGACAAACTGTCTTGGATACACTAAAAACAGTGATGGTTACCCCCCTTCCCCAGAAAAGGGTAACTTGAATGGGATTATTTCATGTACATGTTTTGCCTGTACTCTGTGTATAGTGTGCTTGTTTTACAGTCATTTTATCTTCCCATAACTATGCTTTTGTTTTTTTTGGATATGCAGGTTTTGATCAAAGATCCTTTCGAGAATCTTCTTGTTAAATCCTTATATGACGAGTGGCTTGAAAAACCTGGTTCCGAAAAAGCTAAAAAGCACATGCATACAGAATATCACCCTATGGTAAAGAGCGTAACTGCACAATTGCATAATTGGTGAACACTTTCCAGTCTCTTCTTTTTCTACAGACACAACTAGTTGCAATTTCCATGTGGTTATCATCCTTGGGCTGAGCTATCCAAGGTTACAGGCGTGATCTCGATTACAACACCAGTCACTGCTGGCAGAATATTTATGCGGGATTTCCTTTAGCAACTCACTCCAATTTTGATAAAGTAAACAGATTTGTTTTTTGTACCCTCCTAACTCATGTATATGTTTCATACTAAAGCCTTTTTGGTAGATGATGTAATCTGTACACCTTTGTCATCTGTGTCCAAATAATGTTCTCCTCAGTTCATGTACATGCCTTGGTTGAGCATTGTTCTCATTTTTTGTATAATTCAAAACAAAAAATAATTTCTCATGTATCAGCAACAAATACAAGTTTAAAGAAATCAAAGCAGAATTTTTTAAATTTTCCTCTCTATTTTGATGGATGATGATGATGATGTAGGAGTTCATTTGAGCATTTAATTTCTTTAATCTGCGGTTCATTTGGGTTGCTTTCGGAATATAATGCAAATTGTGTTTTTTTAAATTTTAATTTTTTTTACTTGAAGTTATTTTTTTTATATAATTTTAGTTGATTTTGATGTGCTGATATTAAAGATATTTTTTAAAAAATAAAAAAAATATTATTTTAATATATTTTTAAATAAAAAATATTTTAAATTATTATTATAATTTTAAACTGCCTCGAAGAACTTTATTTGACATTATTTTTTTTTTCTATTATTTTAGTTAGATAATCCAAGCAAACAATGAGTTTTTCAAGGAGAATAATGCTAAACTTCAATAAATATATAAAAAAATAAAAATTTAATTTAAATTGATCAATTTTTATGTAAAATACTTTTCAACAAACACAGAAAATCAGAAAAGCATTCAAACAATCTTACTTACTAAGTTATTAATTATTTTTATATAAAGAAACGAATCAGGATTGGATTTCTTTCCGAACTCATGAAGAATTTGTTACCATCATCATAAGGTATCTAAAATAAAATCCTAGTACTCTAATTTCTTTCTTGAAATATTTGCAAGTGAATATTTAATTTTTTTTGAAGTTTTCTTTGTTGTATGAAAATATGATGTAATTTTTTCTTTGAGAGACTTGGCCGTATGCATGAAAACAAAACATTTTTTTTTTGAAGACTTGACGAAAACCGGGTATTTTAATACCGGATTTGTATCTTTACAGTATAAAAATACAAACCAATATTGATCAAAATGTAGCAACGAAATTGCGGAAAATCACAGATTTTTGAAAGGTTTTTTTTGGAATTTTGAATTTTTTTTACTGGACCGGACTCGGCCCAAAAAAGAACTGGGCTGAAATCGGCCCAAAATAAAACGGGCCTACTTTCTACAGGGCTGGACTCAGCCCAGCCGCATGGGCTGGGCTGATGTTCCAGCCCGAAATGAACATAGACTGGTACTGTGCACAGAGTTAATTAATTAGCCGGTTACTGTGCACCTGCACAGTAACCAGCTAATTAATTTCTTGCTTGCAGAACGTGCACTGTGCACGTTCTGCATGCAAGAAGATGAACAGCCGAAGGTGATAAGTGGAAGAATTACCTCGGATGATGAGCCTGGATAGATGGGCTGACGGTGGTGCTGGTGGCCGATTTGGCAGTGGTGTTGCTGCGGCCTTCTTCCTCCTTCCTGCTGTTTCGGCGCTGCTTTTTTTTCTTTGTTTCCTTTGCTCCCTCTGTCAACAACGTTCTTCTCTCTCTGCAGCGGCTTCGTGGAGATGCTGGTGGCGGCGGCCTGGGGAGTGTCTTGGACGGTGGTCGGCCTTTCTTCCTCTTCTCCTTTGCGTTTTTCTTCAGCTCTGTTCGCCTCTGTTTTCGTTTCTTCCTTCTGCTTCTCACGGGGCTGTTGTCGACTGGGAGGGCAATGACAGCTGGCGGTGATGCTGGTGGATGTGGAGAGGAATCCGACGATGCCTCACGGTGATTATGAAGGTGGCAGTGGCTGGGAAGCCCGATGACAGCAGCGGTTTTCTTCTTCTTCTTCCCCGTGCAGAGGCGCAGGTTGCTGCCTTTTCTTCAATGGTGCAGCAACGGGTGGGAGGAAGATGATGAGCTGAGGAAGGCTGACTATGGCGTGGGCAGTGCTGCTGTGTTTGTGCTCCTGGTGGCGTTGGTGTCGCGGCAGCCGGCTGTGGTCACTCTTCCTCTTCTCTTCTGTCGTTGCTTCTTCTCTCTGTTTCTGTCACCTTGTTTTTTTCCAAACAATTCTCTATCTCTCTCTCTCTCGGTTTCCCCTCCTTTTCCCTTTTCTTCTGTTTTGCCCGAGCTCCTCTCCTCTCAAACAAAAACTCTCCCCTCTGTTTCTGCTTCTTTGTAAACCTCCACTGTCTCCTTTCTCAAATTTGTTCCTCCCTTCTCTATTTTGTTCTTCTTCAAGTTCGTTTCTCAAAAGTTTTGCCCCCTCTGGTTTCTTTTTTTTTTTTTTTCGTTTCTGCAGCTTGCCTGTCTTCCCCTGCTCTTTCCTTTTTTTTCTCCCCACCTTTCCTTCAGCACCCCCTCCTCGGGTATTTATAGGCAGAGGAGGAGAGGTTCACCATACCCTGTACAAGCACAGGGCATGGTGGCCGGGGCATGGATCTCCTGTTTCTCCATTAATGAGGGTATGGGTTGTGTAAGTAGTTAGACAAGTGGGGAGGTAGAGAAGGAGAGGGTGAGCGGGAAAAAGATTTCAAAAATCTTCTTCTCCCCTGTCTCTGCATTTGCAGGGGAGAAGAAGATGCACCGTGCCGTTCAAAACGGCACCGTGCAGTTTTTTTTTTTTTTTTGAAGAAAAGGAAAAAAATTTGGGAGTTACCAAAAATGGGTTATGACAACAATGGTACTTACATCTCTCCCCTTAGGTTTTCTTTCCTATTTTTTTTATTGAACAGTTAAGGGTTTTTGTTGTTGTTGTTGTTGTTGTTGTAGTAGTAGTTTACTGCTCTACATTGTACGTGTGCATGTTTTTGGGTCTATCAGTTGTTATGTTTCAGTTTAGTTGATATGTTGGGTCTAAAATGTGAAAAGAGGCTTCTTTTGTTGAATCTTGAATAAATGTTTGATTTTAGTGGATCATTTTGCTTTTTGCTAAAACTTGTCCAGTGTTTTTATATATATATATATTATTTTTTCCCTTGAACAACTTTTTTCTCTCTCTGAACAGAGTTTCAAATGGGAGAAAAGAAAGACGTGAAAATGGAAATGTAAAGGGATATTTAGAAATGGATATTGCTCATATCAATTGTGTCACAGAACTAAAGTGTTGGTGTTAATGGTAAATGCTTAATTTTGACTTTAGTTTCGCAGTTTCATTGGTGAGCATTGCAGCAAAAATGTTGATCTCTTAGTGGAATTTTGGCAAGTTTTGCAGTTTTGTTTGCCCTGGTTTGCCGATTGATTGCGGCCTGATGGTCAAAGTTTTGATATGATATTTTTGTTGGTCTATTCACTTGTGTCTTCGCCCGGTTAGATAGGATTCTTAGAAACCTGTTTTGATTTTCATTTGGATTTGACAGACAACTTCAAAGCGCCTTTCAGAGAGGAAAGTGGCTAAGTTTCAGAAGAACATCACCAGGAGAGGATCTGTCCATGAAACTTCAACGAAGAAAGGATATGACTACCCAGTTGGACCAGTATTACTTGGATTCCTTGTCTTTGTTGTAATTGGATCGTGTATGTTCTTTCTAGCATGTTGAACTCTTTAAATTCTGTCTGTCTCATTGTTGGGCATTATTGATATGAAATTTTCTGCTCAATTTTCCACCCATGAAAATTCATATATCTGAATATTCCATTTACCTTCATCATCTGCTCTGATTCTGTCTTCATATTGTGAAAGTTTAAGCAGTCAATTTTTGGAGGTGAAAGTTTATCTGTCACTGCTTAAGTGAGAAATAGAGAGATACTGTGGGTGATTTTAGTCTCTCTTCCCCCATTCCCTGCTAAAATAGAGAGATACCGTGGATGAAAGTTTATCTGTCACTGCTTAAGGGTACTTCAACATCATTATCTTGCTGTTTCAGAATTGTGTTCTATACTGCATTGGTTATAACTAGGTTTGATATCTATGCATTCAGTGCTGAACTTCAATGCATTCCTTTGTGTGGCCTGCAGTTCCTTTTCAGAAAATTAGAGCAGCTACTAGTGGTGGGAAGGCCTAAGGTACTGGAGATTATGTTTATGATGGAGATCTGCAGCTATGTAATGAGTTAGGGCATAACTATTTTTAAACGCAAAGTTAGAACATTTGAGAATGTTTAAATGAAAAATGATGAATAGATTATGTTCTCCACCAGTTCTGTACAGTTCTCCATTTCTGGAGTTTTCAGCAGCTCACGCGTAATAGTGTACTGTCTTTCTAGTGTTTCTATATAATATCTGATCTTAGTTTCATCTGTGACCTCATCAATCACCAGACATTGATTTAAACATGATTTATAAGCTGCTCATAGAACAGGACCAAAAGCAATATAGGATTTGGTTGTCCATGTAGAGCTCTTAAACAGTAATGATTTTTGTGTTAAAATCATTGAGTAGCAGCTAATTGATTGAAAGCAACAAGCAATAAAACAAATGAACGTCGTGGAGTTTGAAGTTCTTACAAGGAGACTATATATATATAGCTTGTAGTGTCCTGCCTCCAACGCCATTGATCTTATGAACCTGCACAAGGGATTAATAAGCTTAAAGATCACAAGCTCTTGGTACAGAAACCCCAGTAACATCCTGATGGATCAAATTACCAATTCTATCATGCAATGGGTCTTGCTTCATGCAGATCCAGGACTTGTTCATCACAAAACACACACCACCCTATTTGGTTTGATTTGTGAGACCTCCTCTGAAGGATTATTTTCCAAGCTTAGTTAAACGTTATAAGAATTCCCAACTTTACTAGTGCTCCAACCTCTTCTATACACTATTTGAAGATATTTTCTTGAGAGAGAGAGGATTGATTGATGCCTTTTGGCTCCATGCTTCATGCAAAAATTGTTTCTTTCTTTTTTGTTTTCTTAATAATTCTTTCGGATTGATTGATGCCTAACTTCACAGGTAAAGAACTAATCATGCAATTTATGAATATGGATGGAGGTGACGACTAGCTACACCTCCTTACAACATGGAACCACACCTCCTTATAACATTGGGATAATGAAAAAAAAAATAATAATAAAGAGAAAAATTATCAAAATGTAGATTTGCATATGTAATTTCGTCAGCATAAAGAAAGACTTTTTTAAGATTCTATGTAGATTTGGAGGGAGAAATATCTGATGAATTCATGCCAAAATCAAACGCAACCTATTGAAATGTTGAATTTCGGCGGGGGGTTGTGTGAAACGTTCGTTAATGGACAGCCACTTGTCTCCATGATGAAAACTTCCACTCTCGCTTGCATGTGGTGTAAACTGTATTACAATGACATGTGAAAAGACAGGTCACTATATTTTTTTTATTTTTTATTAGTTTGAATGTTTAGCCAGCTTGTTCGTATGTTTATTAATTTTACAAGTTCTGAAATTAACAACTATATAAATCTTTGATAATTCTTAAAAGACTCGAACTCATGATTATTAAAAAGCAAACTCAAGATCTAACCAATTAAGTTACCTTTCAAGTTTCCCATATTTATTTTTACTCGGACAGATTGAGGACTCTTGATTCATGAAGACCTTTCCTTTAGTATATGAAATCAAGGTTGCTAATTTTTTTTTTGTACATAATATCTGGAATATCTTGTTTCAATTAAAAAAACCAAACAAATAAGAACAAATTTTATCTCGTTC
>Ga0307515_10017317_pt1 | contig 13133 bp, 11 predicted proteins | sample 17_EM_MG_FD_194513 | JGI IMG/M metagenome (GOLD analysis project Ga0307515, IMG submission 194513) | Populus trichocarpa ectomycorrhiza microbial communities from riparian zone in the Pacific Northwest, United States - 17_EM | ecosystem: Host-associated > Plants > Roots > Unclassified | place...
ATTTAAAAAAGTTTTGACGAAATAAAACACTTTTATCTTGTTGCGCTTCAGAAACACGACATTTACAAAATATAGCTATTTCCAAGTGTGATAATTAAACATGTCGCGTTTCAGAAGCGCGATAACTTAATATGTCACATTTCAGAAGCACAACATATCGTGAAATGTCAATCCCTTCACAAATTGAAGAACAAAAACAAACACAACTACTCTCTTTCTAAAAACGACATCCACAACCCTCTTCTCTCTAAAAAAACACACCAATTACTTGTTTTTTTGTCCTTAAAACACCAAAAACTCGAACCCATCTTAGTCCCTAAGCACCTTGGACGTTTTCCTCTTTAAAATCCGTCATCGCCGCTGCCGCCCCAGCACTTTCTAGTCCTACAAGCAAGGTAAACATACTAGATTGCTGTTAAATATATGAGTTTTATATTTTATTTGTGTTTTGTTTAGTTGAAATGAAATTATTGTTTGTGGTTTAGGTTGAATTTATAGTTTGTTGAATTAATAATAAATTAACTACGAGTACCTATATCAATTAGGAGTGATTTGATATAGTTGAACATGAAAACAACACCAGTTAATTAGGAATTAATTATTTTAATGAATTATGCGTTGCGTTGAATTTTAAATAAGTTGCCGAATTAGGGATTTTATGTGAATTGGTTGGAATCAACTAATAATGTTATCAATTATGCTTTTCATGCAATAAAACATGAATGAGGTATAATTTTGTTGAATTACACGTTGCATTAAATTATGGATAAGTTGCAAAATTTGGTATTTTCTTTGAATTGTTTGAATTTACTATGAATTTGGATTTCATTTCATGCAATTGAGCATGAAAATATCAATTAGATTTTATATCATGAATTATGTTTGATTTTGGTGAAGTATGCGTTGCATTAAATTTTATGAATTTGTTTGAATTTGCTGTAAATTTTGACTAAGACAATCTAGTTAAAATTATATCTAATTGATTGAAATCAAATTTATTTCTTTTTTTTTTACATAATGTCGTATACTATCTTTATGTTATGTTATTATGGTGACACTATTGTTCCTGATGTGAACAATAATATCACATACAAAGGCAAGAACAATTTTCTATTAAATGATAATTTAGGCATGTCATGTGCGGAAATAAAAAAACTATTTATCATGGACTTGGGTGTAATTATAATGATATTGATGTTGAAATAACTTGGAGATGTCAAGTTGGTAAACATCAGTATTATTCTGTATCGATTGTATGTGATGATAGTTTTAAGATAATGATTGATTTTTCATCAAAAGTGGACTACACATGATGATATTGTATGTAAGTAGTCAACCAAATTCTTTATGTGTCCTGACTTCTGGTTGAATATGTATAAATGCATCATAATTTGTCGGTCCTTCAACATCATCAAAAACAATTTATTGTCAGATGATTTGCTACAAAGTATTGATGATACTATGTTTGACAATTCATTCGTTGATCAACATAGATTTCACTATTATAATCCTAGTGTCAATGAAAATGATAAGACGTTAGACCGAATGTGACAATAAATGTTGATGATGATGTTGACAATGAAATAATACCTCTTATTTATGAATTTAAAGATGCTTCTGGGTCTATATTTGTTGTTTCTCATAATTGAGCATTTAGTCATAGACGTTTGCTATGATGCACTGATTTGGAGGTTGGAAAAATATTCAACAATAAAAATAATTTAGTTAATGCAACTAAATGGTGACACATTGCATATTTGGTTGAATACCGAGTTCAACGATCGAACTCGACCTTTATTCAATTACAATGTGTGTAAGCACCTGAATGTAAGTGATATTTGGATATCATAAAAGATCGGATTTATATGAGATAACAAAGTTAAAAGGGTCATACACATATACCTCGACCTTTATCCAAAAAGAGCATCATCAACTCGATGCAAATATTATTACTAATGCTATAACAGCCCTTGTGATGAATAATTTTTCAATGATCGTTGCAAGCATGCAGAATGGAATAAAATTGCATTACAAGTATAAAATATTATATGACAAAACATTAATGTTTATTGATATTTTAATTTAATATTAAGTTGGCCTTGTTTCTATGGAGGGGTTAAGAGGTTGCATTTGTGCTTTATAATGTTGACGAAGAACACAGAGGATAAATCTAAACATCTCGATGGTTCAATGTTTTCCGCAATACACTTGATAACTTTGGAGAAATGTTAACTCTTGATCATGTCGTGGCAGAAGATAAGACCATTCAAGTACGAGCAGTAGTAGGATGCAGTCGTGCTATTGATGAGCATGAATCATCCAATAGACGCAGATAGATAGATGGGCTATATTGATATATTCCGGGATTTCAAAGTAAAATATTGTATTATTTAAGTATTTCATATCTCTTTCATATGTGTGTATAGTTATTTGCATTCACCTCAAGAAAACATTCTTATATAGAATTAAAGTTAATGAATGTGGTGTGTTAAAATAACTGAGATTTGTGCTTTGAGCCGTAAGCCCAATGCTTCTTGTGATTATAAAATGTGAGAATTTATTGTTTTTAGTTATTATGATTATTTGCATGTATTTTTAAGCGGTATAAAATTTTAGTTATAGTTTCTACATAAAGGAAACTCTGTCCAAGTTTTGCTAAAATTAAAAAATTTCCTACTCTCTAAAATCATTAACTAAATTAAATATAAGATTAATAAAATAAATAACCATTGAGATTACAAGTGTTATGCAGTTCAATGATAAATCTCACAAGAACCTTTTTTGTTAGATTTAGATGCAAGAGAATTTTATTGATGAATATTTATGGAATGACTATTGTAATTTAATTTATATCGCGCTTCGAAACCACTGTATTTAATAGATGTCGCATTATAGAACCACGATATTTAATGGATGTCATGTTTGAGGATGACAATATTTAATTGATGTCATAGTTCTGAAACAAAACGTTAATTACGTGTCATGTCTCACAAATATGACATCAATAAATATCATGGTTTCAAAATGTGATATTTTAAAATGTATTATTTTGCAAAAATAAAATAAAAAAATTCTGCTTTATTAAATCTTATATTCCTTTTACTTTCCATGTTAATAACTAAATATGCTGAAAATAAAATATGTGATCGTACTTTCAATCTAGTACAATCCGTGTTGTCCTTTTGATTTATTGATGTCACGATATTTTTTGTTAGGACAAAAAGAGGTTCAAATTACACCAGCAAAAATCATCTTGAGATCGGAACTAGATTCTCTCTTACTCCCACTTATTTCATATTTATCCTTTCTGATTTTCTAGTCATTTTTTTTTTAAATCCAAGTTAGCTTGTTTTCTATCATATAATATGCGATTTTTTTTCTTTTAAACTAATGTATTTATTTTTATAGAAGTATTTTCTCAATTTTTTTCCTAAATCCAAATCCACTTACTATAGATTATCAGACAAAGATTCGATTAAGGATAGAATTGATCTGGATGAGAAAGAGAAAGGGACACGCAGGCCTGTCTTACATGGAGCTGTACGATGTAAGAATCAATCTAGATATGCTTGTATCTATTAAATTAGAAAAAGGAGTTCTTCCATGAAAACGACTCGGAATGAATTCTTGTGATCAAAGAAGTGGAAAATAATATGGATGTGATGGGAACATTCTCTCTATTTTTTTTTTTTTTTAAAACAAAGTTTAATAAAGCACAAACCATCTTTTTAAAGTACAAATAGAATAAATCATCTAGTAGGTGATTCAGTGGGAGTTTGAGATTAAAAGGTTTGCTTCCCTATGGTCTCAGATTCGAGCCATGTGGTTGTTAATATGATGGTTACTAGAGGCTTGCATGGTCGTTAATTTCAGGGCCGTGGAATTAGTCGAGGTGTGCGCAAACTAACTCGGACACCCATGTTAATAATAATAAAAAAGTACAAATTGAATAATTTACTGCAATAGTGCCCTTTATAAGCTTGAGCTGTTCATGCTATTATTATTATTATTATTGAGAAAGATGTTTAAAATTAAGATGTTCTGTAGAAATTCCTTGCTGGCCACTATAGAATCTAGGCCATCCAGTTTTATAAAACATCCTATCACGATAAAAAAAAAATGCAGAATTATTAGGAAATAAAATAAATTATCTCTGGGCTTAGCAAAAACAAGAAAATATAAATTTTCAAAAAACTAAAAAATGAGAAATTATTTTCAAAACTTTAAATAAACTTGAAAACCTATTAAAAAACTATAAAAGATAATTAAGCATAGTGAAAATGGATTTTTATTATTCTCTTAAAAATTCAAATCTAAAATAAAGGCCAAATCCAACTTTGAAAAATAAGTATCCATTGTTAGGAAAGAGACTCACGGGCTAGGCCCATATTCCGTACCCAACGGGCCCAAGCGATTTTTTTCCTACTATAAGAATCACCCGCCAAATTCAAACAAGACTCCAGAGCTCTAAATGACCCTTTTCTCTGTATGGAAAGCAGTTAGCCTCAGAAGCTCCCGTAATTACTGTTATGCCACTCCGGTCTCTTCAGCTGAAAACCTCCTTGATTTACTCCGTCTCTCACTCACCCACAAGTCTCTCAAACTCACTCAACAATGCCATGCTCGAATTCTCTCTCTTGGTTTCACTCAAAACCCCTTTTTGGCCACCAAACTCATCTCTGCGTATGCTATATTCGGCGTCCCAGCTCTGTCCCGACTCGTTTTTGACTCGCTACATTTCAAGAGTGTTTACCTATGGAACTCGCTGATTAATGGGTTTGTAAAAAATCGTGCTTATAATGAAGCTTTTGGTTGGTTTTATCAAATGTGTTGCCGTGGTGTTTTGCTTGATGACTATACCCTTGCAACAATGTCAAAAGTTTGCCACGAGATTGGTGACTTGAATGCAGGGAAATTGATTCATGGGAAAAGTTTAAAAACTGGGTTTGTTTTGGATGTTATAGTTGCCAATTCTCTTATGTCAATGTATAGCAAATGTGGGGGATTTGGAGAATGTTTGAAACTATTTGATGAAATGCCTGAGAGAAATGTCGGTTCTTGGAATGTTATTCTATCGGGTTATGCGGATTCAGGGGATCGTAATTTTGATAAGGAGGTTTCAGGTTTTGTTAAAGACATGCAGTTTGAGGGGTTAAAACCCGATGCATTTACAGTTTCCAGTCTTTTGACTCTGTGTAATGGGCATATGGGGAAAAGGGACCATGGGAGGGAGCTTCATGGGTTTATAGTGAGAATTGAATTGGCCGTGGGTTCTGGTACAGAAGTTCATTTGGGATGCTGTTTGATTGATATGTACTCGAGGAGTAATAGAGTTGATGTGGGTAGAAGGGTTTTTGATAGAATGGAGTGTAGAAATGTTTATGCTTGGACAGCAATGATCAATGGTCATGTGCAGAATGGAGCTCTAGAAGAAGGGCTGGTTCTTTTTCATGAAATGCAGGTGAGGGATGGAGTAGAACCTAATAAGGTGTCGCTTGTGAGTGTTCTTCCTGCTTGTAGCGCGGTTGCTGGTTTAACTGGAGTGAAACAAATTCATGGATATGCCATTAGGAAGCAATTCAATAATGATGTTTCTTTATGCAATGCTTTGATTGACATGTATTCCAAGTGTGGGAGCTTGGATCATGCAAAACAAGTCTTTGAGTTTGGTTCTTTTCGTAGGGATCCGATATCTTGGAGTTCAATGATTTCTGGCTATGGATTGCACGGGAAGGGAGAGGAAGCTGTCTTTGTATACAACAAGATGCTTCAGCTTGGGAATAAACCAGACATGATAACAATAGTAGGGGTTCTTTCTGCTTGTAGCCGGGCTGGATTGGTAGATGAAGGCTTGTGCATCTACAAGTCTGCAATAAATAAATATAGAATTAAGCCAACTGTTGAGATTTGTGCTTGTGTTGTGGATATGTTAGGCCGATCAGGCCAGCTTGGCCAAGCTTTAGATTATATTAAAACTATGCCAATGGAACCTAGTCCAAGTGTTTGGGGGGCTGTTGTTAGTGCTTCCATAATCCATGGAAATTCTGAGATGCAGGATCTGGCTTATAGGTTCCTTGTTCAGTTAGAACCTGAAAACCCTTCGAATTATGTCTCGCTTTCAAATCTACATGCGTCTTCCAGGAGATGGGATGTAGTATCTGAGGTGAGAACAATGATGAAAGATAGATGCTTAACAAAAACTCCTGGGTGCAGTTGGATAAGCATTAATAACACTACTCATTTTTTCTATGCCGCTGATAAACTGCATCCTTGTTCCAAGTCAATCTATGAACTGCTGGGTGGCCTCATATTACTGATGAAAGGACCTGCTGTTTCTCATGATTTTGAAAATTTTACATGGGTGTCTTGATATTGATCTTCTGTTTTCTGTCTCCCTTTACTATTGAGGATATCTTGTCTAAACCATATGGTGCCACAAATATGCATTCACTAACCGAAGGATCGAGACTTGTTTGCTGTCCATACCTCTGGAAATGTTTGCTGAAAAATTTGTCATTCAGGTTCGTATGCTGCTTGTTTCTATAGGGTTTTTATTGTCTTAATTTGACGCACAACTGCTAATTCAGAACAATTCAAGTGCATTAGCCTTCCAATCATTCGTTAAATGCTTGATAAAATTGCCTCAGACAGAAAAATAGGCTTCATGGAAAATTTACTGAAGACTGGAAAGCCTTTGTTTTTTGGATTTGGGAACTCTATGGCCTTTTGACTTTTGCAAACAATCCTGCTTATAAACGATTCCTAGGCATGTACTGAAATCTTAAATCTTTTTTCTTGCAGGTGAATTTTGCATGCATTCTTAAACTGGCCAAACTTATTTCAAGTTTAGCTGTGTGGATTGGTAGTTTGGACAGAGACCATTCTAGTTCCTCGCCCATTTCTTCAACAAATTATTGAAACGAAAGGAGTGCGGCCAATCTTAAAGATAATTGACAAGATCTTAAGATATGCCGAACTGCTAGTGGCATCACTGGCACCTAATTCGCGAGGCAGTGAGTCACATTCTGTAACTATTAAAAGGAGCAATATTCGCAATCATTGAGTAACATTGCTGGGTCTACAGCTTCTTCTTCTTCTTGTCAGGAGGACGGGGTGTTTGAGAGTGAGTTTTAACCTGTATTTTGTTAAAATTTAAATTTGTTTTTTGCTTTAAACTAATTGTTTTTGGTGTTTTTGGATCGTTTTGAAATACTATCTCAAAAACTTTTAAAAAATTATTTTGATATTTTCCGAGTAAAAAACATTTTGAAAAGCAATCGCTACCACACTCCCAAATTCTCTTGAAACAGAAAGCAAAGTTGCTGGTGGTTCATAAGGTTCTTATAAATGCGCCTTCAAGAGTATCCATCTGATATCAATGCTTGATGTTCACTTTGCCAAATTTGTTCTGGAACGAGGATTAGTCAACAAACTATGCATGGAATAATATATGGAATTTTCATGTTTTCTTTTCTCTCGTAATTTCATTTCTCTATTCAACTGTCCCCTCCCCTCTGCTCGGCACCCTCAACCCTCCTGCATCCATCCATGCTATAGGATTTATTAATAGCACCATGAGGCGGGGTGCCAAGGCTTCTTACCAGCAAGCTCCTATAATAACCGGGGAGATTGGGATTAAAGTTCAAAGTGTGCTTTATTACTTCAACGCATTTACCTCACCAGGGAGTTGATCGTTGCATCGGTCGACTTGTACCCAGGTAGCTTCCTATCTTTTGACTCTCGAGTTTCTTTCACAAGCAAAAAGACTTCCATCTACTTAAGTTTGAGCTGTTCATCGTGGATGTGGAAGTGTTTTCACCGGTAGGCTCATATATTGGTCAGTTCCTGTTAAAAACAAATTGCAGGATATTGTCCGTGACAGAATGGCTCTAGTAGTATGGCAGAAGCTGAGCCTATTTCCACTCAGAAGTAAATAATGAAAGACACAGTAGAGTGCAATTGGAAGCCACAAAGCATTCTCACTCATGAAACCGCAAGAACAATTTTATGTGTCAATTCTTGTCACAAGGCATGTTATCTTGCTAACTATCCATCGGCAACGATACAAGCACCACAAAATTGATGGAAGACAACTGGGGACAAGCAAGCAAGCAAGCAAATAATAGGGTTTGAATGAAAATTTGTCAGTTTCTCTTTCATGTAATGTAAACCTTGTACAGAATTCTCGTTCATACAACGAGGAACTCCCTAAAGATGCTCTGATGCGTTTATTTTGGTAAAGAAATGACCTGTTACAGCTTAGGAATAAGAGTACCACAGTCACACATGGAGGAATTTGAGTAGTTTACTACCAAAAAGTTAACCATTGGATATGCAGGCCTTCCATGATTAAAATGGCTCAGCCGAATGCATCATCTACATGCCTTCCTGCTTGTTCACCATCCCTCAAGTTGCCAGATGAACTTGATGCGTAGCAGATATGATCCTCTGGAAATTAAACTACTCACTTCAAGAAATATCAGAAGCAAATCTTGGGATCCAATAACAAAATCCAATGATCAAGAATGCTTGAATGGAGCCGCTGAGCTGATGTATGTGTGCACATTTGTGAAACAATAATCCAGTTAACACAAATTGATCATCTTTGCCAGAGGATTTGTACTAATTGAAGGATCATTCCAATCTTAGCGCAGCTGAGATAGGCTCGGTAGAACTGATAGCAAACAGTGCATCACATTCCCATATGACTCGACGATTAGGCAATGTGAAGACAATTCAAATGTTCCAATCTCCTACCACTCATTGTCCAGCAAAATGCTATCGTCCGTCCCTCTAGCTTGTTTATCTCTGTGAATCAGATTCTCTTTCTCGGTGGTAAACATAAATAGAGCCAAGCACCACTCTTCCAACCCTTCTATTTTTTCGTGTTCTTTTACTCATACCTCGCCTTCTTTCCTTCTCAACAATGGGTTTGGACATGGGTAAACGATGAATCCATCCTAAAGGCAATAATGCTGCAAGGAATTGTATCAAAATTCCCACTGGCAGGCTTGAGTAATTACCAGATGTTATTCCAATCAGAGAAGCTAACCCAACGCCCAAGAACCCACTAACAATTGATGATAAACACAACGATGATGCCAGGAAAGAGGTAAGAGATCCTTCACAACCCTGTGGACATAAACTCGCCAATAGCATTGAAAAAGGAAGGAGCTTAAATTGTGCAAGTGTTTCTGCTAAACCCGAAAAACAACAGGCAAACACCTCATTGGGAATTCCCAATTTAAGATTGATCTGTCTCACTAGAACAAGATCCAGAAGAAGAGAACAGGCATATAAAAACTGGACTGCACTAACTAATTTCCTCACAGGCACTTCTTTCCAAAAACGGTCATAGATTATAGTCATGGAAAGAAGTATCAACTGGCCAATTGCGCGTGACATTCCAATAATTGAAGGATCAAAATGTAGACACTGAGTTTGATAGCAAAAGATGGAACCTGAGAGAACCGGGACCGTAGCAATAGAAGCTACAATCCAAGTGAGAGGGCAGGAGATGTTGTCATCGTTTAATGCAGTTTTAAGATCACTTATCTGCTTCCTAATATTCTCCCAAATTGATTTCTTCACAAGGTTGTGATCGGATGGTTCTGATAAACCAAGAGATTTCTCCCTCACTGTTGATGAAAATGCCAGTTGAAGAGATAGCAGAACTGAAAATACAAGGAACATGGTTTTGGGTGGTGTTTTCTGTAAGAAACAACCACCTAGCAAGTTGCCTAGGATTCCACCAACAGCTAAAGCCATAAATGCATAAGACTGGAGGCCCCCAATTCTGTTTTTTTGGCCATATTCTGCAACGAGGGCATCCTTAGCTATTTCTGTGATAGAAGCACCAAGATTACTGATAAGTATGCATGCCATAAGGATTCCAAGGGCTTCCCGTGCAACTGGGATCAATGCTAGTGGCCCCCAAGCTAGCACCTGCAAAAAGACTGAGAATTTCACTTCTGTCAACTTCTTTCATAAGCTAGATCAGTCAACCAGATAAATTCATAAAAATTATTTGGGATGTGACAAACTTACTCCCATTATAACAATAGGCTTAGAATTGAGCTTTCAAATTTCCCTTATCTCTCATGATGGATCTGTATCTCTTCAAGAAAATCCCTCCAATGTCTTACAATAGACATCTGGGGGGGGTGGGGGGGGGTGGATCATCATTTGCTATACACCCTCAAGTTCTAGCTTTCTTGATAACAAGAGATAGGATCTGGCCATAGTCAGCCACTATGAAATCTAATCTGACAAATTAAGGTACCTCATCTTTTTATTGTCCATGCACAGAAGGCTTGGACATGGAAATTGACAAAAAGAATCTTGAGGCATAACTACGTAGGGAATTCAAGCAAAGGGCAGGATGCCAGAATCAAAGCCCAATAAAACTTAACCACATATCCAGCGTAATTTAGAAAACATATACAAGTTCCAACAATAAGCTTAAAACATAAAAATTCAAAAAACTGTCTGTCAAAATGATTGATTAAGAGCAACTTAAACAGACGCAATGAACACTGAAAGACATAAACTAGACAAAGCAGAGGAGATATAAGACAACTAACCTCCCACTAGAATATAAGGTATTCTATGAGCACCTCCAGTGTAAAGAGCATCAGAGAGGATTCCATAAAGAGGCTTAGCCACCATGGGAAAGTTACCACAGTTTTGCAAAAGCTGCAGCGTTGATGAATGCAAGTTGAGATTGTGAGCCATATGGAAGTTGAGTGCAAGCCAAGGAAAGCACCTAAAACCCTGCATCCAATACCCAAACCCACACAAAGCCAGCATCTGTTGGCTACCCAAATGGCCAAAACCTCTCCTTTCCTCATATCCCCTGCTTATCTTACCTTTCTTAGGAGAAACTTGATCTGGGGCTATTAAAATGGAGCTAAAAGGATAAGTCTTGGGCTTTGAAGGTTTGTTAATGGTGTTGGGGTTCTTCTTGTGCAAAGAGCATGTAACTGGTTTCAAGCGAGATAACTTATTAGAAGGGAATATTTGTATTTTTGGGTTATCTGGAGACAACTTGGTAACTGGACTTTGACTGGCAATTGATAAAGGAAACATAATTCTTGATTACTAAGAGGTTAAGAAGTTACTAGGATTAATGTCCATGCTGTTTATAATGACTCAGTCTGTGAGTTGGAAACAAGAGGTGCAACATAAGCGAAAACCCCAGTTTAAGGTTGCTGAAAGAAGAAAGATGATGAACCTTTCAAGGGAAGAGAGAAATCTAGAAGAGTGCAGGAAAGGGTTTTGAATATTGTAAGATTGCGTGATTCTAGGCAGCTTATGCCTGATGATGGCTTGATTTGTTCTGCTGTTTTTTTATTAATAGGGATTTGGTGGGCCCTTCTCTCTCCATCAATTACAAGGAGATAGGAGGATGACGAGTCCAAATTGGGCAGAATTTTATGGGTCAAGACGGTGACATCGAAGATGTACTCCAGGCTTCTTAGAAAATAGGTAGATGTTGTGTTTTATTCATAAATATATTAAAATAGCCAAAAGTATTTTTAAAATACAGTTTAAAATGCAAAAACAACATCAGTTTCACCATAATTACCAACATGTTAACCAAACAGCTTCACCGTCCTTGTCGAGCAAGTAAGCAGTTGCAGTCACCACGATACTCAGCAATATGCAGTGGTGCTCTATAAAAACCTCTGGCCTTGAAGAACCTCCTCTATCCCAGAACCAGACATGTTATGAAGTATAACTATTAGTCCTCATGCAAGAGCCACGAATCATCAACCTCTACTACAATTTCACCCTCGTCAAATACATCTTACTAGAGCAATAAAAACCATGGATGTCCTGTAATTAACTCCAAGTATTAGAAACAAGAGCAGATCACTTAGTACTCCTTCATCAGACAACCTCCTGGCAGGACACCTACAAAACATCCTCTTCAAAAGATCAATAACTAATGTTGAAATCGATTAAAAAACTTCATCAGGAATCCTCAAAATTGCGTTAGAAATCTCTTTCAATCGTTTTCCCGTTAAACGGAGGAGACCTCACCAACATAATATACATCACCACCCCAGCACTCCACGCATCCACTTTCTCATCATATTCATTCCCCAACAAAACCTCAGGCGCTCTATATCACGGTGACCCCACACCCCATTCACAGTCTCTCTTCCTAACAACCTTAGCGAATCCAAAATCCGCAAGCTTCACCCTGAATCTGCTGCCCGTTAAGATGTTTTTGGGCTTAATGTCCCGGTGAATTGCCCCGTTTTTATGGCAGCGATATAGATAGCTTTCATTAGTTGAGAAAAAAGGCATGCGGGCTCACTTTATTTTAGAATACCCGTGTGGTTGATTACTAGCTCGAAAATATCTTTGTTTTGGAAAAAATCGATTACCACAAGTCTAGCCTTTTGTTGATGGATTTCACTGTAAAAGAGTCACCGGTGAGGCGGGATTGGCAACTATAAACGGTGAAGGTATATGTAAGTGTGGAATCCAAGTCCTAGTGATTTTTGAAGATAATAATAAGTATTTAAACTTTCATGATTTTTATAATTGAGTTAATGATATTTAAACTCTTTTCAGATAAGTATTCTAATTTTTTAAATTAGCAATAAATTTTTGAATTTTTTTTTTTTGTGTGGGTGTAACTTTTTTTGTGTCAAACACTCTTTTAATCTTCAAACAACCATACTCAGTTCAATTTGTCCCAAAAGTCATCCCCTCCATCAACAGTTCATCCATTCAAGTCACCAGTCCATGAAGCACTGAGTAGAAGGAGCCCAGGAATCTTACCAAGAATCCTCACACTGTAAATCTCTGTTTGCATGATCTGTATCTCCACACTGTATTCTCCCTATAACATTAACAACTCCACTGGACACACTACTGCTCTGATACTTTCAATCTTGTAGCCCACAAGCCACCAAACTCTGCATAAGTTTGTAGCAACAGCTTGTCCCGGGCAGCAGAATCTGATAGGCTTTTCCACGGGGACGATTGAAATGTATGGCGGAGCACTCCCTGGCTCGCATACAGCTTCTTCGCAGTCCGTCACTGAATCATTCTGCATCAGATATATCAAGATTGTGAGTATAAACATTGATCCTAGAAAGCAGAAGAGCTCATTCCAA
>Ga0307515_10017318_pt1 | contig 13132 bp, 16 predicted proteins | sample 17_EM_MG_FD_194513 | JGI IMG/M metagenome (GOLD analysis project Ga0307515, IMG submission 194513) | Populus trichocarpa ectomycorrhiza microbial communities from riparian zone in the Pacific Northwest, United States - 17_EM | ecosystem: Host-associated > Plants > Roots > Unclassified | place...
ATTTTGCTGGTAAGTACTTCTCTGGCGTTCTCCCACCTGACCATGTCCCATGCGGCTTCAGGTAACGGCGTTATTCCAGAGCGGCGAAGGCCCTCGAATTGCTGGTCGTTCATCGCTATGGTGGGGTTGTTAGAATAAATGCAAAGATGTGAAGCAAGCCAATAGTAGCAGGCTCAAAGGGAACGCAAGGACGGGTAGTGTGTACCTTTTGGGCAGAAAGAAAGGGAAATGGGTGGGATGAGCGGCTAGTTTGGGGCAGGGTGTTGGAAGCGATCTCTTTCTTAAGTACTTGATGGAGGCTGGGCCAGGTTCCAAGGAAATAAAGAGGGAATCTGGCTGCCGTCCACGTGCTTGGTGCGGCGAGGGACGCGGGAGTGGCTCTCCTGGATCCTGGACCGAGTTGGGGTGGCGCCTGGTGATAACCATTCATTTTGACCCGGGTTTTTTTGGTGCTGTTGGGCTATATCTGAAGATAGGGTAGTTCGATGGAACAATCTCGGTCCGGGTGGGAGGCACGGAGCAGAGACAGACGGTAAACGGATGTGTGGGAAGTGTCCCTCGATATTGCCTATGTGAACAGGAAATCGCATTCGGTGGGCCCAAAGCGCTGTTCAAAGAGGACGCAGGCCGCTGATGATTCGAGTAGACGGTATCGGTGTAGTAGATCCATACACTACTCTCACCGCGGTGCTTAAAGCGCATCAATGCCTCACACCGTATACACTGTTCAGAGTGCTTGTAAGATTGCAGCCACAACCGTAAGAATAGACATTACCAGGATTGAGCAGAAACGCTGCAAGCAAGCTCTCGCGCGTTGTGGGTGATGGACATGAGTGACGACTGACGATGGACCGTCTGCACCCTGCTTCGTAGCACACTCCGCGCAATCACGCGCCGAACGGAAAACGATCGGAGGTTTTATTACAGCAACCTGGCGGAGCTGAGGATGGAGATGGACCGTTGAAAGTCTCGAAGAGCAGCAGAACAGATGGAGACAACGCAAAACGAATTTCGGTCCGTGTTCAGTGGTTTGATGGCGGGCCGACGTGTTACGCGGAGTCGGGCATGCGCCAAAATGGATTTGAGGCTGTGCAATCGTGTCAATCCTGCAGAATACAAAATTTGTAGAATATTTGAAGGTCGAAAGAAAGATGCTTGGATATAGTGCGTGCCAACCTGTTTCGGTTTTGACAGGTCGAGTTCGCCGCCTTGCTCCTCGGGCTCCTCGGGCTCTCTGATCGGTTTGGTTTGCATCTGGTAGTTCCTATGGATTTCTCGAACCCTTGGCCGGCAGGGAGAGAGGGAGTCCAATTTGGTCGAGGTTGAACTCTCGGGCATTAGCGCGGCGGTGAGGGAAGGAAAAGAAAGCACAACACAGGGCATCAGGGGGTCCAAATGGTCTGAAATAGGTACATGATTAGTATGACGAGTGACCACGTGGATGTAAAAACATAGCACGGGCGAGCGGGCAAGCAGGGGAGCAGGAGCACAGCAAGTAGCTAAGTTGGAGGTGGGGCGGGGTCTGGATTTCGAGGTAATGTGAGGCCATCGGGCGGCACGGTGTCTGCCCTCTGACAAATGACAAACACAACAAACTGTGAGTCGGGATTGCTATTCATCTCAGAATTAAGACCACAAACGAAGTTTATAGTACCCAAATTTACAAAAAGGTCCAAAGAATGCCTAGATATACCACATACAATGGAACTTATGGAAACGATGGACCTTCTGGGACTCCTCATATCCGCGTGGAGATCATACCACGGTATTCAGGGAGACCTGTATCATCAAACTACTGAACAAACTCGCAAAGCTTAGGGATAATTGGAATGCGTTGGTAGGGCGGAGCTACATCAAGGAGCTTGCAAAGCTAGTATAGTACCCGGCCGGGGCACAAATTCCTCATTAACTGACGTCCCACCCAAATTCAGCGATTTTGCATTTCCCTGTCCTGGTCCCTCCTTCTTTCTCCCAGACTGCTGCGTTAAATGGAGGCATCATGCTATCGCCATCCAATCCAACCCGCTGAACTCTGAATGTGTCCGCTCTGGTTCTTGTTCCTCTTCGTGGAAGCATTTCCATGTGAGGATCCGCTCAAGCTCACTCTCTCGTGTCATAGACTCTGTGTCCCCCTGTAGTCTTAGCAGCGGCGCGACAAGATGAAGAAGCCTTCAGTGAAGGATCGTCTCCATTCGACTGAGTGTTTCAAACCCATCTAAAAAGTATAACTAGTAGTCCCCACCCCATCCCCAGTAGATGGTCCGGTAATATGAAGTTGAACGTGGCAGATACAGCTGCGGAGAGGTAATAAGATGGTGCTGGGGGACCAGGATAGGATATCGCGGTCTTCATGTAGTACTCCAGAGCTACAGATGAGATACAGTGCTCTCGAGATTCAAGGAATGACCCCAGGAGGATGAACTCTGTGTACTGGGAGACCGTTCCCTGGGCATATTGCAGAAGGGACAGAGCTGCAATCATATTTTGGACTCACACACCGACCCAGCGATCATACCGGGTCATCTTTCTTTTTGCAGTCGCACTCATATATGCTGATACCTTTCATGCTGACTCTGGCCTGGGTGTAGACTCGCTTCCGATCTTCTCATTTCTTATATGTAGACCCATTCTGTAATAGATCCATTTCCATACGCCGTGTGTCCAATCCCTCGGCTAAGTCTACCGGTAGCTTGGCTGCAAACTTAATCAATTGGATATCAAGCAGGCTCTCCTCTGAACAAGGGCCGTAGATAATATCTCGTATAGCGCCACATATTTCCAGTATTTTGACCAGGCGGTGCGAAGATGCTGCAGTCTCACTTCGGGCAGGCTCTCTTCGTGTACACGGACGCTTCCACACATCACTTCATGACCCTGTTGACTGACCAAGTGGAAAACATATAGTGTATCCACCTTTGAGATTCAATACCCGCTCTGAGCATTTCATCGCGCACAGCGCTCTGCGCTGAATAATTTGTCCCTTATGTGATACTAGATTGACCCAACAATGGGCCCCACCTTTTACTCAATCTGGAAGATCATATCTCGCGAAAGACCCAACCGGGGGTCGGTCATGTGGCTCGTACGTCGAATCCTCATGTTGAATAGTAGAGTAGGATCAATCAAAATCAATCAAATGTGACTAAGGTGTTAGTTGGTCCCAATTAGTCCTTCGCTTTGTAATGGTTTGCTTGGAGACCACGGTCACTGATACATCGTCAAGTCTAAATAGCAGCGCGAAAGATCAGAAACCGGATGTCTATTAAGCACGCCTATTATGAATATATAAGGCAACAAGAACCAATAATCGCGAGGAGAGCCCCAAGGATGGAAGATAGGAAGTCACAAGCTGGAAGACTACTCAGGGAGACCGAAGCTCCGCACAGCGCATCCCCAACATGATATTAATACAACGCACGTAACCATTAGAATAGAGGACCCGATAATGAAAGCAACCCCCTCGAATGAACAGGCTCTAACGTTCGCTCCTACCCTCCGCAAAGCATAGACCTTGCAAGGTTTTGAAGGTTGAGTTAGCCCGTACATCTTTCGCGGTGCTCTCTGACGTTCTGTCGGTGAAATGACTGGTTACTAGTACAAGACCATATCAGCATGTGCCCGTTACACTTCCGCCGGGACGTACCAGATCCCGCAAGGTTCCATATCAGGGTGAATGTGGATTAATAGGTAGCGTTGGTCCGCAGCAGCGTAGTCACTAAAGGGGGGACCTTCAGTCGGTTTCAGCACCAAACCTTGCAAGGGAACACTTTACCAATCGACTCTTCCACACCTCCCTTCGCACAGGAATGCACGATAGTGCAAATGTTTATCCTTGACATGGCAAAGAATGCGATCCTTCCGCTGTATTTGATGCCCGCAGTGCACAGGGTTATTTTGAGAGTCATAGATTGGCACCATGCACCGATAGTCCCTGGGTGTTCCCTCAACCTTTGATATGAATGACTTGAGGTCATCGTCGACGGAGGTCGAATCCGCCTCACCACCAGCAATTTTGCTGGTAAGTACTTCTCTGGCGTTCTCCCACCTGACCATGTCCCATGCGGCTTCAGGTAACGGCGTTATTCCAGAGCGGCGAAGGCCCTCGAATTGCTGGTCGTTCATCGCTATGGTGGGGTAGTTAGAATAAATGCAAAGATATGAAGCAAGCCAATAGTAGCAGGCTCAAAGGGAACGCAAGGACAGGTAATGTGTACCTTTCGGGCAGAAAGAAAGGGAAATGGGTGGGATGAGCGGCTAGTTTGGGACGGGGTGTTGGAAGCCTTCTCTTCCTGTTAAGTACCCGATGGAGGCTGGGCCAGATTCCAAGAAAATAAAGAGGGGATCTGGCCGCCGTCCATGCACGTGGTGCGGCGAGGGACGTGGGAGTGACTCCCCTGGATCCTGGAGCGAGTTGGGGTGGCGCTGGTGATAACCATTCACTTTGAGCCGGGTTTTTTGGTGCTGTGGGAGCATATCTGAAGATAGAGTAGTTCGATGGAACAATCTTGGTCCGGGTGGGAGGCACGGAACGGCGGAGACAGAGAGACAGACGGTAAACGGTTGTGTGGGAAGGGCTCCTCGATAGCACAAATTGCCTAAGTGAACAGGAAACCGCATTCGGTGGGCCCGTAGTGCTGTTCAAAGAGGACGCAGGCCACTGATGATTCGAGTAGACGGTATCGGTATAGTAGATCTATACACTGCTCTCACCGCGGTGCTTAAAGTGCATCAATGTCTCACACCGTATACACTGTCCAGAGTGCTTGTAAGATTGCAGCCACAACCGTAAGAATAGACATTACCAGGATAGAGCAGAAACGTTGCAAGCTCTCGCGCGCAAGCATTCGCGCGTTGTGGGTGATGAGACTGACGATGGACCGTCTTCACCCTGCTTCGTAGCACACTCCGCGCAATCACGCGCCGAACGGAAAACGATCGGAGGTGCTATTACAGCAACCTGGCGGAGCTGAGAAAGGAGATAGACTGTTGAAAGTCTCAAGGCGCGGCATCTCTTGAAGAGAAGCAGCAGAACAGGTGAAGACGACGCAAGGCCCGCGTTCAATTTGGTTTCAGTGGTTTGGTGGTGGGCCGACGCGTTAATACGCGGAGTCGCAGTGAGACGTATAGCGATACAGGCGGGGAGGTTAGAAGCCGGGTTTTGGTCAGGCTGCCGTGCCCAGTCTGTTGTGTACTACCCGTCTGTCGACGCCGAGGGTATGAGCCGGGAACAAGCGAGAACCTGATGATGAAAGCGAGCAGTGAGTGGGTGGGATAGGCAGCGCCGGCGCCGGCGCCGGCGCGGGCGCGAGTAAGCGATGAGGCTGGACTTTAGGACTGACTCTTTTCCTTGTTAGCGCCCGGGCACCATGCAGTTGTATCGCATGGCGCCTTGGTCCTCGGGTTCTCTGATCGGTTTGGTTTGCATCTGGTAGTTCCTATGGATTTCTCGGGTCCTTGGCCGGCAGGAAGAGGGAGTCCAATTTGGTCAAGGAGGTTGAACTCTCGGGCAGCGGTGAGGGAAAGAAAGGGTATCAGGGGGTCCAGATGATTAGTATGACGAATGTGAAAAGGGTAAGAGTGATCACGTGGATCTAAGGGCGAGCAGGCAAGCAAGCAAGCAGGGGAGCAGGAGCACAGCAAGTAGCAGCTAAGTTGGAGGTGGGGCGGGGTCTGGATTTCGAGGTAAGTAATGTGAGGCCATCGGGCGGCACGGTCTCTGACCTCTGACAAATGACAAACACAACAAACTGTGACCCGTGCTCCCACCCCCCTTAAACCTTCCCCACGATCCTAGTGCCCTACCAGCCACCATTCTTGTCTCGTACTGTTGTCATGAGCATCAGCTGTTGTTTCTCGTGCCCGCCGCTGGAAAACGAGTTCCCTGGACAAGGGGAAGGCGTCCAACCTCCGTTAGTACCCACATCTCGGTTCAATTCCAGGTGGGCTTGGTTACTAGACTAATGTTCCACTCTCCTCGGGAGCGGATTTTCACCCTCGTCGAGGGTGCAGTCTTCCCGTTCCCATTGTTCGAATCTCTCGACAACGAGGACAACGAGGGTTGCACACCAAAGCAGCCAGCTATTGTTGCTTTTACATACACTCCCATGATACCTATCCATTGGGTGGTCCACTGTGCACCCGATTCCTCTCCAAGTAGTGCGAGGTTGGCCAATTCGTAACGTTCAAACTCAGACTTGACCTTGACTCCTGCCTTCTCCCAACTCTCTTGTACCCTTCGCGGGCTATCACTGCAGTATCCATTCCAGATTCCCGCCCGCGCATCCAAAGGTCTCTTTCTGTGGGTGTACAGGCAGGTAACTGGGATGACTACCGACGTCCCTCATTCACTCACATTACAGATACCACATTATAGTCGGTCTTTTGATGGATCCTTCAGAAAGCACAGTGCCTGGGAGGCTTCGTGAGACTGGATGCTTCTGAACTCGGCGGTATCCTCTCTAGCTGCCCCCCTCCTCGAGGTATGTCCAGCTCTCTTTCAGTACCAAATAATGAACCCCCTGTCTTGTTGCCCCCCGAAGCGGGCCACCTACCACATTTAGTCCACTTCCGTTGGTTGCCCTCGTGCGGAAAGGGGTAATACCCACAGCCCCAAATCATTCAGACATTGTCATGATTTGTAGCGTTCATTTGTAAGCCTTTTGATTGGTGTTTGGTTACGTGCTGAGATGCGAGTAGCGGCACTCCGTTTTCCGAGACGTCAACCAACCACCTCTCCTTGGTGTAATGATCATACTTGATTGCGCAGAAGGCGAGTGCATACATCCACTGCCTATTTCCAACCACCTCCAACACTGCAGCTGCATTCAGCCCGCTCTAGGCGCTTACTGCAAGGCCCGCATGCATTTCTTGGTATGTCCCTTCCTCTCTGCATCTTTGAAGAATTTCCGGCCACTGTCCAGAGCAATTGTCAATCTGACTTCGTTTCCTCCCAGCTCAGCGAGCGACCTCAGGAAGCCGACTCACCAGTACTCGCATTGGGATGAAAATCCAAAGTGGTCCCTGTTGAAATGCCGAACAGTGTCACGATCATACCGGTACTCGCGACGGTTTTGGACAGGACACAGGAGGCAGCGGTACAACTTCTTGCCCGGCATCACCTCTTTTGTCTCAAGCAACATCTCCCACATTCTTCTTGCCCCATTACATGCATGGGACACATCACTTGTCTGGGTCGGGGCCATCAGCGCGTCAACAGTCACGCCCTCTGCGAAAATAATGTAGCGGAGAAGTATTGCGGCATCGATGTCGGCTCCCTCGCGCATCAATCTGTCATACAGCCTCTTGGCGTCACCCTCGTACGTCTGCGGAGGTGAGCGGACGCCTCGGATTCGCAAGGACGAGGTCGTAATATTCAACTCATTGTGCACAGGAGCATTCCTAGTGTTCGCCCCACTCCATTCTGCAATCGCGTTATCACTCCAGGATAGGCGATTTGCCCAGGTACTAGGAGGATCGACACCTATCATCGGACCAGGCATATTTATGAACCTGCTGGCATCCTCATTCAAACTGGAGGGACCGATCAAAGCGCTGGGAATGTGACCTGGTGGAACCATCGCTGGTACTTGCTCGGACCAGGAGTTCCCGAAGTCGTATGTGAGGTTAAGGTCCGCGGCAGATGGCGTTTGCTGTCGCGATATCTGCACGTTCATATTACTGAGCGGGTTGAAGTCGATGGGGGGTCGGCGGGAACACGCGCGCCTTGCGGTGCCGCTAGCGGACCTTCAGGGCCCACCGTAACAGGAAAGGATGAGAGATATGCGGCTTGGCGTGTCTCTGGAAACATATTCCACATATCCGTATCGAATGCGACCGGCGGATATGGGAGGAAAGTCAGCCATATCCTGCGTCGAGGCGGACGTACCCTCACCTTCATTGACTGGCTCAAGCGATGGTGTTGGGACTTCGTTCATGCCCCAAACAAACTGGTGCATATTGTCTACAGGGGCTTCGAGGGATAGGAAGCCCACGGACGGCGGGTTCTCGGTGGCGTCTGTCACCAATTCGCGCGGTGTATCGTGTAGACCTGAGTTATGGTCCATGGTGATAGTCCTGAACTATTTTGCAGGTTGTGTTTGGTGAACGACGCGGTTTGATTGACGTTGAGGGCCAAGACGATGCTTGCGATCGCTGCTGCTTTATTAATCCCTCTCAAAGGCTGACACGCTATGCACTAGTAAATTGCAAGGACCTCGGGGCGGCATGGGACGAAATTTTGGAGGACCGTTGTGACCTTTCCTTAATTTCACTGAATTCCTGGATGAGGATTACTCCTCAAATCTTCTCCTAATTCTAGAAGGCTAATCACTCTGGCCCTCCAGTATTAAAAATCGGGAGAATTGAGAGGAGGATCTCAAGGTAGTTTCCCTCAGGCCACTAAAATTCCCACTCTCGTTGACTTTTTCTAGCTAATGTTCAAGTTAGAGGGCCGAGACCAGAAAGCGGAGGCGCAAGTTTACCACCACTCTAAGCTGCGAAGACCCTTCTTGGGGAGGATACAAAGACATTTGCGCATTTTCCATGATGTTTGGAAAGGATATTGCTTGTTTGAGGCTCTGTTCTGAACGCGTCGATGTAGTCTCTGAAATATACCCATTAATCATAGTTTTATACACATTGGTGTTTTTTCAATATACCCCCTTTGCCATGTGCTCTTTAACACGTGAATCAAGGTCGCACCAGCCTCATTATAATTCCCAAAGGCTTATGGTTAATCCTGTAGGTGCCTTACTCGTAGGGAGTCTGTGGAGGAGGGCCGATAGAGGTGAGAAGTGAGTTGTAAATGTCAGGGCGAGTGTCAGGGTAAGTGTCAGGATGAATGGCAGGGGTGAGTGTCAGGGGTGAAGGGTGTGTCAGCGTCACGTCACTCGCCGAACGGCGATAAAACCGGTCATCGGTAGAAAGTATGTTCGCTCAAGGCTGACCGTACGTCTGGTCTACGTCGAGGCCAGTACCGGACTGGCCGTCGGTTGTTGCTCGATCGCGTTGAGCGGTTGGATTGAACTGGGCCGTACCGTTTGATTCTCGAAGGATTTGAAGGGTGGCCGTTCCGATTGGGGGTTCACGAGATAATCCACCCACGATATTCAAGAGTCAGCGCCCGACCTTAGCAAGGAAGACGAGGCCCCCAGTATTACGGCGTATTGTTAATTCCTCGCGTTTGTCCAGATGCTGTGTACTCAAGGATTGATCGCCCGACCATATATCTTGTACGTGCTTTGCTCGATTTCAATTAGAATTAACGTGGCATATACGACGTGACCGTACAATACCATTCTCTACTTTAAGCCTCTCGACTCACTGTCAACTGAGCCACGGTCTCCTCCAAAGTGTGGTTACAAATAAAATTAGTTCAGGAGGGCAGTTAATAGTTTTCGTTATGGAGTAGGTGCTGTTGGCGGAGGGACAGGCTGTTGCAGCCGCGTTCGCGGAGGTAGAGTTGCCGGACGAAGAGGTGCCGCCCCCCCTGTTGAGGACGATTCTTCGACCACTTGCCCTTGCGGTTGTTGTAGTTAGTGTTGCGCTGTGAGACGAGCCTATCGAGGGCTTCGGCATGTGGGCAATCCTTCGCGAGGTGGCCGGGCTGGAGACAGCGGAAGCACTTGGCCGTGAAAGCCGCGTTGACCGATTCGACCTGGGCCCTGGTCTTCTTGTCCGTCGACAAGCGGAGGAACGAATCGTATACCTCGTCGATCGAGGGCAGCGCCTGCGAGACGTACCGGTGGCGAAGGGGATCCTCCGCGCGGAGGCCGTAGACTTGCACGAACAAGTAAATCTCGTTGATTACCTGCCGGCCAGTGAGGTTCGTCGGGGTAATGAGATCGAGGTTGGCCTTGATATCGGCCCCCCTTCTCCAGTAGTCGATATAGTCATCGTCGGGGCCCTGACGATGGGCGAAGAGCAAAGTCCATGCCTGATGACGTAGGCTAATGTCCTTGTTCAGATGCTGCGACTCAATCGCTTTCCAAAGAGCGAGGGGGCTTCCACCCTCGTGTTCCGCGACGAGGTCACCATGAAGCTCGTACGTAGTACTCGCTATCACACCCATCGCGATCCCCTCTGAGGTTTCCCAGGCCTCCAATTCAGTAGCGTCCGTGGGACTAATAGGGGCAACCAGCGCACCGGTTGTAGCGTCACGCGTGCGTGTGATAACACGTACGTGTCTGTACCCCGTCAGGTACGCCTTGACGGCATTCTGCCAGTTCTGGTAGTTGTCCTTCGAGAGCATCGGCAGATGCGCGAAACTGCCAAGCGTACGGGATTCGGAGGACATGGGTGTAGTGCGTGCAGGAACGGCAGCGACGGCAGGAGGAGCGGCGGCGACGGGAGTGACAGGTTGAGCAGCGGTGGCGGGAACGACAGGGGCGACGACGGCGACGGGAGCGACAGGATTGACGGTAGGCTCAGAGGTGTTAGAAGCAGCAGTGGTGCTCATAACCTGTGGAGTCTAGACACCAGTGAGAAGATGCGGAAGAACCGTGAGGAACTTCCGCAGCTTCACTGAGTGTCTTATATACAGAATGATGGTACCCCTATCTACGTCACTAACAAAGAGGCAGAACGGACAAAGAAAGAATAGGAGAACTGGAGCGCCAACAGGTGCCACGTGCCACAACCAGTCAGATCAATACCGCTTTGCCACAGAACCACAATCCCAATGTTCAATCAGTCAATAGTTTAAATATGGCAGGTTGTTGACCATTGATTGCAATCCGGGATTGCTATTTATGTCAGAATTAAGACCACAAACGAAGTTTATAGAACCCAAATTTACAAAAAGGTCCGAAGAGTGCCTAGATATACCACATATAATGGAACTTATGGAAACGATGGACCTTCTGGAACTTCTCATGCATACGGGTCGCTTCCCTTATCCGCGTGGAGATCATACCACGGTATTCAGGGAGATCGGTATCATCAAACCACTGAACAAACTCGCAAAGCTTAGGGATAATTGGAATGAGTTGGTAGGGCGGGACTGCATCAAGGAGCTTGCAAAGTACCCGGAGCACAAGTTCCACATTAACTGTCGGTCCACCCAAATTCAGCGGTTTTGCATTTCCCTGTCCTGATCCCTCCTTCTTTCTCCCAGACTGCCGTGATAAATGGAGGCACCATGCCATCGCCATCCAATCCAACCCGCTTAACTCTGAATCTGTCCGCTCTGGTTCTTGTTCCTCTTCGTGGAAGCATTTCCACGCTCAAGCTCACTCTCTCGTGTCATAGACTCCGTGCCCCCCTGTAGTCTTAGCAGCGGTCGGCGCGACAAGATGAAGAAGCCTTCAGTGAAGGATCGTCTCCATTCGACTGAGAGTGTTTCGAACCCATCTAAAATTATAACTAGCAGTCCCCACCCCATCCCCAGTAGATGGTCCGGTAATATGAAGTTGAACGTGGCAGGTACAGCTGCGGAGGGGCAATAAGATGGTGCTAGGGGACCAGGATAGGATATCGCGGTCTTCATGTAGTACTCCAGAGCTATAGATGAGATACAGTTCTCTCGTGATTCAAGGAATGACCCCAGGAGGACGAACTCTGTGTGATACTGGGAGACCGTTCCCTGGGTATATTGCAGAAGGGACAGAGCTGCAATCATATTTTGGACTCACACACCGGCCCAGCGATCATACCGGATCATCTTTCCTTTTGCATGCAGTCGCACTCATGCAGATATATATCTTTCATGCTGACTAGCTCTGGCCTGGGTGTAGATTCGCTTCCAATCTTCTCATTTCTTATATGTAGACCCATTCTGTAATTGATCCATTTCCATACGCCGTGTGTCCAATCCCTCGGCTAAGTCTATCGGTAGCTTGGCTGCAAAATCAATCAATTGGGTATTAAGCAGGCTCTCCTCTCAACAAGGGCCGTAGATAATATCTTGTATAGCTCCCCATGTTTCCAGTATTTTGACCCAGCGATGTGAAGATGCTGCAGCCTCACTTAGCTTCGGGCAGGCTCTCTTTGTGTACACGGACGCTTCCGCACATGACTTCATGACCCTGTTGACTGACCAAGTGGAAAACATATAATGTATCCACCTTTGAGATTCAATACCCGCACTGAGCATTCCATCGCGCACGGCGCCGCTGAATAATTTGTCCCTTATATGATACTAGATGTGACCCAACAATAGGCCCCATCTTTGCGCAATCTAGAAGATCATATCTCGCGAAAGACCCAACCGGGGGTCGGTCATATATGTTAATGTTGCTCGTACGTCGAATCCTCATGTTGAATAGTATGGTAAGACCAATCAAAAGCAATCAAGGTGACTTAGGTGCTAGTTGGTCCCAGTTAGTCATTCGCTTTGTAATGGTTTGGAGACCACGGCCACTGATGCATCGTCAAGTCTAAATAGCAGTCTCAAGACGGCGCAAAAGATCAGGAACCAGATGTCTATTAAGCACGCCTATTATGAGTAGTTATATACCGGGAAACAAGAACCAATAGTCGCGAGCAGAGCCCCAAGGATGGAAGATAGGAAGTCACAAGCCGGAAGACCACTCAGGGAGACCGAAGCTCCGCACAGCGCATCCCCAACATGACATTAATACAACGCATGTAGCCATTAGAATAGAGGATCCGATAATGAAAGCAACCTCTCAAATTAACAGGCTCTAAAGTTCGCTCTTACCCTCCGCAAAGCAGATCTTGCAAAGCCCCGAAGGTTGAGTTAGCCCGTACATTTTTCGCGGTGCTTTTCGACGTTCTGTCGGTGAAATGACTGGTCACTAGTACAAGACAATATCAGCATGTGCCCGTTACACTTCCGCGGGAACGTACCAGGTCCCGCACGGGATTATATTAGGGTCAATGTGGGTTAATAGGTAGCGCTGGTCCGCAGCAGCATAGTCACTAAAGGGGGAGCCTTCAGTCGGTTTCAGCACCAAACCTTGCAAGGGAACACTTTACCAATCGACTCTTCCACACTTCCCTCCGCACAGGAATGCACGATAGTGCAAATGCTTATCCTTGACATGGCAAAGAATGCGATCCTTCCTCTGTATTTGATGGCTGCAATGCACAAGCCCGTTTTGAGAGTCGTAGATCGGCACCATGCACTGATAGCCCCTAGTGGTTCCCTCAACTCTTGATATGAATGATTGGA
>Ga0307515_10017319_pt1 | contig 13132 bp, 8 predicted proteins | sample 17_EM_MG_FD_194513 | JGI IMG/M metagenome (GOLD analysis project Ga0307515, IMG submission 194513) | Populus trichocarpa ectomycorrhiza microbial communities from riparian zone in the Pacific Northwest, United States - 17_EM | ecosystem: Host-associated > Plants > Roots > Unclassified | place...
GACGCACCTGTCTATCGGGAAATCAACTACACGAACGTCCTTGACCTCTATACCTCCTTCTATGTCAACAAATTTGTTGATCATCACGCGTTCGAAATAGCCTTTTGATGTACCTTCTTTTGCCACCAGTGTCATTAATATAAGTTGGAAAAAAAACTTAGGTTCTTCGGGTCGCGAATGAAGTGAGAATAAGTGAGAATAAGTTGAGAAAAGAAAATAAGTTAAAATAAGTTCATTGCAATGTTGCTGATGTGGCAAGAGGGTGTGTTTCTGGGATCTGTCTCCATTTATTGAGTGACTAACGAGCGCCATCCACCTACTTCCTTTTTTTTCAGCACGATTTGACTGTCAGGTGATAACTCTTACAGTTACGGTCAGGGTTCGGGTGCTTTGGCCACTTCGGCTTCGGTACCCTGGTTCCTGATTGGTGAGCCCGGCATCGCATGGGAGCACATGTCATCACTGCTCAGCTCTGCAACTGCTGGATATAGATTGAGAAGAGGGTACAGGGATGAGCTGGTGGACAAAGATGCTCAGGTCCTTCACTTTGAGGATGAGTAGATGTCCATCATAGGGGAAACTTTGAAGGGGTATCCCTCAATTTTCTCTCTTCTTGACTAATTGTTCTTTGTCCCTTCTATGAATGGGGGCTACTGACTTGACAATCTATATACTACTGTACTCTCTGTAGCCACAAACTTCCTTGTCTGCTCTGTTGTTTGTTGAGATGTTGGGCAAAATCTGTTGTTGAGGACTTTGGTGGATGTACCAACTAGTTGAATGGTGGGTGAGGGTGGTGATAGGTTACTTAGGTAAACCTAATGGCCAGAGGTTGCCATCCCTGTGGAGGGTCTAGACTAAGTTCAATTCAAGGTAACCTCATCCCTACTCCTATATCTAGGGATGATCTGCCTATTGTAGCTCAACCTCAGTGCGGAATATTCACATCATATTCAAGGGACTCTGGACCTGAGTGGGAGACAATGTCTATTGTGTTAGAGGTACTGGGAGGGGACACTTGGAAATATAGCCAGTAATGATTATGTGGCTCTATTCTTCAGTAATAGAAGGTACATCACAGACATTGCTTATTTGCACTAAGAATGGAAAGCAATGAAAGATAGTCTTTAGTAACAGTAAGATATGGTTCTCAGTGTGATGAATTGGCATAAAAACATGTTACTCAAACAGAAAAAAAAGTAGTGGCAATGGTCAGAATGTATCATCTCCAAGATAAAATGGCAGGGTGGGTGGTTGTGTAATGGTGGGTTCTACAGTCTCTCCAGCAGTAGATAGAGTTGTCCTAAAAAAGATGAATACCCATAAGGCTCACAGTACACCCAGTGATAACAGGAAGAAACTTACAATCCAGCCTGCTGTGCTGCTTCATCATGTGCCTGCTTACAGATTTGTTGAAAAGATTTAGGTATTTGCCAACCATGTGCCCGTTGTTCCATCCATTGCCCAAGCTTCTGAACAGCACCTGGTAGTTGGTGGCACAGTGATAGTGTCATAGGCCCAAGATCCTCCTCTGTTGTTTTACCCTCTTCTGGTGGCCATGACGTCCAGATAATACCCATCCAGCACTCCAACTTGTCCCACTCCTCAGCTTCCTTCAGAGATATCATGGTATGTGGAATATAGGTATGATCTTCCAGGGCCCATGAGTAGGAGACTGCAAGTTCCACCAGCAACTCCCAGTATGGAAGGGATAATTTTTGGATTCCCTCAGAAGATTGAATGATGTCCAGGAGGAGTCCTGCCCATTCACCCTCATGATCTATATCCTCAACACAGACCTGCAGGTTATCCAACAATTCAAAAAATCCCTCCAACCCTGCTTGCTTGAATTCCTGGTAACCAATGAGGGGGATGGCATCTATGATAAGGTGTTGCAACCTTGAGGAGAATGGATACAGGTGGTGAAGTCCAATGAGGTATTTTGCACAGATGTGAAGTGATGTGTAGAGTTCATGAGAGCTGCTTCTTGAGGTCCAGGCATGGAGAAGGTCTGCAACTGCCTCACCATCCTTGCTCTCAAAGACAATGCTAGCTAATTGTAAGTGGTATTCTGTATGAGTGAGTTTGGCACCAATCCATGTATTTTTGGGATCAAGGTGGCGGAAACCAATTTCCAAAGAGAGAAGGAGGAGATCATTTCCATCTTCAAGGCTGGAGTAGTTCTCACATGCCATAGAACACCATCTGTATGCTATCTCTGTCAAGTGTGTGGTTCGGGTTCCTGACTTGGATAGGCAAGTCAGTGAGTCTAGGAGGTTTTTGCACCAAGGATGGGAGATTTGGATGGCCACTTCCATTGCTTGGGAAAACTGAGAGATGATTTGATCAAAGTAATCACTAGCAGATAATGGGATGAGTGACCTGGAGTGCATAGATAAGAGACAACTTACATCTTGTCTTGGATTTTCAACACCTCTTTTTTAACAGGCTGGCCAAGGAAGATGCAAGATGTCAGGAGGCGGTTAAGTACTGTATTCAATGGAATGATATCCCAGCCATCCCCTGAACTGTGCCCAAGAGTTGACACATATATGTCTGGTATACTCTGCTGGGTCCAGGATAAGTGTAGAAGTGCATTTGAAGTGCATTGCAAGTACACAGGAGTAAAATCTGAGCATATCTGGTATATCCAAGAAATAATCCTGTAAGTATCCCAACCAGAGTAGATTTTAAGAAGATCTTTGAGGTCAGGATCCAGGGATGTTCTATCAAAATGGATGGTTGGGAGAGGGAAGCTGAGTGCAAACTCTTCAGACACACACATTGCACAAATGTGAATCCACAAAACAGCTTGTGCAGAGTAGTATGCCCTGTCCCTTGACCCAGGATAGATCTTTCCAGCAGGATCAGAACAGTCCTTGAGGGTGGAGACAATCAGATCATATGGGGGCTCAATGGTGGATCCATCTTCAAACCATCTGATTGTCCCAGCAAGCCGGATGGCTGCATCAAGTGCCTCAGGGTCTGTGATGTTCCAGAGGATCCATGAGACACATCGCAAATCATTGGTGTTTGTGCTCTGAAGAGTGGCCAGGGCTGTGGATGGTACCCATGGGGAAGTGACTGCAGCAACAGGTAAATCCTCCTGGATAGTTGGCAAGGGTAGGGTCTGTGGGAGATGGAGTGCTACAAGGAGGATTTTGCATTGAATGTTCTCCCACAGACTATGCAGGAAGGTTAACCATGGTAGGGGTTGCTGAGTGGGCTGTGTGGTTGGTAGGGATGGACTGTGAGGATTGTGCCACATTGTGATTGGTGGAAACCAAAGCACAATATGGAGGATCTGGTATTGAAAGACCTCCCACAGGTGGTGCAGAGTGGTTGACACCTGTGACCAGGGCAAACACTTGTACAAAGATGTACCAGCAGAAACAATGGGAAGGACCATGGGAGTTATGTGGGGTCCCATCTTCTTCCAGGAGCTGCGGAGGGCAGTGGACACCGGTGTCTGGAATGGACACTCATATGAAGATGCACCAACAAAGACAATCCCTAGGTAAAACAGAACTCCGAGCACAGTGAGGGCAATGAGGACACCGGCAACGGAGGTATTGATGGATGCCATATGTTTGCAGAGTCCACAAGCGAGAAGGAGGAGGGCGGCCTGGAGCATGAGCGGAAGGCTTTCGACGAAGAGGTGGAAGGGCCACTTCTGGAGCCCATCACACTTGCGTTGACGGTCTCCGCAACGCTCGATCGTCGACCCACCCGTGTTCCGCAAGTAACGGTTGAGCCACTGCTTGCCCAACATCGCGACGAATGCAGCGAGTAGGGAGATGAGAAGACTCGCGTACATGAGTCCAGTGACGGTGATGATCTCATTGGGGGGGTCTTCCTGTGCAGGCGGTACAGTGGGGATTTCGTTTGGGATAGCGGACTGGTTGAGAGTGAGAAGGATTGCGCGGAGGAGGGCGGCTGATTGCTCGTTGGGGTCGGGTTGGAGTTTTGAGTGGACGTCGATGACGAAGGCGGAACTGACGGCGGAGAACAGACCCGCCTACGGAAACAGGTTAGATACCTCGCGGGAGCGAACTGCACACGACGTACGAAAATGAGGGTAGTGTTGAGATCTTCATCGTATTTCTTTACGTAGTCCGTATCGTACTCGGTCGCCTCCTTCTTGTACATCGTGTAGAAGTCGAGGCGAGCATCGTCGTTCTTGATGGGTTGGAAGAATGTTCTGAGTGCATCCTGGAAGCTACGTCCTTTCAGCGGTCGGCAACACAGGCGATGTAAGATCTCAAACGTACCACTTTGGATCGATTTGGAGCGGTGGGGTGTCCTTTTCGCCCTGTTCTTTCATGACTCGTTGCGCGCGGATTGGATGTGACCGGCGGGCGATGAGGGCGGTGGGGAAATCAGGTAGATGTAGACGCTGTGGACACTATGACACTGGGGAGGAGGGGATCAAGTGTGGGGTGGATAAGACAGAGTATTCCGCAAGCCGGAAGCAAACACTGCGTAGGTAGTGAGAAGGAATGCCAACACCGCCGGGTCTGACCACGTTGCGGCCAGATAAGAACACTAAATATGCCACCGGCGCCAGAAATTCATCAACGTTCCCAGGCGCTCTAGGAGAACCTTTCGCGAGTTCACAAGGGGCAACGCAGTCCGTGATCGCAGAGATATCAGGAAGGCTGAGGAAAGCGGTATATGGTGCATCGTTGCTGGAAGAGTCCCCGAGAGATTCACGGTACGAGATTGTCAGAAGTGTTAGGAAATCTGGGGTTTGGGCGGGTACTTCAGCTTTTTATTTCCCGCCAGAGATCCCTCCGCCTTATGATGGTCGCGGGTGGTGGTCAACGTGCCGAGGGGAGGGCGTCACCATCGTTGACAGAAAGAAATAGATCGCAAATGACGCGGTACAGCGTAGAGCGCTGAATCCGTCAACTTTTGAGCCGGGGGGGAGAGGGGAATGCAAACCAGTACGATATTGACACCACCTCTATTGGGATTCGGCTCTGTCCTACCGCACGTGTGCCCTAAGTACTACAAATAACCCCACCATCTAAGATTCGACTGATCCTCTCGACGTGCATGAATCCCAAACGAACCACCCTCACAGGTCGCTTTGAGATTCAGGCATGTGTAAAGAACGAATTACCTCAAGTGGTGAAACGGACCGTACGCTCGCAAATTGCACAACCGCGAACCCGCTGTATCCGGTTCTTCCAACTACACGGGTGAGGTCGACTCGAACCCAACGGAACGGACAGAGGAGTTGACGAAAACTCACATCTTCAACGCCCGGTCTCTACCACCACTCGCGATCATATCAGCGACGGAACCGACACAACAGATCTTGTCAACGCTTCCCGGTAGGTCTATACACCTCCGGGCCCCAAATGCGTCGCTGCATGTACCCCAAAGAGCAGAAGAGCAGAAAGAGTGAGAGAGAGAAATGGTGAACGAAGATGGACGATACTCAAATAAGCTCGAATCTCACTCCACGTCAACCGTTAAACAGCGGAAAGCTCCCCCCCCCTCCAAACTCAGGGCTGGAATTCGGGCACACCCCATTCCACTTCGTCCTCGTAGCCCGTCATTCGTCGGGACTGGATACCACACGATCTACCTGCCTCCTGTGAACCGTCAGCCTGGGCTACAACTTCCCAACCTTATCCACCGCGACCCCAGATGCGGCAAAAGAATTCGTCCGTGGAGGGGGCAGAGACCACAGAAAGTGTGATCGTGCAAGCCTGATATCAGAAGCCTACCTCCGAAGATGGAAAACGAGGACTCGTTCAAGCGCGAGAGATTCGGCAAACGGAGCGGCTCAGAGAACGAGTTCTGTGTTCACGGCGAACGTTCAAGGTTTGCGTTAGACCATGTGATGCCAAGGGGGAGGGAAGAGAAACAGTGGACGTTACCCCGAGAAAGGTTCACCTAATAAAGAGGTAATACGACGGGATCTAATATCCTCAAGGCCTCAAACGAGTCTGTTTAGCCCATTGAGCTCATCGATGCGGTGACTCGAATGTGATAAGGGGGAAGAACCCCGCCCCCACGAACAAAAGTCAGAGAAACGGGTTATCGGATTCGCCGGTTGTAGTCCTCTACCACCACCACCGCGCTCAGCGTACAAACCGGAATCGAATCAATCGCCAGGCGATGGGTACCGTGGAAAAGAAGATTCGGATTTCAAGTTTCAAATCCATCGAAATGAAGGTTGGCAGAGTCACTTCCGGTAAAACGAATGAGCGCCAGATTGAAACCTCAAGTCGACGATCCGTATCCCAGCACCCAAGTTCTCGGCGCTCGATCCACGGCGGCATACACCCATCCCGTCTCTCAAATTTCAAAGCCTCACGCACACGCCCCACCGCTCCTATGCCTAAAGGGTTACCGAGTTGTCAAACTATTTGAAACTGGGCTTATAAAGTTCTTCGCCCTGGCTACTTCTGGCATCAATTTCGCAAGAACTTCGTACCAAACGCAAATTCCCCGGAACTGCGCCGACAGGCTTCCATTCTCTCAAACATCACTCGGACCCACTTTCACCGTACCTGGACCAATCGTATGTCATGAACCAGTCACGCCTCCGCTACACTTTTCTCGGTATTCGGGGACCTCGGGTGAGGGCCAATCACTCTGAACCAACTCGACGGGGATCGGACGAGGTACTTCGGCGTCAATTCGATGGAGATTCTGCGTACGCGTACTTGTCAACGACGGCGAGGTTTTTTGGTTCTATGTGTAAAAACACTCAAAACGAAAACATCCGCAGGACCGCAGAGGGTTCAAGTGAGATCCACAAAAAAAGGGGATAGAAGAATGTGAAGTATCCGAGCGCGCATGTGATCAAGAAATCAAATGAAACAAGAGGTTGGGCAGAATCCGGAAGGCAAACGAAAATAGTCCGAGAACGGGAGCAGCCGTCTGCTTAGAAAAATGCTGTGGTATGTCCAAGGTGAAAAACGAGGTTAAATGAACAAAAGAAAAGGAGTCCGATTGGCAAGTCGTAAAAAATCCGTGAGCGACCTAGGGGGAGGTATTGTATGGGTGGATGGGTGATGATCCGGTAAGTGCAAGCGATGAACCAAGAGCATAATTAAAAATAGCACGAGAGAGCGGTGGGGGGTATAGTAGATCACAGAACGACAGCGAGGGCAGCGAAGAAGAGCGCAATAGCACTCGTCAAGACAGATGGAGTAGACAGCGAGAGGGTTCCTCCACTGTCACCGGGATTGCCGTTAGTGTTATTATTACCGTCAGTGGAATTGTTTCCCCCTGGCGTCGATTTGAATTCATCAGGGTCGGGGACGCCGTTATGGAAGGCACGGATGATCTCTGAAGCGTGCTCAGCCAAAGAGTAGACTGGCCATTGCATCTATAAGTCACGAGTTTTAACACCAATCCCACGCCGAGACGAAAGGGCAAGCAAGGACTTACGTGAGCAGAAAACTGAATCGGGAAAATCGAGGCATCAACAGCCCTAACATTCTTCAAGCCGTACACCTTCAACTTGGCATCGACGACACCCCCCTGGCTACGAGGTAACATCGCGAGGGTGTTCGCAGGGTGGAACTCCGTCGTGAAACCGTTGGCAACAAACTCATCGATCGCTTCGTCGGAAGTGACTCCCGGACCAGGACTGACCTCCTCACCAAGGACATCCGTCAGTGGGGCGGTAGCTGCGATCTTCCTAGCGAGCCTGACAGCTTGCCTCATCAACGCCGCATCAGCCCGATGGGTCAAGTATTGAGGGTCAATGGTGGGATAATCGAAAGCATTGTCGGTGGTGATGTACAACCTTCCTTGACTGTATGGGTGCTGGAGAGCGAGCTGAATAGATATCGTCTGGTCTCCGCCCCTAAAGTTTCCCATGGCAAAGAACAACAACTCGACTTGACCGACGCGGCTCATCAGAATCTTCTCGGCGTTAGCGCGGTAGAGAGCCTTGTAACCCTCGATAACGCCCGGGTCCTTGCTGGGAATGAGCCTAGACGAAGGTTTGTCGAGGTCACTGAGAATATCCTTCTGGAAGTTGGCAGCATTCTCGTATGAGCCGAAGAGATTCGAGGTGTTGGCATAGCAAGTCGCAGAGTTGATGAAGGAGAGGAAGGGAGAAGACTGTCCGGGAGGGACACCATCAGCGGCACCCTTGTCCAACATCGTAGCCATGGTGTCCGCAGTGGTCCTAAAGGTAACACTAGAACTCTGGGGAATGGGAGTGAACAAATGCGCCACAACGAGAGAACAATCTACGGTGGAAGTACTCACGATGTGATCCTGCATGTGCTGGCCGACGCCAGGGAGATCCAACTTCACCTCAACACCAGCATTAACCAAGGTATCATTTGGTCCAACACCGCTGTGCATTAAGATATTGGGACTTCCAATCGCACCGGCGGCCAACAAAACTTCCTTCCCAACGTTGACGGTGGTAACGGGGCCGCCTCTGGTCCTGGCGAATCTGACACCAGTGGCAGTGAGGTTGTCATCGAAAATAATCTTGGTAACGGTGGCACCGGCCAAGATGTGCAGGTTCGCGCGAGGAGGCAAAGGATCGATGTAGGCGGAGCGTGAGTAGGAACGAGTCCAATTGGTGGGGTTGATAGCCGAAGTAGCGATGAACGCCCCCCACGCCTCGCCACCCGACGGATCGGGACTCTGGGGAATTCCGACGTTCTGGAGGGTTGGTATCCAATCGCTTACGACAGGAAGGACGCTAAAGCGGGTTCGGCGCATGTCGTTAGCGCCGGATGATTGGATTTAGGGGTAGAGCGCAGCAGAGGCCAACTCACTATCCAGGGTAACTTGCATGCAGGGGACCGTTATTTCCGTGGTTGTTTAGGTCGTAAGCGACATTAAGGGCGGATTGGACGTCTGATACAGGAGGGGTATAGTGCTCGCTCTTCTTCATGAAGGGAAAGTGCCTGTCCCAAGACCAGGCCTTAGCGCCGGCGCCGTTGTCTTGGGGTTGCATGAGTTCAGACCAAGTGTCGTATTCGATCTTCGACGGCCGAACGAGGTAAAGGCCATTGACGGCCGAAGAACCGCCAAGAACCTTTCCGCGGGGCCAGTAGATCTCGCGGTTGCCGGCTTTTGGTTGGGGGACGGTGTTGTATGCCCAGTCGTAAGGGGTATGCAATAAAGAATTCGTGAAAGCGTGTCCAGGAACGTCTGGGGAAATTTGTTATTTCAAGTGAATATACGCGAAAGGGGGGGGGGGTCGATCACAAGGAGAACGCACCGATTGAGTCTTTGACATCGTCTCCAGTGTTCCCTGCCTCGAGCACGAGCACGGTGTGGTTCGAGTCCTCAGACAATCGTGAAGCGAGCACGAGACCGGCGGTTCCTCCACCGGCGATAATAAAGTCGTAAGTTTGACTGAGTTCCGATGGGTCGTTCAAAATGGCACGCCCTCTGAGATGTTCCATGTGCAGGTCCCGTACATTATGCTGACCGGCCCAACAGAAGGCGGCGGGAACGAAGAGGAGGGTATACAAAAGGGTGGATTGTGCCCGCCGGCTCATGTTGGGAACGAGGGAGGAGGGGTAGATGAGCGGGGAAGGAGAGGGGAGGAACCGAAGTGGGGAGAGAGGGGGGCCTGGGGTTTTTTCGTGCTCGGCGTTGATGATACATAGCGTTGTCTTCTGAAAAGGCAAGACTCGGGTTTGCCGAGAGAACTCCAGGCGAGTGCACCGCCGATCACTGACAGCCGATCCCTCCTCCGACGGGTCAAGCATCTGTCCCTTCAATCCCCGTAATCAACAGCATATATTCTCTATCCGGAATGTTCGCTCTAGCACTCGAGGACTCCCTGCCTCGTCACGAACTCCTCGTCACCGGGAACCAGTCAATATTCCAGTACATTCAACCAAGGAGCTCTCTCTACCCAAGACTTCTCGCCTGACGATCCCAAGCGAAACAATCGTGCCTTGACACAGATGGCTGCTATGCTGACATTTACTCACTAACCCCGGTAACATCATTGAACCGCTCAGTGCCCGGCGCCCGATCCATCGCAGCCGTAACGCCGGGCTGAAACAATCGTGCAAAGAGTCAACGTCAACCCCGGCTTGTGGAATAAAATCTCCTGCGTTATGCATCCTCCCAGCATCCGCGGTTGAGTCAGTCTGTTAGATCCCACAAGAAATTCACGCTCTTGAGACTCGATGAGAACATGTATGTACGTGCCTGGATAAACGGGGAAACCTGACAATTGACTTCCGTTCAATGATATTGACAGGCTGTATCCATCCTCTCGTAGCCGGGGCCGAACGGTCTTCAAATCCTCCCAATGCTCTGAGCTAACCATCTAAGTTGGGTTTGAGCATCTCGAGTTCTTCGAACGTTTTTTTCGTCGTGTGCATAACTGCCCCCAGGAGCTACGATGTGGCATTTTTCAGCAGCATCCATGAATGCGGGGACCGCTGTGCGCTCACGGGAGTTAGCGTAAACAACGCTCTCCTTAGGGATGAGTCTCTGTGCGCACTGCGCGGCCCGTGGCTGATAGTGGCATTAGGGAGAGCAACAGGCGCAACCGGTCGCCAGAAGGCCTCCATCCATGGCAACCTTCACCAGGCCGTCGTCAATATCAGTCACTGATACTATCTGTTCGGTTGTTCGATCCATACCTTCTTGCGAGCGTCGCGCCTACCACGAAGGCGCAGTGGGCCAAAGTGAGGCTCTGGAGGAACTCCACTCCGCTCAAATACCGAGGATTTGTGAGAAACCGATTGACGTCTGCACCGATATCGTTCGATTAGATTTCCAAACATACGAACGAAGTTAGGTTCTTGTCCAGTCCCGCACTAGGCCCATCCTCGATAGGCCTCAATCCAGCGCCCATTCGTTTTACCGGGAGTGATGACAATCTTCACCTCAATGGAGCTTGAGATCCGAATCCTCTTTCCACGGTGTCCACCGCCTTGCGATTGATTCGATTCTGTTTGTACGCGAGTCCGATAACCCGTTTCTCTGACTGCTGGCAGAGTTCTTCCTCCTTATCTCTTTGAGTCACTGCATCGATGAACTCGATGAGCCAAGCTCAAGCCGAGTTTGAGGCCTTGAGAGGGTTACTTAGGTCCCGCCGTATTACCTCATCCATCGAGTGAACCTTTCTCGGGGTAACGACCACTTGTCCTCTTCCCTCCCCCTTGGCATCACATGGTCACACGCAAACCCTGAACGTTTGTAGCCATGTAAAGGATCATATTCGCCGTGAACACAGAACTCGTTCTCTGAGCCGGTCCATTCGCTGAATCTCTCGATCTTGAACAATGCAACGTCCTCGTTTCCACCTTCGGGGGTCTTCTGATATCAGGCTTGCACGATCACACGCTCTTCCTGTGGTTTCTGCCCCCTCCACGGGCGAATTCTCCTGCGGTATTTGGGATCTCGGTGAAGGTTGGGAAGCTGTAGCCCTTGCTTGACCAGTCTGACGGGTCACCGGAGGCAGGTGGCTCGTGTGGTATCCAGTCACAACGAACGACGGGCTGTGTGTGTGAGTTGGAATAACAGTGTGCCTGGATTCCCGTCCCAAGTTCGCAGGGGAGGAAACTCTCCGCTGTGTAGTGGTTGACGGGAAGTGCGGATTTGAACTCCGTCACTGAAATGGTTGCGAGCGGGAGTACTAGACATCGGGCGTTGGAGGTGCGAGTGTTCGTCGACTTCTCTTTCCGTTTCGTTGGGTTCGAGCCGACCCCACTCGTGCAACCGGAAGAACTGGGTACAGCGGGTACAACTTTGGATTTATGGACCGGCATGGTTTGTGCAATTCGCAAGCGTACCGTTCGTCCGCTTAGGGTCAATTCTTTCTTCACACATACCATAATCTCAAAACCACCTATGAGAAGGGTCCGTCCGGTATTCCTGTACGAGGACTGGAATGGTGGGGCCGTTTGTACTTAGAGCACACGTACGGTAGGGCAGAGCCGAATCCCAACAGAGATGGTGTGATATCGTACCGGTTTTGTTCCTTTTCCCATTCCCCTCTCCCCTGGTCCCAAAGTTGACGGATTCAGCGTCCCACGCGGTCCGCGTCATACTAATGCGATCTATTTCATTTCGTCAATGACGGTGGTGTGTATACCACCACCTGTGGCCCTCACTGAAGGACCGGAGGAACCTCCGACAGGAAATGGTCGGAATGTCCGGTTTGCGCGCATGATCTTGAAAACGGTACCCGCCCGAATGTTAGCATTTCCTAACACTTCGTACTGCGAATCTCTCGAGGACCTTCTTCTAGTATCAATGCATATACGCCGCTTTGTCCCACCTTCCCGATATCTTTGCGATTGGGCAGGTCTCGCGGACGATGTTGGCCCTTGAGAATTCGCGAAAGGTTTTACTAGAGCGCCTGGAAATGAATGTCTGGCGCCGGTGGCATCTTTGGTGTTCTTATCTGGCCGCAACGTGGTCGGACCTTGCAGTGCCTCTCACAGTCTACTCAGTGTTTGCTTCCGGCTTGCGGAATACTCTGTCTTATCCACCCCCAGACTCTATCCCTTCCTCCCCAGTGCCACAGTGTCACATCTGTGTCTACCTGATTTCCTCACCACCCTCATCACCCGCCAGTCACATCGGATCCGCGCGCAACGACTCATGGAAGAACCGGGTGAGAGAGGCTCCCCGCCGCTCAAAATCGATCCAAAGTGGTACGTTTGAGATCTTACATCGCCTGTGTTGCCGACCGCTGAAAGGACGTAGCTTCCAAGATGCACTCAGAACGTTCTTCCAACCCATCAAGAACGACGATGCGCGCCTCGATTTCTACACGATGTACAAGAAGGAGGCGACCGAGTATGATACGGACTACGTCAAGAAATACGACGAAGATCTCAACACTACCCTCATTTTCGTACGTCGTGTGCAGTTCGCTTCCGCGAGTTATCTAACCTGCTTTCGTAGGCGGGTCTGTTCTCCGCCGTCAGTTCCGCCTTCGTCATCGACGTCCACTCAAAGCTCCAACCCGACCCGAACGAGCAATCAGCAGCCCTCCTCCGCGCAATCCTTCTCACTCTCAACCAGTCCGCCATCCCAAACGAAACCCCCACCGTACCGCCCGCACAGGAAGATCCTCCCAGCGAGATCATCACTGTCACTGGACTCATGTACGCGAGTCTTCTGATCTCCCTACTCGCCGCATTCGTCGCGATGTTGG
>Ga0307515_10017320_pt1 | contig 13132 bp, 9 predicted proteins | sample 17_EM_MG_FD_194513 | JGI IMG/M metagenome (GOLD analysis project Ga0307515, IMG submission 194513) | Populus trichocarpa ectomycorrhiza microbial communities from riparian zone in the Pacific Northwest, United States - 17_EM | ecosystem: Host-associated > Plants > Roots > Unclassified | place...
ATAGTGTTCAATGTACGATGAAGATGTTGAATTGTCTCGAGTACAAAGAGAATGAGAAAGGTATATATAGGAAAGATACCATACCCAGAGCCGTCTCCCTTACAGAAACCGAGTACCGTGCCAAGCTCGAGGCTCCGGAGAATTTCACCTCATGCATACGGCCAAGGCGTATTACTAGTGGCGTAGGAGCGCCACACCTAACAAGCCGCTAGCGGGGCACATGCGCCTCGCACCACAGCTATGCTCTCCGCTACCGCGCCCATCCAACTGTGAGCTCAATTAAGTCCATGAGTTTTATATATGAAATGAACAAGATGCTCTTTCACTTCCTTGTCTTCTCTTTCAGTTTCCTCTAATATTCAAGGAGTGGTTGTAGATCATGTACTGGCTTCGACCATACTTAGCACTGCTAGTATTTTGCATCAGGTGAATTAATTCTACCTGACACTTAGATACATGTCTTATACCATCAGTAAAATATTTTCTACATGATGGTAGTGTTCAAAGTAGAGATGATAGAGAAGCTTGATTGTGTACTATCTAAGAGAGCCACAAGGCCATATATATATGAGAGTACAAGTGTGAATGCGTGCGTACGCATCTATGTATAGACCCTTCAGGCCGACAGCAATCTCCGGTCATACGAGACTCGCCTCCGACCATACGAGACTCATCTCCGGCCATAAGAAGGCAGAGATCTATCATGCAATGGGTGGAGTGCATCTGTAATGAGTGACAACTCATGACTCAAGGTAGTGATATTGTATACCCCCCAGTGGGCCCCCCAGCGAACCCCCAACCAGTTTACAGTTGGTAGTAAAACTTGGTCAAAAATACCGCGGAATCTATCTACATACAGTAGAGCTACTCTGTACCCAAGGACATTGAATTTGACAACGAATTGGTGGACTTATAGGGGTGGCTGCTAGGGATGGAGGAGATTGTGAGCTCTCTACCTTACTCGATTTCTCCATCAATTCTGGATGGAATTCAGCGCCCTCTCTTTTAGTGACTCTCCAGCATGTTAGAACACTATTCGACGGCAGCTTGTCAGTTTCTACAATGTGTGGAATGTCATTGGAGCGAAAATTGCCTAACTTATGCTACTGTAGAGGGTCTCCCAAGCTAGGAACCTAGAAGTAGTACCTATCTTAATAACTACCAGTTAGAATCTGCCAAGACTGGCATAAATAGACAGCTAGCATGCCATATATACTCTAATAAAATCCCCAGCGTATTCCATTCATAATTGGTAATGAAACAGGGGGTGGTAGAATGTGTGCAAAAATCCGCTAGCTTCATAGACTCTCACTCACATTTTCAACTCCCTCAAGTCTAGTCTGATTGACTTGAAATTTTATTGACATATAGCTCTTGGAGTTATCTATCAGACTGCGGACTCCAATCATCACTCTATTGTGCGGTTGTTGAGTAATTTGCAATTTCGAAATACATGCTGGGATATCTTCGGGCGCCAATGTGCTCCACTAGCGGCTTGTTAGGTGTGGGCGCCTGGGCCGTATGCATGAGGTGGAGAATTTGGTGTCGTACCAAGCCAGAGGCTACCGGATCCTAAAGCCTGAGAGCAACAGATAGTATGCACAACGGCGGCAATGGTCAATAATACGGTCCCGTTGCTTGACAGACCGGACTGTCAACTGGTTGTTCCGGGACTAACTGAAACCGGTATGACGGACCGAATTTTTTTAGGAAACAACCATGTGCAAACGGTCAAGGGTCAAAAGTACGATCTGGAAACCAAAATATCGTCCATAGACGGTAATATGGCAGCTATTTCGAACTATCTAAGACTATCTAACGTACATTCGGCTGTATTTGCAAACACAGCGCTTAGGTGCACTTGGGAGATTGCGCTTGGATGCAATTGAAGGTGCACTAGGAGACAGTGCTCAGGCGCACTACATGGAGACGTTTAGGCGTGCTTGGAAGTGCACTTGGGGATGATGCTGGAGTGCATTTGGAGATCCAGTTGGAGAGTGCGCATAGGCGCACTTGGAAATGGTAGCCGGGAGCGGGATGGGGGTGCAGGATCTCAGGTGACTGGGAGCTGGCTAGAGACAGGAGATCTCGCGTGACGGTGGGCCGAAGACGGGGGATTTCGGGTGACTTGGAGCGGGCTTGAGACGGAGGGTCTTGCGCGACTGGAAGTGGGCTGGAAACGGAGGAGCTTATGTGACAGTGTGGACTGGAGACGGATGATCTCGGATGACTGGGAGCGGACTTGAGATGTTCAGAGACTGGCTGGACGGTCGATCTGGGCAGGCCGGAAGCTAGCTGTAGACGGTATTCGCTGTTAACTCACAAACCTATCGTGGGTAGGTAGAGAAGGATGACGTATCTTGTCTTCTCAGGTGCTGGTAGAGTAAGTAGTAGAAGGGATGGGACGAGCTGTTGGAGATGAGATCCACCAATAAAAAATCCCTCCCTTAGGTGCCACTTGGTACATCTCCGACCTGGGGTCGGGACTCTGGCGCGTTGCCTAGGAGGCGGCAAACAAACGAGTTCAGCAGATTCACCACGGTCTTCACTTCAATTGTAGCACGTCCTTCACTCCAGTAGTAGTTCAGTTGTAGTCCACCAGCGAGGGCGTAGGAGAGGATGGTGAGTACTGAAATGATCACAGCCGTCGCACAGGGGGTGACGTTGGAGAGCGACGTATGTAGAGGAAGCGCGACGGTCCGGAACACTCGGGGAAGTTTCTTATCAGGAGTCGCAGGCGAAGTACGAGAAGCGGATATGGAACTGGCGGTAACCGGTAGGCGGTAGAAGGCGCGGGAGGCTTCAAGGTAGAAGAACGACGACGTATGGGGAAGCTAGATACATGTACGGGATTCCCTGGAATGGAAAAGGTTAGTTATCGCAATAACAAGCCGGGGGAGTTGAAGAAGTTCACACAGAGCCAATTGCACCACGTACGTACCCACCCGCCTCACTGGGTTGATTGTAATATCGAGTTGAAATGGTCGTCGCACAGAGAGCGACGTATGGAAACGGGAATTCGAAGTTGGAGTAAAGAAGGTACGATATCGTAACTGGGGTTGGAGTTTGGAGAAGTTCCTATCGAATCGATTGTATCGTCCATCTCGTCGATCGCGTTGATTGCTATGCCGAGTTGATCAAGTCTTGCGTACTAAGTTGAGCGCAGCGCCGGATACGTGTAGAGGTTCTCGGGTTGGAAGCGTGGATATGGCGGTACAAACGGTCTGGCTGGAGATGGTCAATTCTTCAAATTGAGCGTTTGGAGCTGGCTAGGGAAGTGGAGACATAGCAAATCAGCCGCATCCGGCCACCAAAATTGCGGGTCGCGCCCGCTGTGCACCGAGTCCGTATCAGTACCGAGGCGAGCCGTGTAGGATGGAATTGGAGCGTAGATTGGGACGAGGAGCGAAAAGAAGTCGGTAACGAGCGCGAAGCTGAGAGGTGACAGTAAGTGGTGCGGTCGACAGGATGCATTTTCGCGGCGGATACTCTCAGACGGCAGTGAAATGAGTCCAGAGAGGGGTTCCGTCTCTCCGAGAAGCTTTGACTGCCGGCACAATCTACTCGCGTCGCAGGTGGGGGTCACACCAATTTTTAGAAGTGCAGGGATGCGCAGAGTAGGATAGAGCATGCTCGCTGGCCTATTTTGGGAACTCTTTGCGTTCGCTTACCGTTTCTAGAGCTCAGTGGGTCTTGGCAGCATGATGATCCTACCTATTCTACCGGTATGCCCGAGATTACGGTACTCCTCCAGAGCATACTTAATCTTGGTACTCGGAGTGGGGGAAATTATGTAGAACACCAAGCATTTTATTGGTAAAAAATGTTACCGGAAACAGTAGGTTTGCTGCATTGACATCTGTGTTAGTCTCTAAACCCTGGTCATCACCTTGTTCTCAATACCCCACTTCTTTCTCCTGCGTACCATTTAGGCCTTTGGCTTCGACTCGTCAGTCTCCACTGCATCACTACCTCAACTTTGAACTCGGTATCGTGATCTGCTTGCTCTTGTCTCGCTTCCACGCGTCTGTACCCATTGCCCTTACCTCCGCAGCTGTTCATATCTCCGCGCTCTGCACACATATCTACATGTCGTCTTTGTCACTTCATGCTAGGCCCCTGATGGCACCCTTATAGCGCGTACGTTGAGACTTCTTTCGACTGTACACATCTCTATCTAAGCTGTTATCTACGCTAGGTATTCTCACTGTACGACCTATAACTGACTTGTACTAATTATACTTGCTCTTGTCAGGTCCAGGTAGACGCTAAGTCACTAGTACCCGCCCTGACCTGATATAAGCATCTGGGGAATGGAGCAAAACGGAGTATTGCACCAAATAGGCACTTCATCATTTCAAACCCTCCGGCCTCGAGCACCATCTCTCCTCCGTCCTTGTCTACTCCTCCGCCGTCGCATATTCCGCCCTCGTCCACGCGCAACTTAAATCGTCTACGCCGTCGTCTACCCTACTGCTCTCGCCTCTACTGCACCCTCGTGCCTCCTCCGCACCGTCGCTACACCCCCGTCAATGCCATGCCGTCAACTACTTCGTATCCACCTATACTGCACGCCATTGTCTACGCCATCCTCGGGCATCATCTACCACTCCGGCGTAAAGCGGTAACTCGGGCGTGGTTGGGCAGATGGATTGGACTTACGGAGATACGAGAACATGGTAACCGAACGACGCGTCGCTGGACGAGATTCGGGATGCTTTTGGCATGAGTTCGAGAGTGCACTGAGATACACACACTACATGCTGTTCAGCACGATAGATGCAATAGAGGATGAGTACCGCATAGACGTCGGAGACATTGTCGACCGGATCCTCCGCCTGGGATGTGGCGCTGAGAGTGATGACGATGAAGACAACGGGGATGACGATGACGGGGGTGCTACACTTCAACCGGTTGGAGCAAAATATTCGGTGGAGAATACCGACTACCAACCAGCCGGGCATACTTATTTACAGACATTCGACCCGACACCAAATCGTTACGACCCTAATCGATTGAGATGATATCAACCGATAGAAGCGATGGCGACGTCAGAAGCAGAAATCGTCCAGGCCGGGTCAGTGAGCTAAGTCAAAGGGAGTGCGGTCTTGCGGGGTCACGAAGTCGAACATGACGCCGGAGGATTATATACTGCTGTTGAGCTGGCTATGAATGGAGGTTGGGAGGATCTTGGGGATTGAGGAGGTTTGGAGAGTTTTTTTCTCCCAGGCGGGAATCTTTCTTGTGGACAGGGTGGTATGTGGGGAGCACGATTGGTGTATTATATATATCTCGGTTAGCTCCTGATAATAGACAGCTCTTGCACCTTACATTGACCCTCATGTGCCGATGGCTGTATGAGACCCTAATGAACTCGGCAGGCCACACCTCACTGGTGCAATACCGCAGCCTACGTGAAGAATTCAGCCTCACCACCACCATTGACTGTTGCATGACATTCTTGGCCGAGGCAGATACGACTCCGCCAAAGGTGGCTGCGGAGTATCGCCGGAGTCTGTACCAGAGCCATAGGCCAGGTAGGGACGATTAACTGGCACACAACGAATGCCATCGGTGCCATCGCATGTTGACTAGGGATTTGGCCCGGTGGCTTGCGGTCCCATTGGCACCGCCTGCCCCCACCAGCTTCGTCTGCCCCCATCGACCTCGCGTGCCCCCATGCCGAGGAGGAGGGCTTGGCACTGGTATCGGTTTGGGGCTCCGGATGTGATACTCGGCTTCGCTGAGTATGGTCTTTTCTCTGTATATAAGCCTGCCATTCTCTCTCTTTAGATCGATAGACAATTGAGCTTCTTCGTTCTTTCTCTTTTGCTCTCAATATCGCATAGGTGGCCACTTGGCTTTTCTCGTGCTTAGACTTAGGTAGCCGGCGTACAGCGCCTGTTGAGCCTCAAATCCTCACAGGCTCGGATTTTCGACTCTTGCGCTACGCCAGCCACCAGTCTACTAGTGAGGTACGAGCTAGGGCAGAGCGTCTGGGCGCGAGAAAACCACTTAACTTGGAACTGGCTTGAGGTCAACAGGTGTTCAAGCAGGTTACAGCGGACGTGACAGCGGCTGCAAAGGATAAGAGGGCGGCAACGGCGGCGGCAACGGACACGGAGGATGAATGGGAGCAACTACAGTGCTGCCGGAGGTGAATTACACCATTACACAGAGGAAGCGGAGAACGAGAGGATAATGGAACGGCGGCGGATAACGCATAAGTGCTCAGAGTGCACAGCATCCATACAAGGTTAGTGATTTCAAGCAGTGAGTGCACTGTTGATGAGTCTCGACTAGAGGAGCCACAACATCCGATTCGAATCATCAAACGTGACGAAGTAGAGTATGCCGCGGAAGCCATTCCTGCTCATTCGAGGGCAAGGCTAAATTCAAAGTCAGATGGGGGAGGGGCGCTGAGACCTCATCCGGTTCGAAGGAAGAGAGATAGCTGGGAATACACGGCGGCAGTCCACAACGTGAGTCTCAACACTCAACAAACTCTTCGGAAGGGACCTGTGCCTGGCTAGAACTAAGTGGTTACCGCAATCGAGAAGGGGCTCGAGCTTATCGCCTAGAAAATATGGTGATTTTGGAGTAGGCTGGCGTATCGAGTCATGAGTGGCTCAACACTGTATATATATGTATATTGAACACGACCATTGAGAATCGACTTCACGTTTCAAACAACACAAGTTCACTTCGGCTTGCATGTAGCGCGATCTGCATTTCGGGTCAAAGTACTGGAAGATAGGAGCGTCTGCAGGCATTGCAATTGACGTCTACGATACCGTCACTAGCGACGAGCATATACTAATCGGTGTTAGCTAAGGTCTCCGCGTCTAGTAACGCAAATGGCATAAATGAGCCAATAGTGCTCTCGTACTCATCTACCTTGGGTGTTCTGACGATATACTCCCACACGTCAAGAAGTTTGACGATCCTAACGAGACGTGGGAGATCCTAAGGGGGTCAACTCGATAATACATCCACACAAATCGGCAGCACGTACGCTATGCGCAAATTCACCGCCTCGCGCCCAGCAAAGACAAAAAGATCACTAAGTATTTCACACGACTAATCGATTATCGTACATCCCCGAAGAGATCGCCGATGAGACTGAAAAACAGGGAAGGTGTGGGATTGTACTATCCTGTCACTACCACCGCAATACATCGCTTAGAGTATCTCTTAATCATCCTGTCATAACATCGCACTCACGATACTCCATCATGAAAATGTTTTGGTAATATTGCATACCACTGCTAGTGTTGCCACCATGCGTTAGCCTTTGTACGTCGGCGATAGTTTTTTGGCTGTATGTACTTTGCAGAGCATAATGTTAGGCCTAGTATCCGTGTCCAATGCTTTGAGCAGGGGAGAGTACACAGGTGGATCGTTGGTTTTTTGGTGTGGCGACCAAATTACAGAAAGCTTCATCGTTTGGCTCAAGTGTTCAGTTCTGATTTGAATTAACAAATATTAAAGCACTCAAACGCGCACGTGCTGCATCGTTTGAATTGATTAGGATGCAGCTGATAGTTTGATGAGGTTTGGATACGGAATCTATACATTGCCCATGCATGACGGTCTTACCTTCAACGCTCTCATTCGGCACACTGCAATACCCTGCAGTAGCGCTCTGCAGCTCCATCCAGAATTAGAGTTGTTCGTAATAATTGGTTCACTTGGGAACTAGCTTGCCAAACAGTCGGGGACGCTCCATGTCGGTCTTATTGGCATCTGCTCTATGTTTCCAAAAGCCAGTTCTCCTTGCCGTCGGACGTGCAATTGCGGACGTGTCGCCTATCATACCATACTTTAGTTATAGCGTTACATAACGACTTGAATCTTGAATCTAGAGCTGTTTGAGGTGCGGTATTTGTTGGTTCGTTATTTAGTAAGAAATGTGTTTTTCAAGGTTGATCGTAGTTTAAATTTTTAGAGTAACACAAGCAGTCTCCTGCTCTCGTGCCCAGACTTTTCGCCTCGGTCGCAAGCTCCTGCCAATCGCGCGCACGGAAATAATTGGCAGGGCTTGGCAAGCGAAGTCAGCAGTCTCCCATTAATCGCTAGTCTTGTAATTAGCAGAGCCGGGCATTTGCTTCAACACTACAAACACTCAGAAGCAGATTGGAAGAAATTCTATCAACGCGCAACCCGCGCCAGCACAGGCATGCTGCGGTCGTAATTTAACACCAATCGGCAATATTCGCCCTTGGTGTGCGGCAGGTTTCGAAGTACGTGCATGGTCGGTCAGACATTCTAAAACACTTCGTTGCAGGAAAGGCATCGCCAGTGGCAAAGGGCACACGAGGTCTGGTGGAGGAAAGTTATAATCTTCAGGCATGTGTCTTGATCCGATTCGCTCGCTACTTTAAAATTCCGACGGAACGCATTAATGCGGAACACGTAACTACTCACATAAAACTTTGTTGTGCACCATGCATGCCTAAATAAAGGTTGGTGCGATGTATACACCACCCGTTCCGTACATACATCCGGCATGATCGAACAAGCAAAGCGGGGTACAGTTGAGCCTCAAAATTTAAGGTACTGAGGGTAGGTACTCTCTAAGCACGATCGATCCTAAAATTTACCCACCATCTAAACCTACTGTATCAACAACACAATTTCTACTTCACAGGGAGTAGCCTGCGTGCATTTCAGTCTGTTAGACACACAAATCGGGCAGATCCGAAAACCACCAACTACCCACAGGTACGACATGACTAATACCAAGAACACAACGACTAACAGTACTAGGATTGACACTATGGCCAAACCTCGCCACTACACTGATGGTTCTAAGCACAATGAATTCAGTAACCCAATTTTCTACGGCGGGCAGACATTTTACCTTGACGGGTGAGTTTCTTTCGGGCCTGTACTTTGTAGGATAATTTGCTAACCTGACACCCTGATGGCTAGATGTGACAGTCAGGCAAGATGTGACTGTCAGGCAAGATGTGATCGGAAATTGCTTTATGGCGAGATATGGCGATCAAGTAAGTGATTTACTTTGGGTCTACAAAGAAGTTAGCCCACTGGCACAACGAATGATTTTACAACTAACTGCTCGCTTGTGCCAGTTGAAACATATACGGAAAAGAGTTCGTTCTTAGACCAACTACCTATGGCAAACCTGGACGAGCATATTCTACCAATTGATCCCGATGACCCCAAGCTGTACTGGATCTTCCGTGACGAAGACTTTGTTCGTTGGAAATCGGAGGTTCATCCACAAGTGCTATTGTTATTGGGTGGACCACTCAGCTGCAGAATGGCTGCTATTTCGTCGCACATAGCCCATCAAGAGACAGGTGCTGTGTTCTTCTTTTCCTGCAGCTCAGATTTGGCCACCACCTTCGCCCACTCCATTCTTCGCCATATTCTCGAAGTTTCAGACGATCACCAGGCGAAATCGATTACAACTACTTTCCTTAGCACGCTTCTAGATGTCATCCTCCAAACGGACCCGCGTCATTTCCAGAACGGAGATTCAATCACAACCATGAAGAAGATTCTCGATGCTCCGGATAGCGAACATTTCGAGGCTTTAACAAAAGCAGTTGAACAAGTAAATGAAATTCTGGAGACTACAATCATCATCGACGGGATTGATAAGCTGGGAGAACATGGGGTTCAGTTCATTGAAAAATTTTGCTCGCAACCAATCATTAGTCCAAAGTTTAAATTGCTATTCACATGTCGGCCGGACCGTCATACTACTAAGCTAGTTGCTGAGGTGCTTCGTATACAGCCCAAGGAACGACAGCGTTGTATTGAGTACGACAAGGAGCGACAGGGTTTGGGCAGATTCTATCCCCTAGTCGTGAATCCATCTAACTAGTTAATGCAGAGTGCCTGAATTCTCTTCGTCTCTACGGTACCCGGTATGATAAGATCTCAGCAGAGCATAATGGTACCGTGACGTGGCTCTGGGATCATAAGCAATATAAGGCGTGGTCATCAGCACCCCACTCCGGTCTGTTACTTATCCAGGGAAAGCCAGGCAGTGGTAAAAGTACCCTTACAAAGTACTTCATGGACAACCTCTTCGAGCGGGAGCCAGTTGCGAAACAAGCTATTGTGGCCAGTTTCTTCTACAGCCGCAGGGAAGGCGAACTACACACCAATCATTCTAATATGTTGCGTTCGATTCTCTATGAAGTCCTGCACCAAAACGAGGCCTTTTTTTTTCACTTTCAACCATTTTACCGGAAAACACGACAGGGCCAATGGCGTTACGCTTCTCTTAAGAAGGTTTTGCTATCGTTTAAGGAGCACCCTGCATATGAACGACTTTTCTTCATCGTTGATGCTATGGATGAATCTGATGACAACGAAAGACGTGATGTTATTCGTTTGCTGCACCAGCTCTGTGATACAATGAAACATTCCATTGTAAAGGTCTTTATTGCAAGCCGTCCCATCGCCGGGCTGAGCCAGTGTTTTGCAAATATTAAAAACATCATCAAGCTGCAAGATGAGAACGAGCCAGATATCTTGAGGTTTACAGAGTCCTTTTTAGCAGAGCTAATGTTTCCTATACAACTTTACAACGATACCAAGGACTACATAATTCAAAATGCCCAAGGAGTGTTCGTATGGGTGTATCTGGTTCAAAAGGAGCTGCTAAATTATCATGCGACGGGCTACCGTAACAAAGACATATATCTTTTCTTACGTAGTCTTCCAACCGAACTGGATGGATTTTATGAACGCATGCATTGTGAATTGGAAAGTAACAATGAACGAGACGTCAAGGACGGAGTGCGGATGTTTGAACTTGTTCTATTTGCACGCCGCCCTCTCAGGGTCTCAGAAATCCAGCAAGCGCTCGCTATCCCAGATGACCTTGATGCCGAATTTTCACCTACTGATGAATCATTCGAGGACGAAATAATTGAGGATATCGTTAAGCGCATTATTCACTGTGGAGGAAATTTTTTGGATATCAGAGGTCCTCTCCATTCCAAAGTATTGTATCACAATTATTTGGCTAACCTACATGCAGGAAAGAATATCCTTCAATTTACGCATCAAACTGCGCTCACATTCTTCTCCCGGCTCCTAGAACCATCTGCAAACTCTAAGTTCAGGATAAGCGAGGACGATGCCCGCAGTCGCATATCCATTACCTGCATCCGGTATCTGATGATGTGTGTGGCGCATTCTACTCCGGAAGATGAACGTGCGAATATGGAATCTTGGGAACCGGAGCACTTCATAAAGTATGCCGAATATCTAAACCGAAGACAATTTATCGACTACGCCCTGTCCCATTTCCAGCAGCACAAAAGCAATTGTACCCTACGCCTCCAGCCTCGCAAGAACTGTAGTCAGTGTGTTAATGAGGAACGACTTGTTTCTCAGCTTAGTAAGCAACTGACAAATAGTGCAACTTCTTGGCTTTTTGAAAGCTGGATTGATTCTTACCTATGCCGGGGCATTGGTGCAGAGGAGAAAAGGCCGTCCACCGAAGGCTTCATAAATAACACGTTACATACCGCGACAAGAATGCAGTATTCAGGGGTGGTTGAAGCATTATTAACAGCTGGAGCCGACAAAGATGCATTCATGCTTGATAGAACACCACTGCTGATTGCTGCAGAGACTGGAGACATCGGTACTGCCGGAGTGCTATTACGCAAAAGGGCGGGCGTTGATGCCAGAAACGACAAGAAACAAACAGCGTTGCTTCTTGCAGCTACGAAAGGACATGATACAATGATTAGCCTGCTCGTCGATGGTGGCGCTAATAAGGAGGCCAAAGACTGGAGCGCAAAAACAGCACTTCACCATGCAGCATCGAATGGTCACGACTCCACGGTGCAGCTGCTCGTGGAGACCCTGGGCGCCGACAAGGAGGCCAAAGACAGTCGCGAAATGACAGCGCTTCATCATGCGGTATTGAATCGCCAAGACTCCACGGTGCAGCTGCTCGTCGAGACCCTGGGCGCCGACAAGGAGGCCAAAGACAGTCGCGAAATGACAGCGCTTCACCATGCGGTATTGAATAGCCAAGACTCCACGGTGCAGCTGCTCGTCGAGACCCTGGGCGCAGACAAGGAGGCCAAAGACTGGATCGCAAAAACAGCACTTCACCATGCGGCATCGAATGGCCAAGACTCCACGGTGCAGCTGCTCGTCGAGACCCTGGGTGTCGACAAGGAGGCCAAAGACAGTAGCGAAATGACAGCGCTTCACCATGCGGCATCGAATGGCCACGACTCCACGGTGCAGCTGCTTGTCAAAACTCTGGGCGCAGATATGGAGTCTAAAGATAACTATGGATGTACGTCGCTGCATCAAGCGACTATTGAGGGGTACCACAACACCGTTCGTCTACTCGCAACTTGTGGAGCCAATACAGCAGCGGGAGACGATTACATGCATACTGCGTTGCATTTAGCAGCACTTTTCGGGCGCGAAAACACTGTGCAACTGCTCATCAACACTTTCCACGTGAATAAAGAAGCGAAGAATATAGAAGGTAAAACAGCACTGGATGTAGCACGAAAATTGTAGGTTTGGTAGTATCCCTTTGCCGTTTACACATTAAACATTAATTCCTAACACGTATGCGATGGCCAAACCCAACAGGATGTAAGTCTATCCCTCATAACTATTTCGAGTGCTAAGTCACTGCTGATGCGAGCCGGATGGCCTGATTTGATAGCGAGTGAGTTTTTTCTATATGGCGAGTTAACAAATTTCGAGTGCCGATTGCTGACGTGAGCCCGATGGCATGATCCGACAGCGGGTGAGTTCCTCCCAGTTTGCTACCGGTGCCGAGTGCTGATGTGAGCCCGATGGCGTGATCCGACAGCGGGTGAGTTCCTCCCAGCTTGCTACCGGTGCCGAGTGCTGATGTGAGCCCGATGGCATGATCCGACAGCAAGTGAGTTCCTCCCAGCTTGCTACCAGTGGAGTGCTGATGTGAGGCCGATGGCACAATCCGACAGCGGGTGAGTTCCTCCCAGCTTGCTGCCGGTGACGAGTGCTGATGGAGCCCGATGGCATGATCCGACAGCGAGTGAGTTCCTCCCAGCTTGCTACCGGTGCCGAGTGCTGATGTGAGCACGATGGCATGATCCGAAAGCTAGTGAGTTCCTCCAGCTTG
>Ga0307515_10017321_pt1 | contig 13132 bp, 9 predicted proteins | sample 17_EM_MG_FD_194513 | JGI IMG/M metagenome (GOLD analysis project Ga0307515, IMG submission 194513) | Populus trichocarpa ectomycorrhiza microbial communities from riparian zone in the Pacific Northwest, United States - 17_EM | ecosystem: Host-associated > Plants > Roots > Unclassified | place...
TTGGGGAGAGGTTAGAACTTGACCTCGACCGTCGCCGAATAGGTGCGCGGCGGGCCGTAGAAGCCGATCACCGAGTTGTTGTAGGTCGGGACGCCGAAGTTGTAGCCGCCGGTGCGATAGCGCTCGTCGGTCAGGTTCTTGCCGGCCAGCAACACCTTGAAGCGGCCGTTCTCCGGAGCCCAGCTCGCCGTCAGGTCGACCAGGGTGAAGGCCTTCTGGTCGAGCAGCGGCAGGGGCTGTTCGAACTGCTGGTAGTCGTCGCGATAGCTGACCATCGCCAGCTCGCCGCCGCCCACGGTCCCGCGCCAGGTCAGGCTGACATTGCCCGTCCATTCGGGGGTGTTCTGGAAGCCATAGAGGTCGGCCACGTTGACGATCTGGCCGCCGGCCGGGATCGTCTGCGACGGGTTGACGGGGTTGGGCGCGCCGGCCGGGACGAAGCGGCTGAAGGTGTCGTACTTGGCGTGGATGTAGCCCAGGGCCACGGTTCCCGACAGGTTCTGGCTGAACGCCGCCTTGGCCTCGAACTCCACGCCGTACAGGGTGGACGCGCCGGCGTTGTCGACCGAGCTGGCGATGCCCGAGGGCACGACCACCTGGGTGGTGACCTGCTGGTTCTTGTACTTGGACAGGAAGACGTCCGAGGCGAACGACAGCCGGCGGTCGAACAGGTTGCCCTTCAGACCCCACTCATAGGCGTTGACGGTTTCAGGCTCATAGCCGTTGACGGTCTGCGGAGTCAGGAAGGCGTCGCCGCGCATGTCCCAACCACCCGACTTGTAGCCCTTGGAATAGGAGACATAGGTGTTCAGGTCGTCGGTCAGCTCGTACGAGGCCGACAGGCGGGGCGTGAACTGCTCGAAGGTCTTCTCGGCGCCGTAGTTGGTGCGCACCTGCAGGATCGGCCGCGCCGCGCCGCCCTGGTAGGGCGTGGGCGTGGCGCCGAGATAGAAATAGCGGAAGGTGTTGCTGCGCTTGTGGTCGCGGGTGGCGCGGGCGCCGAGCGAGACCTTGAAGCGGTCGGTGAAATTGGCGCTGACGTCGAAGAAGGCCGCGAAGCTCTGGGTGCTGACCTTGCCGCCGTCGGCGATCGCCACGCCCAGGTTGCCGGCGATGGTGTCGAACTCGCCCGAGGCCTGGCTGTTCATGTAGTAGAGACCAAACACCCCCTGCACGTTTTCGTCCGAATAGACCGCCTGCAGTTCCTGCGAGAACGAGCGGTCGTCATAGGTGGCCGGCACGTCGAGGGTCGGCAGCGGGGTGCCGTCGAAGTCGATATGGGTGGCGGTGTGGCCCTTGCGGCTGGCGGTGATCGACTTGAAGGTCAGGCTCTCGGTGGCGTGGTATTCGCCGCTCAGCGACACGCCCTCGGTCTCGACCGAGTTGTCGTCGCTCAGCCCGGCCTGGGTGTCATAGACGTCCAGCACCTGGTAGCCGCCCACCAGGGCCGGCAGTTCGCGGTGGCCGTGGCGGGCGTTGGAGTCGTCCTTCACCTTGTCATAGGCCAGGCGGAAGAACAGGTCGTCGTTGGGCGCGTATTCGGCGCTCAGGCGGACGGCCTGGACATCCTTGTTGTACTGTTCGGCGCCGCTGGTCAGGTTCTTGCCGTAGCCGTCGCGCTTGTAGAGGGCGTAGGCGCCGCCCACCGACAGGCCGCCGCCGACCGGGGTCTGGCCCTGGACCATCAGGTCGGTCTGGTTGTAGCTGCCGTACGTGCCCTTGATCTTGCCGCCGGCCTCGTCGCCCAGGCGGTTGGTCACGTACTTGATGGCGCCGCCGATGGTGTTGCGGCCGTAGAGCGTGCCTTGCGGGCCGCGCAGCACCTCGATGCGCGAGACGTCGAACACGTCCAGCACCGCGCCTTGCGGGCGGTAGATATAGACGTCGTCGACATAGAGGCCGACGCCGGGCTCATAGCCCCACAACGGATCCTGCTGGCCGATGCCGCGGATGTAGGAGATCAGGGTCGAGTTCGAGCCGCGCGCGGTCTGCACCGTGATGTTCGGCGTCGTCTGCGACAGGGTGGTGATGTCGTTGGCGCCCTGGCGTTCCAGGGTCTCGGCGGTGAAGGCCGAAACGGCGACCGGCACGTCCTTGAGGCTTTCCTCGCGGCGACGGGCGGTGACGATGACTTCCTCGACCGCCGGTTCGGCGCTGGCCGTGACCTTGCGTACGACCATGTCCTGGGCGGCCACGGTCGTGGCGGCGGCGGACCAGGCCGCGCCCGCCATCAAGGCGAGCTTGACCATCTTGTTCATTGGGTTTCCCCTCCCCTATGCGTTCCGTCCCACGCCGGACGGCTCCGTTGAACGGAGGCCTTTCCCGGCTTTCGCGAATTCATCGGCCCGCGAATTGGAGAACACTGTCACCTAGACGAGAGTTTTGCGCCAGCCTTTTTTCATCAAGTGATGAAATGAAGGTGAGAGCTTCCACAAACCTTTGGGAAGGTTGGGAAATCAGCCTTTCGGCGCGCGGGCGATGACCGCCTCGAAGCCGGCGGCGCAGTAGGCGAACAGTCTGGCTCTTACCGCGGGAAGGTCGCTGGAATGGCACTGCCCCTCGGACAGGGAGTCGATGCGGCCGGTCTCCGACAGGGCCAGCATCATCGAGCCGGTCAGGAACTGGTAGCTCCAGTAGAGGTCGCGATATTCCGCGTCCGGACGAACGACCTTGAGGGTGTCGACCAGGCGGTGGACGACCGGGTCGAAGAACCGCGCCATGGTCTCGCCGCCCCAGGCCGGGGTGTTGTTGACCTGGGCCACGAGGGCGAAATAGCTCTTCCAGCCCTGGCCGCCGTCCTGGGAGATGCGCAGCAGCGGCTCGATGAAGGCCTCGATCACCCCCTCGACGGTCATCTTGCCGGGATGGCTCTTCTCATAGGCGTCCATCGACACGCTGCGGGCGGTGTTGAGGATCTCGGCGCGGCGCAGGAACACCGAGTCGAACAGCTCGCGCTTGGCGCCGAAATAGTAGTGGATCAGGGCGGTGTCGACGCCGGCCTCGGCGGCCACCTGGCGGATGGTCACCCCGTGGAAGCCGTGGCGCGCGAACAGCCCCTCGGCGGCGTCGAGGATCGTCTCCTTCAGGTCCCGCCCCGTGGCCTTGGACGGCCGGCCGCGACCGGCCGCCTTGGCGCTCGAAACCGATTGGGCGCTCGAAACCGAGGGGGGAGCGGCCGGCTGGGCGCGAGGGGCTCGAACTTGCGACGTCATGCTGGTGGGTCCGCGCATTGCTTGACCGTTCGTAGGCCTCCTATCGCGGACCTGGCAAGCGCGCTGCGTCCCAGGGGCTCAGCCGAACGCGATCTGCCACATCAGCCGTCCGGGCATGAAGGCGAAGACCCCGGCGATCAGCAGGCCGCCGACGAACATGCCGGTCATGGTGCGGCTGTGCAGGCGGACATTGTGCTTGCGGGCGGCGAACACCGCCATGGGCAGGGCGATCAGGGTCCAGCCGGCGAACAGGTGCAGGAAGCTGAAGCCGCCGCCGTTGGCCCGATGGATGAACAGCGACGAGATCGCCGCCGTCGCCATGGCCACGACCCACACCCAGCCGAGCGTGCGGTGCACGGTGTTGCCCTTCAGGCCCAGCATCAGCGTGGTCCCGACCGCCAGGGCCGTGAGGACCGCCGCGACGTGGATCTGGATCTGGATCGACGCGACCGCCAGCAGGCCGAAGTTCGGAGCGTGCAGGTGGCCCTTCAGATGCAGGAACCCCGCCAGCACCGCCGCCGGTCCGCGTCCCTGGGCCGCGCCGACCGCCAGGATCAGACCCACGGTGACGGCCAGGCCGATGACCACCGTGCGCAGAAAGCGGGCCGGACCGATTGACAGGCTACCGTCGGACATCTTGTTTCTCCCGAAGTGATCGCCCCGTGCTAGGGCGATCAAGGTCGGATCCGGCTTAGGATCGACGGCGACAGGGGTCATCCGAAGGTGCGTGAGACAGCGGGCGGAGTTCGTGAACGGCGCCCGGGCGCCACTGGCGCTGCGCCAACGGACACCTCCCTTCCGACCTTCCTGCGAAATTATCTGCGTCCGCTGGGCGTCGCGGTGGCGGCCGGCGCCTTCCTGGCGCTCATCGGCGCCCTGGGCACCAGCGACATCCCTATCGTCCCCCGCGTGGCCTACTGGATCGGCCTGTCGGCGCTGGGCGCGGTGCTGGGCACGACCGTGGCCCAGCTCGTCTCGCGCTTCCTGCCGGGCCTGGGTTCGACCTGGTGGCGGGCCCTGGTCATCGTCGCCGTGCTGAGTCCGCTGCTCACCGTGCTGATCTGGTTCGCCGGAGGTCGCGCGGCCCTGACCCCGAGCGTGGCGGCCGGCTATTTCGGCGTCACCCTGGTGATGACCAGCGGCATGACCGCCCTGATGACCCTGGCCACGCGCCGGCCGATCGAGACCCACGCCGCCCCGCCCGAGGCTCCGCCGCCGCGCTTCCTCGAGCGCCTGCCCGTCAAGCTGCGCGGCGGCGAGATCTATGCCGTCGAGGCCGAGGACCACTATCTGCGCCTGCACACCTCCAAGGGCCAGGACCTGATCCTGCTGCGCCTGTCCGACGCCGTGGCCGAGCTGGAGGGCATCGAAGGCGCCCAGACCCACCGCTCCTGGTGGGTGGCCAAGGCCGCCGTGCAGGACGCCAGACGCGGCGACGGCCGCGCGACCCTGACCCTGAAAAGCGGTGTCGAGGCGCCGGTCAGCCGGGCCTACGCCAAGGCCCTGCGCGAGGCGGGCTGGTACTGAGCGGAAACGAAAAAGGCTCCCCGGGGGACAACCGGGGAGCCTTCCTTCATCTGATCGTCGAGGGGTCGCCGATCAGAATTCTTCCCACTCTTCGCTCTTGGCGGCGAGGGCGGTGTTTCCGCGCGAGGCCGGGGCCGCGGCGCGGCCGGGGCGGACGAAGGTGTTGGGACGGGCCGGGGCGCTGGCGCGAGGGGCCGGAGCGGCCATGCCCTCGCCGCCCAGCTTGAAGCGGCCGACCAGGGCCGACAGCTGGTTGGCCTCGCCCTTCAGCGAATGGGCGGCGGCGGTGGCTTCCTCGACCATGGCGGCGTTGCGCTGCACGACCTGGTCCATCTGGTTCACGGCGGTGTTGACCTCGTGCAGGCCGGTGGACTGCTCGGACGCCGAGGCCGAGATCTCGTTGACCAGGACGTCGATCGACGCCACCTGGTCGACGATGCGCTGCAAGGCCTCGCCGGTCTGGCCGACCAGGTTGACGCCGGCCCCGACCTGCTGGGTCGAGGTCGAGATCAGGGTCTTGATCTCGCGGGCCGCTTCGGCCGAACGCTGGGCCAGGGCCCGCACTTCCTGCGCCACGACCGCGAAGCCCCGTCCAGCATCGCCGGCCCGGGCGGCTTCGACACCGGCGTTGAGGGCCAGCAGGTTGGTCTGGAAGGCGATCTCGTCGATGACGCCGATGATCTGGCTGACCTGGTTGGACGAGGTCTCGATCTCGGTCATGGCGCTGACCGCCTGGCTGACGATCCGGCCGGACTTCTCGGCGTCGCTGCGGGCCACGGCGACCACGGACGAGGCCTCCTTGGCGCCGGACGCGGTCTTGCGCACCGTGGCGGTGATCTCGTCCAGCGCGGCGGCGGTCTCTTCCAGGCTGGCGGCCTGTTGCTCGGTGCGCCGCGACAAGTCGTCGGACGCCACGGCGATCTCGTCGGCGCCGCTGTTGACCCCGCCGGTGGCGGCGGCGATGGCCTTCATCGCGTCCTGCATGCGGTCGGCGGCGGCGTTGAAGTTGGATTTCAGGCTCTCGGCCTTGGGCGAGAACGGAATGGTGATGCGGTGGCTCAAGTCGCCGCCCGCCAGGCGGTCCAGCGCCTCGTTCAGGGCGCCGATATTGACCGAATCGCTACGCTCGACCTCGGCCTTCTCGTCGGCCACGGCGGCGCGCTCGGCGTCGGCGGCCTGCCGCTGGCTGGCGGCGGCGCCCTCGATGCGGATCTTCTCGATCGCCGCTTCCTTGAAGTGAGCGACGGCGGCGGCCATCTGGCCGATCTCATCCTTGCGACCGGCGGCCGGGATGGCGACGCCGTTGTCGCCCGAGGCCAGGCGGCGCATGGCCGCGGTCATGGCGGCCACGGGACCGGCGATGGCGCCGGTCAGCAGCAGGCCGCCGCCCAGGGCGATGGCGATGGTGACGCCGGTGCCGATCATCAGGGCCAGGGTGCTTTGCAGCGAAGCCTTCTTCTGGGCGGCCGCCTCGGCGGCGACCACGGCCTCGGAGGCCTTGACGATGGCCTCGATGGCGTTCTCGACCGGCTCGACGGCCTGGTCCGCGACGCCGTCATGCTTGACCAGCTCGACGGCCTGCGGCCGGGTCAGCGGGTCGCGACCCAGGCTCTCGCCAGGCTCGATGGCTTGAGCGCGATAGTTGGCGTAGGCGGTGTCGACCTCGGCGATGCGCGCCAGGGCAGCGTCGTCGCCGCCGGTCAGCTTGCGCAGATCGTCCAGGGCGGCCAGGAACTTGGGCTTGTGGGCCTCTTCCAGACGCTTGACGTAGTAGTCGTCGCCCGACAACAGGAAGCCGCGCAGCGAGTTTTCCTGGCGGGTCAGTCGGAAGGCGGCGGTGTCGGCGGCCCGCAGCGATTCCCGCGCCCGGTCGGCGCGCTCGATCGAAGCCTCCAGCCCTCGCTGATTGACGTACAGCGTCCCCCCCATCACCGCGATCGCGGTCAACATGACGGCGAAGACCGTCAACAGCTTGTGGGGGATTTTCAGATCGCCAAAGTTCACGGCCGCTCTCCGTTAAGGACGCGAGCGCGAAACTTCAGAAACCACGGATATTTAACCCGCGCGGACAGAAGGTACGCGTCGCACCCCTAGCTCTGCGAGACGGCGGTTTCCACGACATTAACCGTGCTGTGGCGCAACGTCGCACCTCCGGCGTGGTACGGACTCGCGCCTGTCGAATGACACCGAGGGACAGCATCCAAGATTGCACGCTCCAAGGGCTTTGAGGCTTCCGTAAGGGAAACAATCCACCCAGGGTGGCATGTGCGTGGCGCGGAAAATAATTCTCCCGGAGGACGGTTTAGTGCGCCTCGTCCCAGTTGGCGGCGGCCCGGGCCTCGACCGTCAGCGGCACCGAGATGGCCACGGCCGGCGCGGCGGCGCCCTGCATGATCTCGCGGGCGACATCGATCGTGGCCTGGGCCTCGGCCTCCGGCGCCTCGAACACCAGTTCATCGTGCACCTGCAGCAGCATCCGCGACGACAGGCCCGCCGCCTTCAGCGCGCCCGGCATGCGGACCATGGCCCGGCGCATGACGTCGGCCGCCGCGCCCTGGATCGGGGCGTTGATCGCCGCCCGCTCGGCGAACTGCCGATGGGCCACCGACTTGCCGCCGATGTCGGGGATGTTGATCTTGCGGCCGAAGATCGTGGTGACATAGCCGTGCTCGCGCACGAAGGCTTTCGTCGCCTCCATATAGGCCTGGATGCCGGGGAAGCGCTCGAAATAGGTCTTGATATAGGCTCCCGCCTCGCCCTGCGGGATCGACAGCTGGTTGGCCAGGCCGAACGCCGAGATGCCGTAGACGATGCCGAAATTGATCGCCTTGGCCCGGCGACGCACCTCGCTGGGCATGCCCTCGATCGGCACGTTGAACATCTCCGACGCGGTCATGGCGTGGATGTCCAGGCCCTCCTGGAAGGCCTTTTTCAGCTGGGGGATGTCGCCGATATGGGCCAGCAGGCGCAGCTCGATCTGGCTGTAGTCGGCGCTGATCAGCACCTTGCCCGGCGCGGCCACGAAGGCCTTGCGGATCTTGCGGCCTTCCTCGGTGCGGATCGGGATGTTCTGCAGGTTGGGGTCCGACGACGACAGGCGGCCCGTCGTGGTCGCCGCCAGGGCGTAGGAGGTGTGGATCCGGTTCTCGCTGCCCGGGGCGATGGCGGCGATCAGGTTGTCGGTGTAGGTGCCCTTCAGCTTGGACAGCTGGCGCCAGTCCAGCAGCACCCGTGGCAGCTCGTGTTCGAGCGCCAGCGACTCCAGCACGTCGCTGTCGGTGGACCACTGGCCGGTGGCGGTCTTCTTGCCGCCCTTCAGCGCCATCTCGCCAAACAGTACGTCGCCGATCTGCTTGGGACTGCCCAGGTTGAACGGCCGGCCGACCAGTTCCTGGGCCTTGGCCTCGAACTGGGCCATGCGCATCGAGAACTCGTTGGACAGGCGCCGCAAGGTGTCGGGATCCACCCGGATGCCGTCGTTCTCCATGGCCGCCAGCACGGTCGGCAGCGGACGCTCCAGGGTCTCGTAGACGGTCAGCAGGCCCTCGGCGGCCAGACGGGGTTTCAGCACATTGTAGAGCCGCAGGGTGACGTCGGCGTCCTCGGCGGCGTAGGCCGTCGCCTCGGTCAGGCCCACATGCTTGAAGCTGATCTGGGCCTTGCCCGTGCCGGCCACCTGCTTGAACGGGATCGGCTTGTGGCCCAGATGCAGCTCCGACAGCTCGTCCATGCCGTGGCCGTGCAGGCCCGCTTCCAGCACGTAGCTGATCAGCATGGTGTCCTCGATCGGGCTCACGGCGATGCCGTGGCGGGCCAGGACGGCGATGTCGTACTTGGCGTTCTGCGCGATCTTCAGCACCGCCGGGTCTTCCAGGAGCGGCTTGAGGGCGGCGATCGCCTCTTCCAGCGGGATCTGGACCAGGTCGGCGGCCGCCTCCAGGGCCAGGCCGTCCTTCTCGCAGTGGCCCACGGGGATGTAGCAGGCCTCGCCCGGCGAAATGGCCAGCGATACGCCGCACAGGCCGGCGGTGGCCGAGGACAGCGCGTCGGTCTCGGTGTCGAAGGCGACGATGCCCTTGGCCGTGGCCTTGGCGACCCAGGCGTTGAGGGTCGCCAGGTCCTGGATCCGGACATAGGCCGCGTGGTCGATGGTGGCGGGATCAGCGACGGGGTTGGCCGCCGCTCGGGCCGCGGCGCCCATGTACGAGACACCCAGCACCGGGGCGGTCGGCGCGTTCGGCGGGCGGTCGAGCGTACGCGGCGCGGCAGAGGCGTTGCCGTCGCCGACCCGGCGGGCCAGGGAGCGGAACTCCATCAGCTCCAGGAAGTCGGCCAGCACCGCCTTGTCGGGCTCGCGCACGGTCAGGTCGTCGATCGGTTCGGGCAGGGGCGTGTCGCAGTCCAGCTGCACCAGCTGACGCGACAGCCGGATCTGGTCGGCGAATTCGATCAGGGTCTCGCGGCGCTTGGGCTGCTTGATCTCACCGGCTCGCTCCAGCAGCGTGTCGAGGTCGCCATATTCGGTGATCAGCTGGGCGGCGGTCTTGATGCCGATGCCCGGCGCGCCCGGAACGTTGTCGACGCTGTCGCCGCACAGGGCCTGAACGTCGACGACCTTGTCGGGATAGACGCCGAACTTCTCGAACACCTGCTCGCGGTCGATCCGCACGCCCTTCATGGGGTCGAACATCGACACGCCGTCGCCGACCAGCTGCATCAGGTCCTTGTCGGACGAGACGATCACCGCCTCGCCGCCGGCCGCGCGGACGGCGCAGGCATAGGCGGCGATCAGGTCGTCGGCCTCGTAGCCGGGCAGCTCGATGGCGGGCACGCCGAAGGCGCGGGTGGCCTCGCGCACCAGCGGGAACTGCGGGATCAGGTCCTCGGGCGGCGGCGGGCGGTGGGCCTTGTACTTGTCGTAGAGCTTGTTGCGGAACGTCTTTTCCGAATGGTCCCAGATGACCGCCAGGTGGGTGGGCGCGTCGCCCTGCATGTCGCGCAGCAGCTTCCACAGCATGTTGCAGAAGCCCTGGACCGCGCCGACCGGCAGGCCGTCGCTCTTGCGGGTCAGGGGCGGCAGGGCGTGATAGGCGCGGAACAGATAGGCCGAGCCGTCGACCAGGAACAGGCGCACGGCGGGACCGTCCTGGGTCAGGGGCCTTCCCTCGGCTTCGGAGGCGGCGTCTGGAGCGGCGGCGGAATCGGGCGCGAGCGTGTCGGTCATGACCGGCAAGATAGGCGGTCGCGGCCCGGGCGGAAACACCTCAGACGCCCATCGCCATGCTGGCGCTTACCGCCTCCGCCGCATAGGCTCCACCCTAGGCTGCGAACGAGCGCGGCCAGCCTGCTTATCGGGGGATACCATGAGCTTGAGATTTCTGGCGACGCTGGCTGCGACGGCCCTGGCGGTCTCGACGCCGGCGATCGGGTTCGCGGCGGACAAGACCTTGCCCCTCCCCCTCCTCGACCAGCGCGTAAAGCCTGCGGACATCGCCGCGGCCTATCCCAAGGCCGCCTTTGCCGAAAAGATTTCCGGCGACGTGGATCTCAACTGCACCGCCGACGCCAATGGCCGCCTGACCGATTGCAAGGTGGCCGACGAAAAGCCCGCCGGCCGGGGCTTTGGCGAAGCGGCGCTGATCCTGTCGGCCAAGGAGCGGGTCAAGGCCAAGGACAGCAACGGCGTCGCGATCGTCGGCCAACGGTTCGGGCGGACCTATAATTTCCTGGCCCCCGGCGACTCCAACGCCGATTGGATGACCAAGCCCACCGCCGACCAGTTGTTGGGGGTCTATCCGGTCGCGGCGCGCGCCAAGCCGCCCGCCAACGCCAGGGCGACGATCCTCTGCAAGGTCAACGAGGAAGGTTTCCTGCGGGACTGCAAGGTGCTCCAGGAGGCGCCGGCGAACATGGCCTTCGGCATGGCGGCCCTGCAGCTTTCGGCTCTGTTTCGCATGAAACCCAAGATTCGGGGCGGCAAGCCCGTGGAGGGCGAGGTCACCATTCCCATTCTCTGGGCCGGCTTCCAAAACATGCCGCAGCCCTCCGGTCCGTCCAATGCCCTGGTGCTGGATCCGCCGTGGACACGCACGCCATCGACCGAGCAGGTGCGCGCGGCGTGGCCGGCCAACGCCAAGGGCGCCACGACCGGCCAGGTGCTGCTGCGCTGCGAACTGAGCAAGACCGGCGGCCTGACCTCTTGCGACCTGCAGTCCGAGATCCCCGCCGGCAAGGGCTTCGCCAAGGCCGCGCGCTCGCTGGCGCCCGCCTTCCAGGTGAGCTTCACCCCGGATCAGGTGAAGAGTTTGGGAAGCTATACCGTCGATGTACCGTTCCACTTCCGTGATCCTGCCGGTCCCGACACCCGCAAGATCACCTCGCCGAAATGGACACGCACCCTGACTCCGGCGGGGATGGCCCAGGCCTATCCCCAGGCCGCGTTGAAGGCCGGGGTCAATACCGGCCTGGGCGTGATCGCCTGCATCGTCGATGTCCGGGGCGAGCTGACCGATTGCCAGGTCCAGCGCGAGTCTCCAGCCGGGCTGGACTTCGGCGCGGCGGCCATCGAGGCGGCCAAGCTGATGGCCATGAACCCGTGGAGCAAGGAGGGCGAGCCTTTGGACGGCCTGCCGATCGTTCTGCCGATCCGCTTCAATATGCAGCCCGACGACACGCCTGAAACGCCGCCGCCCGCCAAGCCTTAGCCGAACCGCGCGTTCAGGTCGGGCAGGTCCTTGGCGGTCGCCGCGTAGCCGGCGGTGTCGCCGTCGGCGAGGAAGGCCTTGGTGGCGGTCAGCATCGCGCCGTAGGCGCCTCGGAACGGGCCGGTGGCCGAGCTGAGGCGGCGCACGCCCAGTTCGGCGAGACGCGTCGCGGACGGCATGCCCAGCCGGCCCATGACGTTGAGCGGCAGGGCGATCCCGGCGGCGAGGGCCGACAATACGTCCTCCTCGATCGGCATCGGCACGAAGATACCGCTGGCCCCGGCCTGGGCGTAAAGCTTGGCCCGCCGCAGGGTCTCGGTCAGGGCCGCCTCGCCCTGCGCCAGGCCGGCCAGATAGACGTCGGTGCGGGCGTTGATGAACAGGTTCACGCCGGCTTGGCCGGCGGCGGTCCGGGCGGTCTCGACCTTGCGGGCGTGAAGCGCCGGATCGCGGCGGCCGTCTTCCAGGTTGATCCCGACCGCGCCGGCCCCGATCACCGCCTTGATGGTCTCTGACAGCTCGGCCAGGTCGTCGGTGTAGCCGCCCTCGATGTCGGCGGTCAGGGGGACCTTGATGACCCGCGCCACGCCGGCGATCACGTCGATCAGGGCCGCCACCGGCAGGGCGTCGCCGTCGGCATAGCCGCGCGCCCAAGCCACCGCCGCGCTGGACGTGGCCACGGCCGAGGCGCCCGCGTCCTCCATCAGGGCCGCGCTGGCCGCGTCCCAGGCGTTGGGAATGACCAGGACCCCCGGACCGGCGTGCAGGGCGTGGAAGGGGTCGGCGGCGGCGGTGGTCATGAGGCGGCTCCCGGGCTGGACGGGCCGACTATGGAGCGGCTTTTCGCCGCGCGTCTCGCGGAATTCGGACCTTGATGACCCGATGCTGACAGCCCTTGGCAAGAGCTGCCTCATCACGCGGCGTTCGGCCAAATGCGGCCGATGCGTCGCAATGCCGCCTTGGCGGGGTCAATAGCTTCGCCTAGAGGCAAAAGGTCCAAAACAGCCGAAAAACGGGAACCTCCCCCTCTCCCGGGCTTTGGTTTGGACAACCAGAAAACAGCAGGATGTCCGTTTCCCATGATGTCATGGAAGAAGATTCGTGTCGGTACGGCGCTCGTCGCCGCCACCCTGACCACGGCCGCCGTGCTGGCCGTCGCCCCCACGCATCACGCCGCGCCGCCCGCCGGTCTGACCAGTGAACCGGTGCGGCTGACCCCGCCGCTGATGCCCGCCGAGGCCGGCAAACCCCTGCCCAAGACCATTCTGACCTGACAAGCTTGCGGCGCGAATACCTCGTCCTTCGACAAGCTCAGGATGAGGTTTTCGACTGAACGGTCGTCGCATGTAGCCCTCATCCTGAGCCCGTCGAAGGACGAGGGCGGCCCCACGGCGACCGCTGACGAGGCCCTGCCCTCTCGTTTTTAGCGGCTTTGGGCGCTATGGAGCGCCCATGCCGTTCACCGCCACCGTCCTGACCATGTTCCCCGAGGCCTTTCCCGGCCCGCTCGGCGTCTCGCTGATCGGCACGTCGTGGAAGGAACAGGACCTGTGGCGTTTGGAAACACTGGACATGCGGGGCTTTTCCACAGATAAGCGCGGCTTCCTCGACGACACCCCCGCGGGTGGCGGCGCGGGAGCGGTACTCAAAGCGGACGTCATCGCCGCCGCGCTGGACAGCGTGGAGGTC
>Ga0307515_10017322_pt1 | contig 13131 bp, 8 predicted proteins | sample 17_EM_MG_FD_194513 | JGI IMG/M metagenome (GOLD analysis project Ga0307515, IMG submission 194513) | Populus trichocarpa ectomycorrhiza microbial communities from riparian zone in the Pacific Northwest, United States - 17_EM | ecosystem: Host-associated > Plants > Roots > Unclassified | place...
GACTGCAAATTTATTTCAAAATATATTAAAAAAATACATTTTCAATATTAATCCATCAAAATCATTTTAAAATATAAAAATTATTTATTTTAAAATTAAAAAAAAATATTATTTGAAATACATTTTGGAACAAACAACTCCGATGGATATTATTTTAGACCTGGAGTGTGCCGGTCTTGATATATATTATTATTTTGGTTTTGACTTGATGAAAAGACTACTGATTGAAATTTTGACGTTTTTGGTGGAGAGGAAGAAACGAGATTGAAAAGTGCGTAGACGGCTGGCGCCAGTTGACATTGATGCGTTATAATTTCAGCTTGTGAATGTGATATTATTTATTTTTTAAAGTATTTTTTAAAAAAATTATATTTTTATTTTTTAATATTATTATATTAAAACAATTTAAGAATACTAAAAAGATAATTTAAAACAGAAAAATAAAAAAAAATCAATGCCTTTAAAAATATAAAAACAAATATACTCTAAAAATAACTAAGAATTAAAGAAAGTGACAACAGTAGCACGTGAATTTGCTCATTATATGTTGCTATCTTCACTTGCTTCTACCCTTCAGCTCGTTCTTTCACGCAAATTAAATTCATCTTCCATGCAATTTTTAAATATAAAATGTTTTAATATAAATATTATATGTCAAATAACTATTTTTATTAAAGAATTTATATTATTAAATAAGATTTTAAAGTTATTTTATATTATTCTTTCACATTTTATATATTAGGAAAAAAAACAAAGCGGAAAAAAAGAAATCCCCAGAGGAGTGGAGACTGGAGACATAAAGAAGCAGCTGTAGCAGAGCATGTGTGATCCAGGTTTTGTTACGTCAGTGCAAGCAGACGACATGCCTAGGTGAAGAGTTGTTAATTTAGTAATCGATCAGCATTCTTTAAAAGAAAAATAAACTAAAAGAGAGGTTTCTAAAGCTAGCTCTACACTTGAGATTGCATATCGTTTAGGATCGATGAAAACAGTAGGATACGCCATCTCATATAATAATCCTTTATAAACTACAAAGTGCAGACACTCATGCACCACACGAAATATCCCAGATGCGGGAAGCCCACCTGAGAGTGCATGATAGAGGCTAAGCGAATAGCTTCTATTGATCCTGACGACAGCTACGGGGAAATTAAGGAATATCCCCCGAGAAAACACACAGGTGAAACTGACTACCCAAGCACTCAATGCGCGGGGCTTGGCGGGCATGCAGCAGTGGACAAGACACGAGAATTTGATCGGTCCACCGTCCAAATTCGTCGAAGCAATATTGTGATTTCCATGAAGTATTAACATTTGCTTATCAAAGTATGTCTGTATATATTCATATCAATAATACTGTGGCTTTTCTTATACATATCGAGACTACAAGTACGATCAATCAACCATCATTTATCGACAATAAAAAATGTTATGGTGATGACTGGAATAGTTCTTCCCGCAATGGAATGCGGAGAATCTAGTACATAACTTACTGGTTGTTCTCTCCCCATTCTTAAACCAAATCAATAACTTCACAATTATTTGTTGTAGTGCATTTCTTTCAAACCCTATAGGGACCATTGCTAGCTAGGAAGTGGAAATTTCTCTGTTTTAATTCTTTAACTTTCAGTACTATTTCATGGGTCATAAAATTGAACTCAGCCTGATAGTGTTCATATAATCCATATATACCAGTGGACTGGACTGCATCAGCGAAAGAATAATCTTTTTCTCCCAAGACAAGACAACGGGATTTCAAGTTTCAACAGATGATGAATATATACTGCCAACCGAAACGAGTACGGGCATTATCACAACACAGTCATCCAGATTCTCAAGTACTGTTCTTTTTATTTGCAATAATCTCACGACGCATGTGATCTAATTTTTTAAAACTTTTTCACATGGAGAGCACTCCGAACTCTCCCTACACCTAGGAAAGCGAAGCAATATTGAACATATGACCTCAATTAGCTGCCGGAACTTTTCCTCACCGTAGATGCCCAAATTTACATGTATCTATATATTGGAAATAACTAGTTACGTTGAGTAGAAATGCATGTAATTTTTGTTTTATTAGTGGTCTGTATGTCAAAGCCTCTTCTTTGTAAGAAAAAATATTGCAGGTTTTGACCTCTTTAGCCTAAAAATTGTTTCTGAAAATTCTTAATATTGCGAAAATATGGACTTCTTGAAAATTCTTAACCTATATAAAACCATGTTAATTGTTTGTTAGTTAAGTAAACTCTTTAATTAAAATATACAGTAGGAGTAAAACACAAAACGCACCACATAAACAAACAAAGCTTAAAGTGGTAGCAAACTATAATAGGGTAAAGATTTGGGTTAGGTGTGAAACATTCTGGTGCTGTTTCACGTTGTATAATATTTCCTCGAAGTGAAAAACTTATTACTGACATTTTTTGCGAAATTATTTTCTTGATAGCTTAGTTTTATAGGTTAAATATTGATTCTTCAGTATTCTGTGAGGTAACAAATTTAGCAGCAAAGTATTCTGTGATAATATCTGTATATCTAGCTAGTGGGAGAGACTAATCTTACTCAAGTAATGACGTAAGTTTACATTTTACATCAGATATCAGTGACAAACAGTACTGGTAGAGGGTGTCGGAGGGTCTTAAATAATGAAGAAGCAGTTTTATCTGGTGAAATGCTTAACTAATCCAAATGGCAACTAACAAGTTCATCATTACCATAAACCACTTACAATCGATGCCTTTGGTTGGCGAGGGTATCCCATTTTCTCATCCTTCGAGAAGTTGAAATCCCAACTGCTAGCCCTTGCAGTTTCATCTTTACCACTAACTATTTATGGCATTTTTTATTAATTTCAATGCAAAAAAGAGGATTACAATACTGCATTTTCTTTTACCTCTGCTACTTTAAGAGTACTTTCAATCCTGTTATGAGCATCTTTCCAATCATGTGCTACTTTGTGCTGACCTTTATTCCCCATAAAGAACTAGCTTTTCTGTGGCACTATGAATTAATTCTCTGTATTCATGAACCATGACATCCAAGTAGATGTAATTAGCTCGTCATACACGGTATCAGTTACCACCATTTTAGATTTTACAACAGAACCATTTTAATATATATCTATGGCCTTCTGGAATTAAGCACGAGGAATTATCATTTGATCTATGCATTCAAGCAAGATAAGGATGAATCATGAATGGGTTAAATCCGAATCAGATAGACAAATATCTGATATCACTCTCAACTAACTAAGAATCACTCTGTAAACTACAATGTAAAGTAAAGGCAGCAATATTCACATTATTGTTGCTTTTAAATTTAGAGGAATTGGGGCACTACTCCCCAAAGAGATTTCTTAGAAAGTGGGAGATGCGAGCCTGGAAAGAGGAACGTGGCTGCTTTACCATTATTGTAGGATACAATGATTGTATAGAAAGACAAGAGGAAAAGAGCATGGAAATTTTCAATTTTTTTACCGGTCAAATAAGTTCTGCTAACCTTAAAATTCCTTTCCAACATCGTTTATGCCCTCGTGAAACACATCATCTCTTGTTTTCGGCTTCCGTGAAACATGGAGTCCCGGGGCCTTGTAGCTTCAGGTTAGCAACTATTGTCCACGTGAATTCTGGACAACATCTTTCTTTATCTGGCAAATTGGCCGATTAGCATACAAAATAAAACAATAAGGAGAATTAACGGTGAAGAAAAATTTCGGTGAAATAGATCATTTTTAGATTTCAAGATTCAAAATCAGGATATTTAATTAATTTTGCAGTTTGGAAATATAATATTTATTTAAATATTACAATTTAGAATTGCATTATCAATTAAATTTCAATGCTATTAAGAAGAACAAATAGGTCAACCAGTTCGTAATGGTCAGTTAAATCAGCTGACCAATTAACACTGAAAAATAAAAAATAATTACTATCTGAACATTAATTTTTTGATATTTTAAGTTTTTTAGTCTATAAGTTGGATAAAGATATATATTTTGACTCGTAAAATATATTTATAAAAACTTTTCATAAAATTATGGTTTTTATTTAAAATAGTAGATTGGTTCATATAATTAGTTCAACCGGCAGACCAGTTGCCCTTTTAACAACAAATTTTCACAACATTTAAATCTAACAAAAAAAAATTCTTATGAAATTTATTGTTTAGTTTGTAAAAATCCATGGATGTCATCATCATGTTGTCTGAGAATATGATCGTCGTAAAGTGGACGCGATCCATCACTTCGAGTGCACAATATTCTATGTAATAATACATATGTTTGATGTGAAATTAGATAAGTTTAATATGTTTTATAAAAATATTATAACAAATATATGTTTTGTCATATATATATATATATATATATATATATATATATATATATATATATATATATATATATATTATCATACAATTGTAATTATACCAGTTAAAATTAAGCCCTCATTACCTTCGAATTACATTCCAATGCGATATGTTCACTAAAAAGAGCAAAAATCATTTGAGCAACTCAAAGCACAACAGATCCTTATTGTTGAGGGTTCGATCCGTGGCTCCCAAAGCCTTCTAGAATATTCTACTGTCTCGGAGTATAATCCCTTTTAGGCATGCATCGCACTCCCCCGGCCCTAAATTACACGTTTGCTAGCTAGAACCTAATTTCGAACTATACAAATCAGTAGAATCCCACGTAATAATATTTATATATAAAAAAAGGGACTAGAATCTCACATTTTCACAGAACATGGTTCTGTGCGATGCATTTGATTTGATTTTTATTTTATTTTATCATGGATGCTGAGGATTATTGGATCTGGAGCTATTTTATGATGATACTAATCTTCCTCATCAACTATCGTTTCTGTTATATTTTATTTTATTTTTATAGGATTTTACGTGTCTAGTGGAATCAGATCCTGATCCGCTCTGGACAAGGTGGGAAATTTTATATTTTCTTAGAAAGAAATTACAAGGCAATCTTTTTCACATAGAATCTTATTAGTATTTTGAGTTTTAATCAAATATATTTTTTTAATTTTCTTGAAATATTAAAATTTATTCTTGTTAATTTATAAATTTCTCAAAAAAATAATAATCAGAACAGCTGATTATGCACCAATTTTCATTAAAAAATATGATTTATTAGTAAGCGGGGAGATTCATATATACCAAAGTAATGTTATGGGGGGTATAATTAATAATAAAAGAAGAGAAAGGAAATTACTATTTCACACGGAATTGGTCTTCTCTTGTAAATTATTCATTTGCAATTTCAAATCAACTTTCTTTTCTTACTGTTCCCTTCGATGGCAACAGTGTTGACTCAAGAACTTTTGTAATGCTGATTTGATGGTTTTAATAATCCCAGTGTTTGCCCATATGTAATATCAACATTATATATATAGTAACCAGATATATAGATGTTTATCATTAACTTGCAGGTTAGGTTAATTTTTTTTAATATAAAAAAATATCTAGAGAATGATAATATTTTTAAAAGAAGAAAAATAAATGATTAGTAGAAAAATAAATATTTATCAATATTATGAACGATTTTATTTGACAAAAGTCTAGATATTCTTAAAAAATCTAAATGATTTTATTTGATAAACTAAAAAATAAAAACGAGATAATATGTACAAAAATAATTGAATAAAACAGTGATAATCAATTTTCAAGCACATTAAATAAAAAAAAATAATTAAAAAAACAAAAAAAAAACTTGAGTTAACTCAACTAATTTGCGGCCTGAAATATGACATAAAAATAAAATCATAAAAAATAAAGTGGTAAAAATCACATAACTTAATATCTAATAACCTAATGTCAAATTATGAAGAAAAACAGAATCTTAAATAAAAAACTAAAGTAAAATCAAGCTAATAATTGAAACTCGAGTCATAAAATTGATTCACCTCATATAAATCAAACATGAAAAACATATAAAGTTAGATAATTTTATTGTGTTAAAAAAATATAAAAAAATCGATTTGTTCCATTCAATTTAACAATAACCAATAAATCATGTGAAAAAAATAATATTAACCCTATTAACAAGAACATTAGTTTTTATTGAGAATGACTAAAACATAAAATCATTATTTTAATTCACAGTATTTTATGAATTGATATACAGTAAATTGCTGAGTTTTTTTGTTTCTTTATAATTGTCCAGTAGAGATTCTAAACACTGATTTAAATTAAAAGAACTAATTAAAAAATCTCATATGAATCTGGATCAGCTAGTTTTCCCACTTATAATGAGAGAAGTTGGGAACCTAATTATTGAGACCAAACTAATTATTAGTCGTACCAGGTCAATGAACCGCCACGTGCTTTGCTGGATGTCCTCAGCCAACTAGAGAGAAGCACATCTGCTAAACTTTATTTAGGCAAACCTAAATATCCAAATATTTTTTTGCACAAACCTACCTTAATGCCTAGAATCTAGAGGCGAATTTTTTAAAAAAAATATATAGATTAAAGATTCAAACTCGAGATTTTTTAAAAAGAAAAGAGAAAATACTAATTAAATTACAACTCACCGATTTAAAGATTATTTACAAAGGAGAATAAAGTATCATTGAATTTATGGCTCAAATAATATCTTATTTTTTTATTAAATAATATCAAATTTAAACCAATCATTTATCAATATCAAATATCAGGCATATTAATATATATACAACAGTAAACTGTAAAACAAATGCAAAATATAAAAGATTTATAGAATGTAGAAATGCGTATGGGACGTTAATGAACGCAAAAACTCTTGACTTGTACTTCTTTTTTATTTTCTAAACATGAAAAATCCTCAAGAACTTCACCAATTCTCCATTTATTTTTCTTCGTGACCTTTTTTATTTTGATATAGTTTCTAATGGATGTCATTGCTGAAATTTTCCAAGAAAATATTTCCTGACAATTTAACTAGAGGATTACAGCTATATGAAAGTAAGAAAAAATAATTTAAATATTTAACTCCAATCTGAATAATATCCTGAAAATCAGAGGCATGGCCACTTAGTTTTGGAAGAAAAACGAGGAGAGTCACTAGCTAGTAATGGGTCAAGGTTTTGAGGGCGTGACACGTTTTCATCCATGCGTGGGCCCCATTAACCATTTTGCATATTCCCTCAGCTGAAGCCCTCACCTCCCCCGACCTCTTTATATATAGAGGCTTTGCTAACCAGCTCTTCAATACTATCAAAGCTATAACTCGAGCGCAATATCATCAATACAATATTAAGCTCTTCAATTTCTTCCTTTTGTCTCTCTATCCTCTAGCAACTTACGTTAGTTCTTCAATAGCAAGCAAAACTTGCTTTACGTCACCGAACTTAGCCAGCCAGCTAGCTAGCAGCATTTGCACCCTAGCCAGGACACCAAAAAAAAGTTGAACTATCACCGTCTCTCTATAAATCATCGATCATATTATACCCAAGATTATCCAAAACATCGACCATTCCTTGTGAGATAGATAGGCCAAACAATCCGATTTAACAAATCATGGGTAATGATTACTACTATGAATGCCCACATCCCGTGGCAATTCCTCCAGCAAAACCATTCATTGAGTCAATAAAATCGGGTATCAAGGAGACTCTTTTCCCTGATGACCCTTTTAGGCAATTCAAGAATCAGCCAGCATCTAGGAAATTCATTTTGGGATTGCAGTACTTTGTACCTGTCCTGGAATGGGCTCCTCGTTACACCTTCGAGTTCTTCAAAGCTGATCTAATAGCTGGAATTACTATTGCCAGTCTAGCAGTTCCTCAAGGGATAAGTTATGCAAGTCTTGCTAACTTACCTCCAATCCTTGGACTATGTGAGTGATTGAATCTATTCATTTCCTTTTAAATATTGTTGGTATATATATAGCTATGCTGATAATGTTTGCTTTTTGAAAATTGGTGCTCACAGTTTGCTTAATGTGTAGATTCAAGCTTTGTGCCACCTTTGGTGTATGCCATGTTGGGGAGTTCAAAAGATTTGGCCGTGGGTACAGTAGCTGTGGCATCACTTCTCATATCTTCCATGTTAGGGAAGGAGGTTAACCCTAATGAGAACCCTAAGCTCTATGTTCAGTTAGCTTTAACCGCTACCTTTTTTGCTGGAGTTTTCCAAGCTGCTCTTGGCTTTTTAAGGTCAGTTTTTTTAACACACCAATCTAAAACTGTCCTCTCCAGCTCCCTCGGTACTTGGGTTTTGTCTTATTGCGCAAGTGTTCAGAGACATCTCTTAAACATAGCATGATTCATGCATGTTTTCTTTTTCGCAACCATGATTTTAATTTGTTCAATTGCAGGCTTGGGTTTATTGTGGACTTTTTGTCCCATGCAACAATAGTGGGTTTCATGGGAGGGGCTGCCACGGTTGTTTGCCTTCAGCAACTTAAAGGGATCCTTGGGTTAGTTCGTTTCACTCATGGGACTGATCTTGTATCGGTTATGCGTTCAGTCTTTAGCCAAGCACACCAGGTACATATTTCTTGCTAGCCTTGGCTTTTGTCTGCAAACTTTATAGCGTATCTTAACCCACTTCTCATTATTCCTTCTATTTTAAAAATAATGATTATATTATTGTGGTGGTGGTGGTTGCAGTGGAGATGGGAAAGTGGCGTCTTGGGTTGTTGTTTTCTCTTCTTCCTCATTCTCACAAGATACGTTGTAAGCAATCCAAAAATTCTTTCACGCTTCTAATTAACGTGTAAAACGTTCACATCATCTCTCTACCTCCTTGTTATTGTCAACATTTAAGAAATTTTAACACCTCGATCCACCAACACCAATAATTATATAGGACACATTTGGAAGTTTTTCTTTAACAATAATAAGGTTGCTTTCACTATGGAACATAATTCATATTAGAATCTTGAATTTCATGATGAAAAGTATAGTTCCTTGATATTTTTGTATTTATCTTGACCTTGATTTACAGTATTAATCTAACAAATTAAGAAACTGTCTATTTTTTTCCCCTTTTTATTTACAAGATATTAATTTAATTTGTTTTTGCACTCTGCAATGTTACAATTTGATGACAAGTAGAGCAAGAGAAAGCCAGGCTTCTTTTGGATAAGTGCGATGGCACCCCTGACATCTGTTATCGTCGGGAGTGTTCTTGCTTATTTGACCCACGCTGAGCAAAACGGAGTTCAAGTGGTGAGTTTTCTCTCATCAACGCATAGAAATAATTTCTTATACATGCACATTTTAAGATTTGGAGTCCCAACTCCTCTATTCACTACAAATTTTTGGAAAAAGAAATCGCTCATATAGTAAAAATCTTTTTTTTTTCTTTTTTGAGAGAGGGATAAAATATCAATGAACCGTGTACAGCTTATAATCCCTAACTAAGACTTCCGATAATATCCCACCAAAAGGAATAACATTCTTTGTTGGATGGATTCATTGTTATGGGTACGATGGTCAAGATCTTACCTGCTAGGTAAAAGGAAAGAAGTTCAATGTTATCGTCAATTAAAGTCATGATTTTGTTATAAAAAAACCATGATTTTAATCTTTAAAAAACTAATAAAATGGAATGTTGCATTTGTTTGTTTTGTCCAGATCGGGCACCTGAAGAAGGGATTGAATCCGCCATCTGTGTCTGAGTTGGCTTTTGGATCTCCATATCTGATGACAGCTATTAAAACTGGAATCATAACTGGTGTCATAGCTCTTGCTGTAAGTAGTAGTAGTAGTACTGGTTTCTCCATCCTCACTCACACATATACATCAAACTCCACTCCCTCACATGCTCCCCATTAACCACCAGCTCTCTGGCATGCGTACGACATCGTCAGTGCACAAATTGGCCTTAGTCTGTGGACACATAATCATGTTGTGGTGGCCAGGAATATTATGCATATGATCACTAGTCGATTTAAGGAATTCCTCAATGAATAAGTTGATGTACACAGCTTGAATATGTATGTAAAAAGAAAAAGGAAAAAGGAAAAAGGAAAAGGAAAGAAAAGTCTCTTGTTTAAGATTGTGGTGTAAGATGATTTTGAAAGTGATTTTTCATGAAAAATAATATATATTTTTAATATCAGCACTTTAAAAATATAAAAAAAAAATACCAAAAAAAATTAATTTTTAAATTTTTTTAAAAAATTAAAAATGTTGTTTATCCACACTCCTAAATGATATTTTATTTAATCGCCTAAGCTCGATGATATTCATTTATTTTCGGGTTAATACATCGGGTCTAAAGCCCAAAAGAAGAAAATTAAAATAATTAACAAAAAGGGTGGCTTGATGGATATTCAGGAAGGAGTAGCTGTTGGGAGGAGCTTTGCCATGTTCAAGAATTATCATATTGACGGAAACAAAGAGATGATTGCTTTTGGGATGATGAATATTGCAGGCTCTTGCACCTCCTGTTATCTCACCACAGGTACTGATTCTATGCTGTACAACAAGTTAAGGCCCAACCCAACGGGACTGAATCATGGATCCATTGGGGACTGGTTTGGTCTAATTAAGTTGCTTCACTTGATTTTAAGCCCCTTCGTAAATACTCGATCCAATGAGTAAACTAGGCAAATACTTTCCTAAACACTGATTTTTATGGTTATATTCAACTTATTGGTAATGCATAAGCTCCTCTTACAAACAAATTGTATTGATTTGGATTGGATTGGATTGCAGGACCATTTTCGCGAACTGCGGTGAATTTCAATGCAGGGTGCAAAACTGCAGTCTCTAACATAGTCATGGCAACAGCTGTGATGATCACGTTGCTATTTCTAACACCTTTGTTCCATTATACCCCCCTAGTGGTTCTCTCCTCCATTATCATTGCTGCAATGCTCGGCCTAATTGATTATGAAGCTGCAATTAGCCTCTGGAAAGTTGATAAGTGTGACTTCATTGTTTGCATGAGTGCATATTTTGGTGTTGTCTTTGGCAGTGTGGAAATTGGCTTGGTCATTGCTGTGAGTAGCATAAACACCAGCCAGTATTTATTCCCGTGAAACAACTGTTAGGTTGAATATTCCTGATATGATCAGCATTTGCCTATGCAGGTCGTAATTTCTTTGCTAAGGATGCTCATGTCTGTAGCAAGGCCAAGGACTTTTCTTTTAGGCAACATTCCCAACTCCATGATTTACAGAAGCATAGACCAATACCCAATTGCAAACAATGTTCCAGGAGTTCTCATTCTCCAGATTGATGCACCAGTCTACTTTGCCAACGCAAACTACTTGAGAGAAAGGTATGCAAAATAATACATTTAGATATTAAACGATAAAATGTTAAACAATTTGCACCATCACTCGAATCTTCTTTGTTATTTAAATTTTGTTGTTCAGGATATCAAGATGGATATATGAGGAGGAAGAAAAGCTAAAATCCACAGGAGGATCAAGCTTACAGTATGTGATACTAGATCTGAGTGGTAAGTGTCTTAACTAATCATAATCAGCCTAGCCATCAGACTTATCTTTTGCCCCTGTTAGCTTAATTTGACCCTAATGTTTCCGTCTATTCAACCCACAGCTGTCGGCAGCATAGATACAAGTGGGATCAGTATGCTAGAAGAAGTAAAGAAAAACATTGATAGAAGAGATCTCAAGGTACAATTAAATAGTTTTCAGTCTTTCCATATTTTAGCTTCTGTGCAACCAGTCCTGGGTTATTAAAGTATGGATTACTTTGCTGTTGATCTAGCTCGTACTGGCGAACCCAAGAAGTGAGGTGATTAAGAAGCTAGAGAAGTCAAAGTTCATGGAAAGCATTGGTCAGGAATGGATCTATCTTACAGTAGGCGAGGCTGTGGCAGCATGCAATTTTATGCTACATAGAAGCAAATCATCAAATAATCCTGCCACAGAAAAAGTTGAGCTTGACGCACACGATAATGTCTGAGGTAAAAGTGGAAGAATTGCCTGGTATGCTTATGGGGTCCAATCACAGCTTTGGTGTGATGGTTCACCGCTGAAGAACCCCTCCTAATCTGATTGATCCAAGCATTGAAAAACCAGATGATTTTGTGGTGCAGTGGTTACAAGTTAAAGGTCTAAAAAACTTTGTGTATCTCCTTACATCGAATATGATAGCATGTGGTTCTTTCTAGAAATTATAACTTGTTAGTTCACATCTATGCTGGCTCTCTATTCCCTTCACATTTGATGTTTCAGACTAGAATCAACGTTTCAAACCCATACTAAAACCGACGTGGGCCTCCCCTGCTGATGCATCAACAGTGAAATCATGACATAAAATTTGGTTGGAAATTCTACCAGAGTAGCATAGTTTGGACAAAATGTGAAAGGTTCTGCCTATCCACAGCACTAACAGGAAAAGAAAACGCTTGTGCCAAAAATCTCTAAAAATTATGACTGGCGTTGTAATCCATACACACTTCGACAATTTAGTATATCGATAAGTCCTAGTTTGAAGCTGCTAAGAGAGTGGAATAGATTAGAGCTCGCAGCTGGTGTTTCCCAAATTGGTACCATGTGAACAAGCTCTAAAGAACAAGGTGCCCCGTTGAAAAACTAGCTTCTTTTTTATTTTAGATAATCTGCTATTCAACGGATTATTTTGACTGACCAAATACTAACAATAAATAATGCTGCAGAAGGATTAGGTGTTGAATAGCACAAGGGGTTTCCCAGATTGTGTACCATGTGAACAAGCTCTAAAGAGCAAGGTGCCCCTTTGAAAAACTAGCTTCTTTTGATTTTAGATTATCTCCTATTCAACGGATTATTTTGACTGACCAAATACTAACAATAAATAATGCTGCAGAAGGATTAGGTGTTGAATAGCACAAGGGCGATCATTTTAATAAATAAATAATAATAAAAAAAAAACTACATGCCCAAAAGGCCATTCTTTCTGTCTTCTTAATAAATTCGTTCTCTCCAAGGGACCGCAATTGGAAAACAGGTGTTCTTTCAGACCCTACCTGGGCTAGTTCTCTGCTCATGGCCAAGAAAATGAATCTTGTTTCTCTTGTGCTCCAGTTGCTCTTCCTAGTCTCTCTCTTGTCTGGAGTAACTCATGGCAGGTATTTACTTTCCATGAACCATCATAATCCTACATGTTCAAATTTCCATAGATGAGACACTGAAAAAACGTGAGTAGTGCTTACAGGTTCAACCTGAAGGAAGAG
>Ga0307515_10017323_pt1 | contig 13131 bp, 8 predicted proteins | sample 17_EM_MG_FD_194513 | JGI IMG/M metagenome (GOLD analysis project Ga0307515, IMG submission 194513) | Populus trichocarpa ectomycorrhiza microbial communities from riparian zone in the Pacific Northwest, United States - 17_EM | ecosystem: Host-associated > Plants > Roots > Unclassified | place...
TGATGAAGAGAAACAGAACATTTCCCTCTGGGTGGTGCCAAAGTGAGGAGCTCTGTGAATCACTTATTCCTCAGGTATCTGATAATGTTTCGTACAGTTGTTTTGTCTTTCTTGCTAAATGATTTAGCTAATTTTAAGGCGATTTGAGAGGTCGAATTTGACATGAGATATCAATCTACCAATAATCTTTAGTCTTTTACTAAAAGACAGTTTTGGAGAGGACAGGCTGATAATTTGAGTTTTAAACTTTTAATAAACAATTGAGACTTTATAGAGTAATTAAATAATACAAAAAACACAACTAAACCCCAAGGCTGTTTTACTGACCGCTAACACACAAATAACTATTCACTATAATATTGTGTTGTTTTTCCCTTTCTAAAAATAAATAAAAAAAACCATATGCTTTGGTATTGGTAATATTTTGGTATTTTCCCATTAATTACTTTAAATTTGTTAGGGAATATATTTGTTTTTTCACATTATTTTTGTATAATAAAATAATATCATTAATCTCCTATTCAGATTTTCTTAAACTTGTTCAGGAGAGTTTTTTGTCTTTTCATTTTTTAAAAAACAGTTAAAATACATGTTTGTCCTTACTTAAAAATAAATAAAAAATTCATCTAGGAGCCCTTCACACAGTCTTTTCTCATAGTTTTTTTTATGTTAATTTCATTTGCGGTTCTTAATTTTTTTATTTATAATAATTTTTTGGCCATTTTGTTAAAATTTTATTATTTTTTAATGTAATCCTTCAAGTCTAATTTGTCATATATAAGTTTTTCCAATTTGGTCCTTCTTATAATTTCCATTTTTTTTTCCTTTGCTATTTTGTAAAAGTTTTGATAGTTTTCAATTTCATCTTTCAATCCAAGTTTTTTGGTGTATTGTTTTTTTTTTTTTTCTAATTTGATCTTTATTCTTTTGATTTTTAATTTATTTTGTTAAATTTATTTTCCTTATCAATTTAACCCTCCAATAACAAATTTGTTCTTACCCTCTAATTTATTTTATATTTTGATTTTCACCCTCACTCTTTTAATTGTTATTTTTTATTTTGGATTATTTTGTGTAATTGATTTTTTATCCTGATTTTATTCTTTGGAATTTCATTTGCTGTAGGTTGGGCTTCATATTGTTTTTCATGCATGGTGTTTCCGGTCTAATGACTCGAGTTATGAGTTTGAAGTATCAATACTAGTTAATGTCCTCTTTTTTTGGATTATTTTCTTTTCAAATTCCATCTTTCGACAATATTTTTTTAAAAAATAAAAATTGACTTTATGGTTTTTTTTAATTTTGTTTTTCAAATTATGGTCTAATTACTCGGCTTATACCTTTGTTTTCAAATAGCAGAATCTTCCCAACACCATCATACTCCTACCAAGGCATCCTAGAAAAGAATTAAGGGATCCATTCATAATTGTTTAACATCCCTTAAGATCTTAACCACACCTCTTACCACTACACGTGATGAGGTGTTGCTTCAATTTAGAGAAAGGATTCCGTGCAATACCATCTCATATAAAGGGTGGAATGAACACAAAAAAATCCTAACACGTCTTGTTACTTTCACCATGTCCATAATCATGATACTAAAGAATGTCATACCTTGAAAAAGATTATAAAGAGTGATTTCTATGGGATACCTCTAATAATTTATAAAGAAAGATATAAAACATGAACAAATAAGGAAAATTTCTCACGATGCACCACCCGAGATTAAATGATTTTCAAAAATTATATCTCCATTATCTTTGAAATTTTGAATTAAAGTAGTAATGTTTCTCTATGTCTCCAATATCTCAAATGAAAAATCTCTATGATGAGATCTTCATATCTTTATTGAAATCATTTTCATCCTAGTTGTCTTCATTTAAACATATTATGTCCATTTAGTTTTAGACTTTTATATTGAGGTTTTAAACTTTTTTTTTACATTCCCACCCTTAAGTTTTAAGACATGAGAGAGAACATCGCTAAAAAATAAAGAAGGATAGAGAAAGTGGTGTCCAATAAAACAAGTGTTGATTTTGATGTCAATGAGTTTTTATTGATAAGAGGAATGCCAATAATGTGTTTTTGAACTTTCATCTTGTTGAAAAAAGTAGATTGAGATTAAGAAATATTTTTTTTATTCAGTTTAATTTTGTGTTGTTTTGATATTGAAAATGAGTTTATAGAGAATTTTTAGGGTATTTAATAGGTGTTTTAATATGAAAGTAGGTTAGAAATTGGGTTTTTAAGGTCCAAAGAACTTGTAACCTAATTTTTTAGCTAGAATCTAAACCAGCAAACAATGTGTAGTTGGTTTTATTTTAAAAAATAAAAATAAAAAAATGAATAACATATTGTTTACCCTTAAATATAAAAAAATATTAATGAAGGCTAGATGATGGCTTAGCCTTGTAAGCTCACATGTCAGGTTTTTTTTCTATTCTGCTAGGCGTGCAAGCTCAATCTCCTAAATCCATACACCTCACCTCTTTGTATAGTTTATTTTTCTTTCCAAAATTGTTATATATATATATATATATATATATATTGATTGAAATGCACAATAAATAAAATTCATAACATGATATTTAAATTATTAATAGGTTTTTAAGGGAATGTTAATAATTGTTTTTTAATTACTATATACCTAATATGAAAAAACAATTAAAAATGTGCTCATGAATATTCAATGAAAATTTTTTTTCTTTTTTTCATAAATTATTGACATGATTTTATAACATTAATTAATTTGTTTTTCCCTCAATCACATATAAAATATTAAGATATTATTTTAATATTTTTTATTAAACTTTTCATTTAAGATCATGATAATTTTTTATAAAACAATACTTTTGATAAAAAAAATGCTTTCATTAAAAAATTAAAAATTAAAAATAAAATTATAAGGAAATAGAGTTTAGATTGATGCTGTTTTTTCTATTTATGTCAAATGACTAAAGTTTTTAACATACCTTTATTTTAAGTATCGCTACCTTTATTCAAAAAATATATTGCTAATAAAAAAATATGTTTTATTAAAAATAAATGAATAAGAAAAGAATAAATCTTCCAAGAAAATGTATTTTTTATTCAAAACTTAATTCATTGTATTCCTTTCAAATATATAATTTAATTATAAAACAACTAAATGGAAATAGATTTCGATAACTATGTTGCATGTGAGAATTATTTCTTTTATTAATAAAAATTTTCATTTCATCTCCCAAGTTTTTATTTTTATATTTTGGTCCTTATAAGTTAGATGTGTATGATTTTTATATTTTGGTCCTTATAATTTGATCCATGAATTATAGAAAAATCAATTTGGTTCCTCAATTTTTTTTTTCATTTTTAGTACTTGTAGTTTTTGTAAAGGTTGAATTTCATTCTTAAAGATTTCAATTTTTGTATTTTTAGTCCCTATAGTTTTAGGTTTTTACATTTCAGTGCTAAATTTCATTTTCTTTATGTTGAAAATTGAAAATCTGACTTGAAAGGGTAAAATGATCTTTTCATGAGACATATTTGTTATTCTATAGTTGTTAAGGGGTAGATTTGTATTTTCCTAATTTTTTGCACAATAAAATTACTTGAATACTTTTAAAAGCAAAAACAATATGGTCTAGGAGCATTTTTTATTTTTTACTTTTTTAAGCACGGTGTAATGACTCAATCGCCCTTAGAATCAAAATTCTAAAAGCATGACTTTAGGGGTTCTGCATAATTTCATAGTAATTATTCGGTCATAGGGGCAATGTGGTAATTTGATAAAGAAAATAAAAAAATTGTTGACACTTGCATTGCACGCGTCAGCTACTCCACTACCTTCAAGTAACTCGTATTCTGTCGTGTCAATAGATTCCCCGCAGTGTCCTTATCTTCTAGAGGTGACGCGAGTTGGTTGGTTCTTGACGAAATGTCGCCGATATAGTTTTTTTTTCTCTCCTCCCTTGAGATTCACATTGGCCATTTAAAATTTCAGGGTGGTCCCCTTGGTTGCGCGTATTTGGGTATTTATCCTCTCTTTTTTGATTTGTTATTTTTGTCCTTGGCCCTTTTGTAAGTTTTTTATTTTTTTTTTCAATTTCATCTTTCAATCTAAATTTATTTATTTTTTAATTTTGGTCCTAATTCTTTTTTTTTTGTATTTAATTAGTCCTAATTCTTTTGATGGTTTCTTCTTTTAATGCTTTAGTGAAATTGATTCTTCTTTTCAATTTCATCATTTGACATTTGATTTATTGAAAATTGAACTTCATGGTTTTTCTAGGTTTGGTGCTTCTAATTAAATGGACTGAGTCACGAGTTTTATAAGCTAACAAGGGTAGATATAATTTTTTTATTACTTATTTTCTTTTTCAATCTCATTAATCGACATTGATTTATTTTTTTACAAATAAGCTTCATGGTTTTCTTTTTTTTCTTTTTATTGGGTTATCGCAATCTCATGACTTAATCCGTGAGTTTGGCGGGTTAATTAGTGTGGACTCATGTCTTTTTTTTTTTTTGCTTTTAATTACTCTTTCTTCTTTAGGATCCCTTTGTGTGGTTGACTTTTTTTCTTTAAAAAAATTCATCCTTCAATATTTAGTTTGTCGGGAATTGAGCTTCTTGGTTTTTTCATATTTGGTGCTTCCGATTAAATGACCCAAGTCATGGGCTTTATAAGATATATAACAATGGTTTTTTTAAAATTGGGTTTCATGATCTTCATCATTTTTCTTTCTATTAAGTTATTTCAATATCATAATTTGATATGTGGGTTTAACGGGTTGATCCAAGTGGGCTCGAGTATTATTTTGGCTTATAATAGCTATTTTTTAAATCTTTTTGTATGATTGATTTTATTTTTTTTAAATTTCATCATTTTAAATTTGATTAGTTTCAAATTTAGTTTCAATTTTTTTTCAAATTTGATGCTTTTAATCAAATAACTTAAATCATGAGCTTAATAGGTCAATATTGTTTTTTTATTTTTATTTAATCATTTTCCATTGATTTTTCTCATCAGACATTGATTTTTCCTCTTATTTATAACATTTTTGTATTGACTACACATTATTTTTTTTTTATTTTTTTTTAAGTAACTCAACTTGTGTGAGCTATATAGTTAGCTGCCGACGTGTGAATATTGGAGAAGTAAACCCTAGGTCCTAAACCTAAAGATCCAAAAAGGGCTTTCCATGTTCTATCTTTTAGCTAATTTTGGTAGCTCCTTCACATATCTGGAACAATATTAGTCCATATATATATGTGGCTATAGAGAGACCTTTCCACCTCGATATTTGAGCTATCTTTGATGAATCAAAGAGACAGATCAGACGAAAAAAAAGAAAAAGCTGGACAATTTCTCGTTTTAACAGATGGTGGTAATTAAAACAAAATTGGAAAGATCAGAACTAAACAAGTTGATCGAAATTTGTGTGGGGACTAAAGAGGCTGTCGCTGTCCCTAGCTATAGGCCTCCTAATTACAATGCCTTTTGGCAAGGCTAAGAGGGGATGCTATCTCCCATGCAAATCTCTGCCCACCCATTTCCTCATATGTCTGCACAAACCTCTAAAGCACCTCTCTCCATGCTTGTGTGTTTGTGTGTGTGTGTGTGTGTGTGTGTATATATATATATCTCCATTGATTTGCAAGAATTATACCGCGCTTGAGTGAAAAATTCAAACACACACACTCAAAATCAATACCCCCTGCTAGCTAGATTTATAAGCAATCAGACGCTTTTAATTATGTGAAGAGGTGATACAAGAAGTCTCAATTTTTCATCCTAAAAGAGAATAGAACATGTCAGCGATGATCAAGACATTAGATGATTTCATCTCTTTTTTCTTCTAGCAATCATATGTCGTAGGGTAACCGAGCAACTCTGAAGCAGTACTCTCAAATCAGTGTAACACTACATTTCATCTTCATTACATATATACGCTTATATACATGTAGATCTTAAGGAATAATATGATTACAACTTGATGTCAAAGTGGGAAATGCATTTATGGGTTTTGATCAATGACCCTAAGGACAAATAGAGGCATGTGCTATGTAGGGTACATCAACCTTAACCTTAAATGCAGTAAAAAAAAAAAAACATATAGCAAGCTGTGTATATAACTGGTATTTCTTCATGGAGTTAATTTCGATCTGGTAATGGGGCGAATACAGCAGATACGGATTTGTCATACTGAGTCGAGTAGTAGCAGTCTACACCTCCTTTTAATTTGTCTTCATATAATTTGTTTGCTTGGGTGACATGTGGTCACGTGAAAGGCTTTCAGGCCTCTTCTTGCCCTTTACCCCTTCCTTTATAAGACTCCTGCTACTATTAATTAAAGCCCTTTTGGACTTGCTCGCTCGCTATTCTATCCTATCCCATATTGTCCATCTTTACTGGACAGCGGGTGCAGCAAAACTCTCTATTATCTTTCTCCCCCTCGCCCTCCATGACTCCCGTCTATCTGAACCCAGCATCCTCTTCTTTCCCTTTTGTGGATCTTAAAGAGGAGCAACACCTGCAGCTCTTTCTGTCACCACATCAAGCTGCCACTTCTCTCTCAGGTCCTACTAATTTCTTTAACACGACTCATGATCAAAGAGAAAGCAAACTTGCAGAGTCGCGCCAGCATGATGATCATGAGGCAAGGACAGCATATTTTAATTGCATGGTTTTATGGCTTCATTTTTCTTTTTGTCTTACCATTTTATTTTTCAATGTGATCTCAACTTCTGGTGTAGAGAAGCACTGTGTGGTGCCCGTACATCCTTTTCTAATGCCAATATTTACATGATCATGACATAATCAATAACTGTTTGCATTTAATCTCACAGAATCTTTTGATCTTAGTTTTTTTTCTTTAATTTCATCCTCTACTAATTCTTAAGTTCCATGAGGATTAGTGTTTATTAACATTCATGATATATATATATATATATATATATAATTGTAATATTCTTTGATCAATTAATAGGTGTATGTATGGCCTGCTTGAGTAACTTTGTATACTTTGATGATGATCTGATCAGGTTGACAAGTACAGCATATCACTTGGCAGATCGAGTGATCATAAACTATTTCCATCATCTTCATTCCAACCTGTGGTAAATGATGATGATGATGATAGCAATTTCCACAAATTATTCTCATCGAAAACGGAGGACGGTACTGAAGGAAGTGGTGATAGTTCAGTCAATTGGATGCCCTCAAGGATGACGACGATGCAAGAAATGACCAACTCAAATCGCTCAGAAACTGATCATCAACCAATGAAATTTATGCTCAAGTTTCACAATCAGCAATGTCAGAATAACGACATCAACTCCTCCAGCAACAGCAATATTAGAGTCTGCTCTGACTGTAACACCACCTCAACCCCACTTTGGAGGAGTGGCCCTCGCGGTCCTAAGGTTTATATATATATAAGAAATTATAAACCAAAGCACACACGATAAATTAAGGAGAATTAATGATGTATGCATAAAAAATGATTGCTAAAAATGCAAATTTGTTTTTTTATGATGCAGTCACTTTGCAATGCCTGTGGGATTCGGCAAAGGAAGGCCAGACGAGCTATGGCGGCGGCTGAAAATGGCGCGGTTATTTCCGTTGAGGCATCATCTTCTACGAAGAGTAAGGTAAACAGCAAGGTAAAGAAATTGCGGACGAGCCATGTTGTGCAAGGCAAGAAACTGAGCAACAAGCCTCCTAATCCACCTCTTCAGAGCCAAAAGAAGCTTTGTTTCAAGAATCTTGCATTAAGTTTGAGTAAAAATCCAGCCTTACGACAAGTGCTTCCACATGATGTGGAAGAAGCTGCAATCCTACTAATGGAACTATCTTGTGGCTTTATTCACAGTTAAATCTTTTTTATTTTCTTTTGTTCTTTGATTTTGTTCCTAGGAATTTGTCAGCTTGTTTAATTTCTGTCAGCGAGAGAGATCCTCTTTTTTTTTCCTGCATGCCGCAAACAAAGTATGGCTGGCTTCCTATCAGTCTGTCTTGAAATAATTGAAATCAGTAATAATATCTAAGGTCTTCCAGGCACATCTATCAATATTGATTCAATTTCTTGCAGCTCTTCTACTACTTGTATATGATACTTCAATGTCCTAGAATGTTAGATTAATTAGCACTGTCCATTGTAAGATATTTTTCAGCTATATTCTATGATGCCTAAATCTTCTGAAACATACACAGGTTTTTTTTTGTTCAAGTATTGTCAGAATGTACAATCAATCAATTTAATTTTTTGGCTAACAAGTACAGGTTATTTTTAAAAGAAAAATGTTACATAAAATAAACCCAGAAAAAAGAAAGAAAAAGGCAACGTATACAAGCACCGTGGATTAAGAGCGTACAAAAACAAATGTACATGCGCCACAAAAATTGCTTGAGTTTCTTGTTGGTAGTTTTGTGTGATGCTGAAGTGCCACAGACAAGCTGATCCATGTCGAAAACCTTCCCTTGTAGCAGCATTGACAGCGCAGAGATGGTGAAATGATTGGTCTCATCCTCCACATGGAAAGAAATCATGGAAAAAAGAAATCCGAAGCTAAGAAATAGGGCAATGGATCAGTAATGTTTGGTTAGTTTTGGAGGATAAGGTTTGCAGGCCAATGAACAAGAAATTTTTTTTATTAGTGTCGATGTTGGCCTGAAAGGTGAGTGAATTTGGCATGGAACGATCGAATGGTTGTGTTTCACAATATGAGATAAGGGAAGGAAAAAAGGTATTCTTGCAAAGGTATCACAGCTCGCAAGTCATTGTTGTAAGTAAAACAATGTCACTCCTCCAAAATCATCTTCCGCGCCATTAATAGCACAAATAGAACACAATTTAAGTCAATTTTGCTCAGTAGTAGCTAAATAAATTACTCCTTGCTTTGTTTTCTTAGTGTGGTGAAACTTATTCCAAGGAAAGACATGGTTTCCTTTTCATTTTTCTCATTATTTCACCTCTATCACACCCTATTATGGTCCACATAACTCAAATTCAAGGCAATTTACATTTCCTTCAAATTGACTCCTAAAACCCTAACATTAATTTATAAAATTAAGCATTAATTCTACTTATATTTATTTAAACTCTTTATACGGTAATGAAATAACGTTCGAATCAAAACCAATAAAATTTTTTCCACACTTCTCTTTTCTTCCCTCTTTACTTGACTATGAGTTCTCACTTTAGAATCACATGTCTCTTCACTTGTTCTTTTTTAATTTCATGTTTTTGAAAAATTAAACACTCTTCCCTTCTTAAATAAGCTCTAAATCTTGGTCTTTCTCTAAGTGTTTTAGTGTAAAATTGATAAAGAAAAGAAGAAATGCTCTATTTTCTCTCTCTACTAAACCGACAGCTTATAAAAGATGGAAAAAAGAATTTGTTTTCTATTCTATTACCATTTTACCCTCCTTTAACTCTATGTCTCTTAATTTTCAGGTAAAATTTCAGACTTCTGGTGTAACCCCAATATTAAAGTTGATTTATTTTATTTTTTACTTTTTCACGGTAAAATCCTCATTATGATTCATTTACTGTTATTTAAAATTCTCGAGGTTTACAAATATCCTCACTATTGAGAGAATTTGTTGTGAAAATAAAATCATCATTATAAAACTTTAAGGGTTAGGTAAAAACTCTTGGTATTGGTGATGAGATTTCACCAAAGGAAAATTTTTTTTTGAAGAGGATATATCTTCGAGTTGAAAAAATCTTGAAAAAGGATTTTTTTCAAGAGGTGTAAAAAGCTTTGTGTAGATTCATTAAGTAGAATTGTACTTTGAGTTTGGACAAGTAAAGGAAGACAATACTCAAGTACGATATGGTACTTGAGGTGTGGAAGTAAACTTGCTAAATCATGTTAACATGAAATTACAATTCTCTTCCTTAACTCTTTACTTTAAGTACTTTAATAATATTGTTGATTATTATATTTACTTGAAGTAATTTGTCTTAATTGTAAATTTTAGTGATACACCTAATTCACTCTTCTCTTAGGTGTTAAGTTGCTTTAATCCTTGAATAATAATTGGTATCAGAACTTAGTTCTTATATATAAAGTTTTCTTAAACTTTGAGTAGAATTACAACCACTAGTTATAATCTCCAAAATAAAGGATCATCTACATTTAGATCATATTTTTTTTTATGCTAAATGCATATTGGAAAGCTAGAGTGATAATTTATTTTCAATTTATTGATTTTGATTTGTGATTATATGTAGAAAATGGACTTCATAGATCTATTAAAATTGAAAATAGTATTGAGATTCCTAAAACTAGAAGTGAATATATGAATAATGATAAGAAATTGCTTCACATGGATGCCAAAGCTATGAACACCTTATATTGTGCTTTAAGTAAAAGTGGATTAAATAGACATACATCATGCAAAAATACTAGAGATATTTGGCATGCTTTGTAAGTAACTCATGAAGAAATTAACCAAGTCAAATAGTAAAAAATTAACATGTTAGTTCATCAATATGAGTTGTTTAAAATGCTTTCTAGTGAATCCATTACTAGCTTGTTAACTAAAATGAATATCAATACAAATATTTTGGAGGCACTTGGTAGAACATACATTAATGCCAAAATTATAAGCAAAATTCTTAGGTTTCTACCAAAAACTTGGGAAGCAAATGTAACAACAATTCGAGAAGCCAAATATCTCACCAAACTTCCATTAAAGGAGCTTATTGGTTTCTTAAAGACTCATGAGATCACTATGGATAAGCAAGAACAAGAAGAAAAGCCAAAGAAGAACTTGGCATTCAAAACTATTCATCACATTGGAGATGATGAGGAGGATGATGATGAAGGTGATCATGAAGGCATTAAAGAGAACATTTTCTTAATCATAAAGTACTTCCAAAGTTTTCTAAAGAAGAAGTAAAGCAAGAAAGATCCTCAAACTACAAGAAAGATTCAAGCAAAGAGCTCTTAAGATGCTATAAATGCAACATAACTGGTCTCACATCAAAGTATATTATCCACTTCTTCAAAACAAGAAGAAGAGTCATCATTATAAGAAGGTAATGAAAGCTACTTGGAGTGATGATTCAGATTCAGGCTCAAGTGATGAAGAAAAACATGTTGCAAACATGTGCTTTATGACAATAAAAAATGAAAATGATGTATAATCTTCGCATGATAAATCTGACCCTATATTTGATGAATTGCATGATACACGTGAATCTATACGATAAATTTAAGAAATTAAGTTCAAAATATAGTACCTCGAAAAAGAATCGTGCATACTTGTAGAGAAAGAAACTTTAGAAAAGAAAGTTTGTATTGTGATTGATAATAGCAATGAGATAAATAAACTTGAAGATGAAAACAAATCGTTAAGAGAAAAAATAAACAAGTTGAATAAAACCTTAGCAAAATTCACACAAGGCTCTAAAATTATAGAAACGATGCTTTTCAAGCCAAATATGTGTTTTTAATATAAAAAAAGGTTTAGGTTATCAACTTAAGAAGAACCAAAAGTATTTAAAGAACTATTTTGTTAAAGCTAAACAATCTTATGACCCTAATTATAAATGTAACTATTGTAGAGCTATAAATCATTTGATTTTTGCATGTCCCATTAAAAAGGATAAAGTTTATAATGTGACTTAGGTTTCAAAAGGAACCACTTCTAACAACAAAAAAACCCAAAAAGGTATGGGTACAAAATGCCTCATCTTGATTTTTATGTGTAGGAATCAAGGGAGTATAGGAAATAGTTTTTGGACAGTGCTTGCTATATATATATATATATATGATCGGAAAAAACTCATTATTTTCAAGCATTACCAAAATAAATGGAGGAAAAGTCATATTTAGAGACAACTTAAAAGGAAAAATAGTTACAGTTGGCAATATTAGAGATAAATCTTCTCCTTCTATTGAAAAAGTTTTTCTTGTTAATAGCCTAAAGAACAATTTGCTTAGCATTAGTCAATTATGTGATAAAGGCTATAAAATTGTTACTAATCATACAAGTTGTTTAATTCTTGAAAATGATAAAGTAATCTATATAGAAATTAGAAAACAAAATGTCTACAAGATTAAAATTGATGCATGCATGAGAATAAAAAGTTGTCTTGTTATTATTATAAATGATTTTTTTTTTTTGCATAGAAGACTATGTCATATTAGCATGGACATCATTTCTAAGCTAGTTAAAAATAAACTAGTTAAAGGTCTCCCACATATAGTATTTAAAAAGAAAAATTTATGTGATGCTTGACAAATGGATAAACAAGTGAAAACTTCTTTTAAGAGTAAAAATCACATTTCAACCAAAAAATCTTTAGAATTACTACACATAGATATTTTTGGACCCACTAGGACTAAAAGTATTAGTTGTGATAGATATATATATATTTGTAATTGTTCATGACTTTACAAGACTTGAGTATTTTTTTTAAGTCTAAAAATGAAACAATTTATGAATTTATAAAGTTTTCAAAGAAAGTTAAAAATGAAAAAGAGTTTTTCTATAATAAATATAAAAAGTGATCATAATGGTGAATTAATAATTTGATTTATTTGAAATGTTTTTTTGAAGAAAAAAGATACCTTACCTTCATAACTTTTCAACTCATAAAACTCTCAAACAAAATAGAATTGTGGAAAGAAAAAACTAGTCTCTTCATAAAATGGCAAGAGCTATGTTTAAATGAATTTGACACACCTAAATGTTTTTTGGTATAAGCTATAAAGACTTATTGCTATGTTTAAAATCACATTACTTTGATACCATAGTTTAAAAAGACTCCTTATAAGCTTTGAAGATGAAGAAAACCCAATATATCTTATTTTAAAGTTTTTAATTAAAAAAGCTTTATTCTCAATGCTAAAGATAATTTAGATAAGTTTTATTCAAAATTCAATGTTAGAATTTTTCTTGGTTATTCCTCCTCTAGCAAAGCATATAGAGTTTATAACAATAAAATACTTTATCTTGAGGAATCCAAGCATGTTGCCTTTGAGGAAAATTAAAATGAAAAAAATGTTGAGATTCTAAATGAAATAAATAAAAGTATTTAACATTTAAGTCTTAATGATAAGAACCCTATGAAGACAAACAACAAAGCATTAGACAAAGACTAACCAAGCTCATGCAATCAATTAGAGATG
>Ga0307515_10017324_pt1 | contig 13131 bp, 12 predicted proteins | sample 17_EM_MG_FD_194513 | JGI IMG/M metagenome (GOLD analysis project Ga0307515, IMG submission 194513) | Populus trichocarpa ectomycorrhiza microbial communities from riparian zone in the Pacific Northwest, United States - 17_EM | ecosystem: Host-associated > Plants > Roots > Unclassified | place...
AAGATCAGCTTTGGGCTGTTCGAAGACAACGCGCTTGCGATCTCCGCGGCCTTTGCAATGATCGTGGTGGTCATCGCATTCTCTCTGGTCGCCGCAATCTTCGTGTCAGTCATGGTTGAGATGTATGTAGGTCTACTGGCCGGCATGATCATGTTGGGCCTTGGAGGTTCGTCCTACACCAAGGATTTTGCCGTTCGATATCTCATCTACGCGTTCAGCGTCGGCATGAAGCTCATGGCGCTCGTCATGATCTCACGGATTGGTTCGGACGTTCTGATTGGCCTCGCTAACGAGCCGAGTGTTGGTGACGAGTTCCAGACCGCATTGGCGATCGCTGGCATCGCCGTCGTGGTGTTCGTCATCGCCATGTATGTGCCGAACATCATGCAAGGCGTCGTCCAGGGCGCATCCGTCAGCGGCGGCATGGAGGCAATCCGCCATGGCGGGCAGGCGGCATCCTTTGCCGCCGGTGTAGGCTTCCTAGCTGCCGGAGGAGCAGCGGCTGGCGTTGCAGCGGCAAGTGCCGCAAGGGCAGCTGGATCCTCAACAGCTGGTGCTGCGCTGAAGGGCATGGCGTCCGGCATCGGTGCTACGGGCCGAGCAGCAGGATCTGCCGCAAAGGAAAAGGCGATCGGCTCACCTGGCGCCTATGCCGGGTCGATCATGGGTCTGGCCAACTCAAAGCTGGACCAGGCCTCCGGTAGCGGATTGAGAAAAGCGCCTTCGCTTCGCGACGACAACAAATGACATTGAGGGATTTGACGAATGGCAGTGCGACACCCGCCGGATAACCCTTACCTTGCCGCCCGGCAGGAATGGAACGAACGCTACGGCTCCTATGTTAAAGCCACGGCCGCATGGCGGATCGTCGGCATCGCCAGCCTCACCATGGCGGTCATCGGTTTTTCCTACGCTCTCTATCAGAGTTCGCAAGTCAAACTCGTCCCGTACATCGTCGAGGTCGACAAGCTCGGCACCTCGGTCAGTGCCGGCTTCCCGCAGCAGATCGAATATGCCGACCCGCGCGTCGTGCGCGCCACGCTCGGCAGCTTCGTGACGAGCTTCCGGTCTGTCAGTCCGGATGCCGTCGTGCAGAAGCAGTATATCGATCGGGCCTATGCGCTGTTGCGCACATCAGATCCAGCGACTGAAAAGGTCAACGCCTGGTTCCGCGGCAACTCTCCCTTCGAGAAAGCCAGGACCGCGACGATCGCGATCGAGGTCAACAACATCGTCGCGCTGTCCAACCAATCCTATCAGATCGACTGGACCGAGTTCGAGCGCGACCGAAAAGGCAAGGAAACGGGTCTTCGGCGGTTCCGCGGGATAGCAACCGTGACACTGACAGCTCCGCAGGACGAAGGCGTCATCCGCCTCAATCCGATCGGTCTCTACCTCCGTGACTTTGACTGGACGGCACAGCTTTAACGAGCCCTGGAGTTAAGCATGAAATACACAATCAATGTGGCTCCAGCGGGCTGCCTTAGCCTATGCGCCACGCTCTTTTTCACCGCTGCTTTTTGGAGTGGACCGGCATCCTCGCAAAGCATGACCTCGAATGAGGCCAAGGGTACCGGCATTTCCGGCAAATGGCGTAGCAGCACCGGCCTTGTGACAAGGGGAGCGGACGGAAAGGTGGTCTTTCTGTTTGGCGAGATCCAGCCATCCGTCGTGTGCTCGCCTTTGCAGGTCTGCGACATCGAGCTGCAGGGTGGCGAGGTCGTCCGCGACGTCCTCGTCGGCGATACCGTTCGATGGAAAGTGGAGCCGGCCACATCGGGTGCCGCGGGCGGCCAGGCCATCCACCTGATCGTCAAACCGTCCGAGCCAGGCCTCGTCACCTCAATGATCGTCACGACCTCTCGACGGACCTATCATATCCAACTGAAATCACATCCGAGCCAATATATGGCCCGGGTCGGATTCGAATATCCCGAAGATGTCTCGACAAAACTGGCCGACATCAACGCCCGGTTGGAGGCGAGCACCATCCCTGGTGCCGGCGTTCCGGCGGAGGGATTGAACTTCTCCTATTCGGTGAGCGGGCGAGCTTCATGGCGCCCAACCCGGGTCTATTCGGACGGACAGAAGACCTACATCCAGTTCCCTCGTTCGATTTCCGCACAGGATGCGCCGGTTCTTTTTGTCGTGTCGGGCGGCCAGAATCGGATCGTCAACTATCGCATGAAAAACAACATGATGGTGGTCGACTACAATGTCGACCGCGCTGTCCTTGTCTCCGGCGTCGGCTGGCGAAAACAAAAAATCACGATCCGCAGGGGAGGATAATCATGCGACGCCTACTTGTTATAGCCTGTGTCGCAGGAGCGCTGACGGGATGCCAGACGGACACCGACGCCATGGCCACAAACGCCGCTCCAACGGAGCTTTCCGCGGCTGCATCGAGTGCCGTCGCCGGCGATATGGTTGGCCGGCTTTCGGAACATGTGGGGCCTGGAACGGGCACAATTGTCCTGAAGGAGGACAACTCGCTCTTCGGGCAGGCGCTTCTCGCGGCCCTCAAGGGTTGGGGTTATGCCGTCGCTACGGATCAAAAGACCGATGAAAAAACGCCGGCTATCCAGTTGGCCTATGTGATTGACGACTTCGAGGGACAGACGCTCGCAAGGCTCTCGACCGGGAAGGTTGAACTCGCCCGGGCTTATAGCACGACGGCGGCCGGCGCCTCACCGGCCAGTCCACTTTCGGTCATGCAGAAAAGCTAGGAAAAGAGAGACCATGGTACAATCCCTGCGCCTGGGTGGGACGACCGACCCGGATGAACAGCGCGGCATGAGGCGACTGAACCGTTTGCCAATCGTCCTCGTCATCGTCCTCGTGGTGCTTTTCTTCGCGGTGATCATCTACGGGCTTTCGTCGCGTGGCCTGTATTTCCGGGGTGACCCGGGCGTCGATGCCGCATCGAACACTCCCGCCTCGACCTATGCCGACCAGTTGAAGCGCGGCGTCGCCGACGCAATCATCGGCGAGCCCGCGCAGGTGCAGGTCTTCCAGCCGACACCAGTGGTGCAGATACAGCCAGATCGAGCCGAGACACGGCCGACGATCATGCAACCGGATCAGCGTATCGAGACGGAAAGTAGGCTTGAGCCGGAAAAAGAATGGCTGGCTCGTCTCCAGCGCGGGCAGAAGGAACAGTATCTGCGAGAGCAGCACCGTCAACAGATGGCAAGATTGCAGGCGAGGAGCGCCGCGTTGGATTCGCCTCTCACCGTAGACGTCCGAGATGCCGGTGCCGGGAGCGTCGATACCGACACGCCCGCCAATACGAACGGGGGACAGGGAACGCCTGGGAGTGCCTCGGATCTCTATGCCGCTGCGCTCAAGTCAGGCTTGGGCGGACAGAATGTCGATCCCAATGGTCAAATGAAGAAGGCAGATTTCTTCAACCAGGACATCAAGGATCTCGGCTACCTTCCCGGCACCGGCGTCCCTCAGTTGTCGCCTTACGAACTGAAGCGCGGATCCGTCATACCCGCCACACTCATCACCGGCATCAACTCGGACCTTCCCGGACGCATTTCCGCTCAGGTGAGCCAACATGTCTTCGACAGCGCCACCGGCCACAGGCTCCTCATCCCACAGGGAACGAAACTGTTCGGCCGCTACGACTCGGACGTTTCGTTTGGGCAATCGCGTGTCCTGGTCGTCTGGACCGACATCATCTTTCCGAACGGTTCGACGCTTCAGATCGGAGGCATGGCCGGTACGGACGCGCAAGGCTATGGGGGGTTCGAGGACAAGGTCGATCGGCACTATTTGCGTACCTTTGGATCTGCTGCGCTTCTTGCCGTCATCGGTACGGGCATTGATATGGCTGTTCCCGAAAGTTCAACTCTGTCGACGCAGGACACGGCGTCCGACGCGGCACGGCGAAATTTTGCCGAAACGTTTGGGCGGGTTGTCGAGCGTACAATCAACAGGAACCTGGATGTTCAGCCCACACTCGAAATCCGGCCCGGCTATAAGTTCAACGTATTGGTCGACCAGGATATCGTTTTTCCGGGTGCGTACAAAGCGGTCTGACCCTCATACTTTTCCGCAGGGTGAAATTCGTTCACAAAAAGTTGAGGTTGGACGGATTGTGGCATATCAGCAGTTGCAATCAAGGCACTATCGCGACTTCCATTGCAAAATCAAATTGATAGTCTTGAGCGTGCATTCATAGGCTATCGATCTTAATCGCAACCTTCGAATGGTTCTAAATCTTAGCAGTTGCGAGACAGATTTGTGACAGCTATCGATCGTCGATGCACTGGCATGCAACGGATCGCTTCGTCGTCTCCATCGATACCAAATCGGCCCGAGAAGACATCGGAAGAAGCTTTTCGCGGGCGGAAACGGCATCGAAAGGAGCTCCGAATTGGATCGGTGGTTTGAAAAGCTGATCGACGCCTCTGTTATTGCGTCGAACGAACTCGCTCTGAAGTCTGCGCTTCACAAACTCACCAGGGAGTTGGGTTTCGACTGTTACGCCTATCTGAACCTCCGGCCCAACGAGACGTATGCGATTTCCACCTATCCGCCCGAATGGCAGGCACGCTATTTCTCGCGATTTTATGCGAATGTCGATCCAGTGATCACAATGGCAAAGCGAAAGATGCGAGCCTTCAGCTGGACAGAAAACCAAAACCGGAACCTCGACAAGGAGGCGCGTCGTTTCTATTCCGAAGCCCGCGATTTTGGAATTTCGATCCGGGATTTCGATCCCGGTCCAAGCCGGGTTCGGGAATGTCGCAATACTGACGTTGGCCTCGAACAAGCCGGAACGCTATTCCGAAGACGCCATCGATCCCGTCGTCGCGGCCGCATCTGTTGCCCAGCTCCACACGAAGTTTAGCCGGCAGTCCCCTGCAACGACGATTTCAGACCATCTCGTCGTCTTGAAACCCGAGGAAAGGATATGTCTCAAATGGTCGGCAGAGGGAAAGACCCTCGAGGACATCGCTGTGCTGGAGGGCATGAAATACCACAATGTGTGCTTCCACATCAAACAGGCACGTAAAAAGCTCGACGCTCTCAGCGTTCAGCAAGCGACGGCGCTTGCGACAAAACTGAACCTAATTTGATGTGGGCTGCGCCGGAACTTCGGGGATATAGCCAAGGACATCCAGCAATGTGGAAAGAGCTGTCTGGTGTGCATGCACTGCAATCATCGCAGTTATATAGCCGCGTTCCGCAAAACAGAGTTCCTGCGGCCGCACCTGTGTGCTGAGCAGCTTCTGCAAATGGATATAAGACGCAGATGCCTCGTCACGAAGAACCCGGTGCTTGACGATCGCATCGATTGTAATCTCTTTGAGTTGACAAGGATCCAGGCCTTCCACGAGACCGACCACCGGCCGCAACACAATTTTTCCATCGCTTATCCCGGTGTTTGCATTCTTGTCAGTCATGGTACCCACGTAAGGTGTCTACGGCCCGTCCCATTGCAATATATCGTGCGAGAGGGTCAAGGAAAGAGGGCCCGGTGGGGATTTGGTCAAAGACCACCGGCCCGCACATCGTTGATCAACTGACGGTTCCAGGCACTGTTGGCCGACGTGACATTCGGGCACCGGGCTAACGCCTGATCTGGCGGGTCGCCCGCAAAATTGGAATTTTCGCTACAGGAATTGTTGGCCTAAGATGCCCGTCGATCCATGGAAAAAGTTTCACCGCTTCATCGATGCTGTCAGCCTCATCACGCAGGAAAAGCATTTCAAGCGCTCGCTCCGAACCCTCACCCAGAGCCTTGGGTTCGAATCCTACGCCTATATAAACATCAGCTCGAAAAGCAGCTTCGCCCTGTCGAACTATCCGAAGCAATGGCAGGAACGGTATCTACGAAGATCCTATCAAAGGGTCGACCCTGTGATCGAGACCGCAAGGCGAAAGATGGCTCCGTTCGCATGGTCCCTGCAAGATCAACGGTTTCACCACGAGCAACGGCGCGGGTTTACCGAGGAAGCCATTGAGTTTGGAATATGCTCTGGTACGACAATCGCCATTCCCGCAGGATTCGGCCATATGTCCTTTCTTACCTTCGCCTCCAGCAGAATGGACCCGGGTTTACGCGAGCCGCTGGATCACGTTGCGGCAATAACAGCTGCAACCTTCACCCACGCCTTCATAACCTTGCAGCGCCCCCATTCCACTTCTGCGAGCGTCGTCAGGCTGTCACCGCAAGAAGCCATCTGCCTTCGATGGGCGGCTGAAGGAAAATCGATGCATGAAGCGGCGGCGCTTCTTGGTATCAAATACAGCTCCGCTCGCTCCTATCTTGACAAGGCGCGTGAGAAACTCGGGGCCGTCACCCTCATCCAGGCCGTTGCAATCGCAACGCGGCATAATTTGATCTAGCGTTCGGTGCCGAGCACAGGCTCGGGTTGCGAACGAGTGCGAGATCGAGCTTCTCTCACGGAGGAACTCCCAACAACCACCGCACAATTGCGATTTGCCTCCGCTTGATTCCATCAGGACGCGTATTGTACCGTCTTGACTTGTCTAGATTGTCGTAGCTGCCTGAAAAAACACCATCGGAGTTCGGCGCTGCGACAACCCATCCGCATTTCAGTCGTAGTGGCGAGGACTATTATGGTGCGACCACTGATCCTTATCGGCTCGACAGAGTCGGACTATTTTCTTCTTCTCGAACATATATTGGAGGCCGATGGGTTCGACACTGTTTTTGGCAGAAGCGTCGAGGAGATTGTTCATCTCGGCGCGGAATGCGACCCGTATGCAATCCTGCTCGACTCCTGGCGTGGCCCGTTTTCAGCGACCGCCGCCTGCGTCCAGTTGAAGAACGATCCACGCACGGCAGGAATCTCGACAATTGCCTTGATAGGGCCGGGTGCGGAAAGCCATTATGTCGATTTGCTCAGGGCCGGTATCGACGAGAGTTTCGTCAGGCCCGTCGCTCCGTCGAAACTGCTTGAATTCCTGCGCACCCGCGCCCGACGCAGTGGCCGTTTTTTTACGACAATGAATGGCGGCCGGTCGCTTTTCTATGCCGATATCGAACTGAACCTGGAGACGCACCGCGTAAAACGGAACGGCGTCGACATTCATCTCGGGCCGATTGAGTTCAAACTACTGCAACACCTACTGCGCAATAGCGAGCAGGTATGTGGGCGAGGGAGCCTGATCGCCAACGCTTGGCCGCAGAACATCCACGTGGAGCTGCGTACGGTGAATGTGCACATCGGGCGGCTGCGCAAGGCGCTGAGCTTGGACGGGGCTCCCGATCTGATCCGAACGGTGCGATCGGTTGGATATGCCCTGGAGGGAAATTCGCTTTCCGAGACTGTGCAGATCCAAGCGGACCCTCCACGTGGTTCATCAGGGTGACATCAGCCAACAGGAGTGAACGAAATGGATACTGTGCTCCAAGACGGATGTGTAATCACGGGCGATGGAACAACAATGTTCGCACGAGCCGATGTGCTTATGAGCGGCGGGCAGATCCTCGATGTCGACACGTCTTGTAGCGTCCACAGACGTTTGGGCGGCGTCAATCTCATCGACGCCTCGGGTTGCACGATCATTCCCGGGGTCATCAACGCGCACGCCCATGGCTGCATCTACGGACCGTCCATGCCAAGCGGCTCTGTTGGATTGAATGACAGCGAGATTGAACACAATCGCAATCGCCATCTGCTCGAGGGCACAACTACGTTGCTCAATGTCTGTGGCCTCGCATTCCCCGATGAGATTGATCTTGGGTCGGCGACGAGGCATCCGATGGACATTCACATGTCAACGGCCCACACAGAGAGCAACATCCAGGCTGCCCTTGCCGTTGATGGCGCCGGGTTATCCACACGACACGTTCAGGCCACGGTTGATCAATTGCTGTCGCAGGGGGCAAAGGCTCTCGGCGAAGTTGGTGGGGGCCAGACCCTCGGCGGTGGCGCGCAGGAATATCGGTTTATTCCAGAAGCCATTGAACGTGAGACCGGGTTCAAGATCAATCCGGCCATGGCGCGGCGCCTGAAGAATGCAGTACTTGGCCGGTATCTCAATCCAGAGGACGGGTTATCGGACGGAGACCTGACGGGAGAGTTGGATAACTGCTGCCTGGCCGGGATGGTGCAAGTCAAGCAGATCCGCACGATCGTCACCAACAGCGTCATGCCATCTGTCTCGAAAGCTCTGGCGGGATTTGAGGAAATCGCCCGCGAATCCGCGCGGGTCGAATATCCGGCGATCTTTCACAATGCGGCTCCAACGGCGCGTCGCCTGATAGAGCTGGCAGAGGTTTACCCGGCCGCCCGGATTATCGCCGGACACTCCAATCATCCGAGCTTCCTGCCGGATGAGGCGGTCGCAATCGCCGGGAAGCTGCGGGATCGGGGTGCGGCTATCGACGTTTCGACGCTTGATTGCATTACAACGCGGTGGCGAAACGATGCGACCAATTTCGATGCACTGATTGAATCTGGTCTCGTGGATACGATATCGACCGACTTCGCCGGCGGGCATTGGGATGGGATATTGGAGGCCATTCATCGGATCGTTCGCAAGAAGCAACTCTCCACCCCGGCAGCGGTCGCGCTGGCCACCGGCAATGTCGCGCGGATTTTCCCGCAACTGGCGGGTGATCGCGGCCTCATCAAGAGAGGCAAGCGGGCCGACCTCGTCGTTGCAGATAGCGCAAACCTCGGTCGCATCCGGGATGTGTTCATTGCCGGCCGGCCGGTCGTCCGGAATGGTCGAATTGTGTGACGAATGTCGACTCGGCTGTGAGATGGCCAGAATACTCACTGCCCGAGGGGCTGAGCCAACCCTGCCATCAGCAAGGCAGCATCGCCACCTCTGAATTGCTCAAATCCATCCAGCAGTATCAGTTGCCTGTACTCCGACATCCTCGTCGCGGTGATCGTCAGGAACTTGTCGCGAAGATCGGTCCATTGCATCGGCCGCCCCACATCTCCCCGAGGGGTTGTGAGGGAAGATACGAAACGTTCTCCCGTTCGGCTGACGATGGTCACCCGCGCGAGCGTTTCGGCGGGAAAGCGACGATCGATCTCATGATCCACCGAGAGGTGGACCCTGCGGGCACAATCGGTGAGATCCGGGCGATCCAGCAGATGCGCTCCGATGGGAGCAAGCGCCTGGCTGCCTTCGACCGCAGCGATCGCCAGACAGTATGGCAAGCTGTACTGAATATCTGTGAGGTTCTCCGGATCGACGCGGTTGCCCAACTGAAGCGCCCAGGTAAAAATCTGGACTTCGATTTCAGCGATTTCGTGATGCGTCACGCGGTGACTTGCTTTCAGGTCACAAAAGGCATCGAGTGCTGGATGAACATAGCGGCAGCACGAATAGGGTTTGAAGTAGGTTCCCAGGATCATCTGGGGTTCGTCCAACCGATCGAGAATGCTTGACGTGTCGAAATGCGACGCATGATCCAGAATGTCCTCGGGTCCTGTGTAGCCGCATTCAGCAAGACGCAGGGCCGTCAATCCGGTTGCGATACTCCAGGGAATGCCTTCCTTGACGTTGTTGCCCGTGAGTTGCGAGTATCCCGAACTGCCATTCGCATCCTGGTTCGGAGCAAGGACACCTGCGATCGCCAATGCGTGGGAAAGGTGAACGGGCGTTGCACCGCAGACCCGCCCGGCGGCGGCCACAGCGCCGTACCCCACCCATCGGCCTGATTGTCGACTCCTGATGGCATTCGGGTTCTGCGCGGCCGCGATGCGCACGCCGATTTCATATCCAAGAGAGATCGCTGTGACGATTTCGTCGCGTGAGCATGCCGTGTCGCCTGCGGCAGCCAGCGCGGCCGGAATGACAGCAGCACCGGGGTGTCCGCGCGCGGCACGATGACCATCATCGAGATCCAGAGCAGAGGCGGCGGCAGCGTTACAAAGAGCTGCACCTGTACTGCTCAGGGTTTCCCCGGAAAACCATACGGTTGATGATCCGGCCCCGAACAGCTGTGCTGCGACACGCCGAACCGCTGCAGCGCTCGGCGTGTCGTATCCGACGATGGCTGCCGTCATGAGATCGAGCATGCAGCACAGCGTCTTTTCCTTTACGCGGTCCGTCAGATCTTCACTGGCAAAGGCTTCGATGTAAGACGCAAGAGTCCGCGTTGCATACATGTCTCATCTCCGTGCCGAAAAGCGGTTTGTTGTGTCTCGTCGAGTTTGAAGCCGCGTTTCACGCTTTGGGCGTCTGCACTCACGTGCATGAAAGCAAAGCGTCCGGACGCGTCTTCAGAAAGGTCTCGTAGACATATTTGGCGACGTAGAGGTCTAGCATCGGCAATCCGACGCATGTGATGTGAAGGGGCTCGTCGGGCGGTATTTGAACGTCGTCGCCGAGGTCCGAAAAGTTCGTAACGCCGAGAAGCGGACCGAGCGTCTCCAGAGTGGCTTGTCCTTTCGAAAAATACAATGCCAGGCTCTGGGAGTTGCGGCGCGACACCATGCCGACGTCGTCACACAACAGCCGCCCGGTTTTCAGAACACGCTGAATATACTGTGCTGGCGTCTCATCGCCACCGAGATGCAGCGTTACGGCGCGTGGGTTGGCTTCCGTGTCATCGAAGACAGGCTTTTTGGCATTGGATGCTGTAATCACCAGATCGCAGCCGCTAAGTTCAGCATTGTCATCGACGGCGACCAGGGGGAAGGCGACACGAGCCGCCAGCTTCGCCGCGAGTTGGACCGCCGAGTCCACCGACCGGCTCCGCATGAACACTTTGGAGAAGGTGTCACGTCCGAAAATGCCAAGACCCAGGATGACCCGTTCTGCAATCGGTCCGGCGCCAAAGACAAACACCGAGAGACCGTGACGACCGGTCAGGAAGCGCTCGACCATCGTCGTCGCGTAGGTTGCTGTCCTTGCCGCAGAAATCTCCGTTCCATCCATCAGACAGATCGGGGCAAGCGTCACCTTGTCAAAAAGGGCAATCGTCGACGTTGATCTGGGGCGGCCCAGGTGCCGATTGAGCGCGTTGGCGCCGACGATCTTGACAGCAGCGTAATCCGGTCCGACGCTCGAAAGCGTAGACAGCTTCCAGCCGAGCCGCTCGACTTCGAACTCTTTGCGGTAGTTGCGCAACTCGGACCTCGCCCAGAGTTCACTTTCCAGCGGCAGGAGAACGGATTTCAATCCATATGCGCGACCGTCGCGAATATCAGCCCATGCCTGGCGGACGACCGCATGAAGGGCACTCGCCTCGAGCATGACACCGCGCCGTTCCATATCCTTTTGGGAGAAGAACCGCAGGTCTCCTTCCGCAAGTTTTTCCATTGCGACAGGCATGACCCACCTCCGGAAGACAACCACCTACGACGGTATTTTCTCGTGGATGAAGGGGGAATAAAAGCCAATTTCAGATGAATATTCAGCGACCGAGCAGCGGTAGAGCTATCGGATAATGTGCGTTTGTAACAAAGATGTTCCCGTCCGAAAAAGCAATAATCACTACGCAGTGAATATCCAGCTTCAGTAGGTTTGGTGCTCCTCCAAATGGACGGGGTCTAAACCACCTGGTGCGCCTCTGAGCTGTTGGCCCGCAATATCGCCGTTTCTGCCACCGAAAGCAGGCTTAATACCGATGGCGGAAAAGACCTCGCGCCCGAGTTTTCAACAAAGCCGGCTGGATCCGGCTTTTCGGCTCGCGCGCAACGAGCAAGAATGCATAGAAGGCAGATGCGGATATCGGTGTAGCTTTCAAAAGGACCAGCGAGCGCTGCCTTCGCCGGCGTTCGCGAGGCCGTTGAGGCTGCGGGCGCGGATCTGATCTACCTGCCCCCAACTTCAACCTCACCGAAATGGCATTCTCAAAGCGCAAGGTGCTGCTGCGAGCGGCAGCCGCGAGGATAATTCCGGACCTGTGGCAAGCCATCGCAGATGCCATCAAACAGTTCAAACCAGACGAATGCCGAAATTACTTCCGACCCGCATGATATCATGCGGCCTGATGGAAAATTGCTCCAGATAGATTCAATTCTTATCATACGAAATTACGTGGGCTGACTCCGAACTGCTGCCGAAACCGGGACGAAAAATGCGCCTGACTGACAAAGCCACAACTGTATCCGATCTCGCCCAGGTTGATCGGCTGGTTTGAAGCCCTGGTTTGTTGCAGTATCCGGCACGCCTCCATCAGCCGCATCTCCATCAGGACGTCGCCAAATGTCGTCCCGTGGCGATGGAAGACGCGGTGAAGATATCCGGCCGATATGCGGTGCGCGCCCGCAACACAGGTGGGATTGAGGTTCGGATCGCGAAGATGCGCGCGCGTGTAGGACATGAGCCGATCGTACATGACCGAGACCAGCGATTGACGATCTCTCATCGTCACATCGCCTTCGGAGCGCGTCTCTATCATCAGACAGACGAGGTCGGTCAGCGTCCGTTCGAGCTTCATGCTTTCGCCGCCGCCATCAAACTTCAGCAGCTGTGCGCCCATTTGGGCGACAACGGGCACAAGGAACGGGTTGGCAAAATCCCTGGTGCCGCAAATATCGTCGATCTTGTTCACGCGTGATCGCAAAGCGGCGCAAGAGATTTTAAGGGTCACGTTTTCGGATTGGTCCGGCACATCGATCATGTAACCTTCGGCAGAGTTCAGAAGGAAAACGCTTCCGGGCAGCACGACGCCCGTTCGCCCATTTTGCTCGAAAGCCATTCGCTGACGGGTTGGGAACAGGAATACGAAGTTTTCTGATTTGTCCTGCTGCGCGGCAGACTTATGCCGAACTACTTTTTGAGCATCTGCTTTAAAATGCGACAACCCGAGAGAAGGAAACTGCACTTCATAAAGCTCGCCCCGGACTTTGTCAGCGGACAAAGGGACGATATCCAAGGCATAATACACGGTAGACATGTATTCCTGCCAGGCATTGAGTTTGTTTGCGCCCTTTAGTTGTTCTGTATTGTAGTGATGGACATCCGGCATGATTGGCACCCCCGCCTGAAACCATGAACAATCGCAGTATGACGTAATTCAAACGCAAGGAACATGCCGCTTCCGGCGGATGTTCGGCATGAGCCGTCGTGGTTCACTCTCAAGACAAACTGCGGTCCCTCTCAGACAATACGCAGGCGATGTCAGACGATAGCTTTCTCACCACTGCAAAAATGCAGCGTGGGCTCCAAGGCGGG